>Ga0190307_1000173_pt1 | contig 20404 bp, 24 predicted proteins | sample 48700745_MG_FD_161653 | JGI IMG/M metagenome (GOLD analysis project Ga0190307, IMG submission 161653) | Hydrothermal vent sediment bacterial communities from Southern Trench, Guaymas Basin, Mexico - 4870-07-4-5_MG | ecosystem: Environmental > Aquatic > Marine > Hydrothermal vents > Sediment ... | reverse complement strand
CAGCCTCTATCAACTCCCTCAATTATACAGATGTTTCTAAATTAATTAAGCATTATTCCTTATATTGAATTATCTAATCCCAGTTTATACAGGCTTTTCTGTTATTTAATTAGCTCTATGTCAATACTTCAATCTTTAAAATCTCTAATAGCTTCTTAAAACTACCTTGGATTATATCTTAAGTAACCAATTTAATAGATAATGAATATGTACTCTAAGGATGTTGGAATAGGTTTCCCTCCATCTATATAGAGTGCGGTGTATGAATCTTTATGTCAGTATCAGGTAAATTAACATACCTCCAAGGTTAAAGCATATGTGAGTTACTATTGAAGGTACTATTGAATTTGCCTTCACTCTATATATACCTGCGATAATGCTTAGGATGAATGCAGTCACTAATACAATGGTCAACTGGGTTGGAGGCGCAGTCTTAAATGGTATTAAATGTATTAGGGAGAATAGTATTGCTGAGGTAAATATCGATGTCTCCATATCTATACCTCCTAGAACCAGCGCTCCTATTAAAAATCCTCTGAATAGCGTCTCTTCGCCAATCGGTGCAAATATAAATGCTATTAGCGAGTATATAATGAGATCTCTAGTTAAGCCAGGTATCGGCTCTATAAATTTGCCGTCGCCAATAAGGTATCCTAGATATGCTAATACAATTGAGGATGATATAGATAGTATAAATACATGTAAAATATATTTAGAGTTAGGGATGGATAGTCTAAATCCAAGAACCCTTATATCCATATCCAAAATATACTTCGCAAATATACATGATACAACTAAATAAGTCAACTGAATAGTTAAAGCTGATATAAACAGGTTATGCAGAAAAATATATGAGATTGAAGAGATGAAAATACCTAAAAACAATATCAAAAGCCATAAAGCAATAACTATAGTAAAATATCTAATTTTAAAATACATTATAAAATATTTAACATCCTCTAATAATTTTATATCAACCCTTATCCACTTAAACAATTAATTAATTCTCCAATAAAGCACACTCTACATAAAACTAGAGAACATAATACTCCCTACAATCTATAATGCATAGGATCACTCCAATTTAATCACCAGTCTCTATCTCTAGGTAATACATTCTTAGCAGTGAGTCTATAACAGTTAAAAAACATTTAAACTTCTCTTAAAACACATTATATTTGATATGCCGCCGTAGCTCAGTGGTTAGAGCGCTCGGCTCATAAGTCCCCTAAATAGGGGGTTAAGAAACCGAGAGGTCGCGGGTTCGAGCCCCGCCGGCGGCATTATTCTTTTTCCTAATTTGTGTTATATTTATTTTTTGTATGACGTATTCGGTTTTGGTTTTTGATGAGGGTAGTGGTAGGTTTGGTGTGGGTGTGGTTAGTGGTTCTGTTGCTGTTGGGTCAAGGGTTCCTCTGGGTAGGGGAGGATTGGGTGTCGTTGTTACGCAGGGTTATACTAACCCTCTTCTTTCACGTTATATATTGGAGTACTTGGATAGGGGTTATGATGCTGAGGAGGCTCTGGATAGGGCGTTGGCTAGGGATCCTGATCCGAGGTATAGGCAGGTCGGTGTATTGACGGCTGGATATGGTGTTGCAATGTATACTGGTGAATATGTTCCTATGGTGAGGGGAGGATTATATAGGGGTGACTGTATGTGTATAGGTAATCTACTGTCTTCTGATGATGTGTTATCAAGTATGTTATCTGCATGTAATAGGTTTTCGAGTCTTGAGGATAGGATTTTGAAGGCTTTGGAGGCAGGCTCTAGAGCCGGGGGAGATGCTAGGGGGGATAGGAGTTCAGCTATATTGATTTATGGCGATCACCCCATATTCAAGGGGTATGATAAGCTGCTTGATTTGAGGGTAGACTACTCAATGAATCCGGTTAAAGACTTAATGGAATTATATGAGATTTATAGGGAGGCTTATCGTGTTTAAGTAGGATAATTATTTTAATTTAATGGACCCGCCGGGAATTGAACCCGGGACCTCCGCCTTGCGAGGGCGGCGTCCTACCACTAGACGACGGGCCCCCTTCTCTAAACTCTATTTTATAGTTAAATAATTTTATTTTTTAACTGGATTTTATACGTCTGGAAGCTTTTCCCTAACTAGCCTACCGTCTTCAACGACTATCACGCCATTCTTAAATACAGTCTAAACGTGGTTGATTCCATAGTGGTATGGAATGTATTTGTGATTCGGTATATCCAATATAATTATATCAGTCTCCCTACCTCTTCAATACTACCTACTTCACCCTGCTTCTCAACGGCATAAGCCGCATTTATCGTAGCCGCTGTAAACACCTCAGCCGGGGTCATCTTCATCTGTAGACTGGCTATAGTCATCATCATCTGCATAGACTCACTTATGTTAGCAGCGCTTAAATCAGTCCCCAAAGCCACCGGGACTCCCCTCCTAATTATCTCACGGGTGTTCGCATATCTCCCGAGATAGTAGAATAGAGTCGTAGGCAGTAAGACTCCTATAATCCCTTTCCTAGCTATCTCATTAGTCACATCCATAGGAGTATGGATGAGATGGTCTGCAGACACTACACCTAACTCTATACCTAGTCTCCCTCTACTACTCTCAGTAAGCCAGTCGGCGTTAACACTATATAACCTTACCTTTTCTAATAGACTCTAATATAATCGATCTATTACCATCTACCCATTCTCCAGTCTTTTCAGATAAATATAATTTAGAGTCCTTGGTGAAGCAATTTAATACATCAGATAATGTAACTCTTTCTTCATGATTTATGATAAAATAATTATTCTCTAACATCTACAGGAAAACATTTTGAAGAACGTTCATAAGTTTTAGATATTTATAATACTACAATATTAGAGGTACTTGTTTCCTAATATAAAACCTTAGAATCAGAGCATATAGACTATAGCCAGCTAATCTCCTTATTAAAAATTGGATAAACTATTTCTGTATGGGGCCGGTGGGATTTGAACCCACGACTTTCCGGTCTTTACCCCTCTACCTGGGAGGGTCTTCAGCTTCGCCCACTTTAGTCGGACGCTCTCCCAGGCTGAGCTACGGCCCCACTAACTTTATCAATATAGATTATTATCTACGTGTTGTATTTTTATTTTTTCTATTGTTTATGTGTTGATTGGGGTGGTCGCCTAAGGCAATAAAGCCTCAGGTTCATCCTACCCTGTTAAGCGTATCCCCCGAGGCATGGTAGCCATGCATATTTGGTTGTAGCATAGCTACCTGTCTGGAAAGATACGCTCTTCCTCACCCTCTGCCAATGCATCATCGAGCTCATCAGGTAAAGTTAAATATGTTTATAGGGATGATAGCGTCTCTTGAATCCCCCTATCCAGTAGTTTGTTGAATGTCTCTGGGCTAATGTACTTTATTCCTAGTAGATACGCTGATGTTGTATGCTTATCTAAACCAAGTTTATCCTTAAACTTTTCAGCTAATTTTGATGTATAGCTTGGATTCACCAGATATACTTTAAATCCGTATTTTAATGCCATGGTGATAGCGTATTGTAATAATTTCTTCTTAGGAAAGTTGTTAGCCTTTCTATTTCCATTTCTACTTCTAGTCTTCTTAACCCTCCTCTTAATCCTATCTAAGTCTTCGTAAACAACTGTACCTACTCGGTAATGACATGCATATTTTAGTAATCTTCCCAACGCCTGTAATCTTAATGGCCATGCCTTATTCTTAGGGTATTTAGGTCTATTAACCTCTGGATACCATTCAGTCTTAACATCTCTTATAACTCCCTGCCTATCCATTATAACCATGTTAATCCTATCGCTATTTAGGTCGAAGCATGCTATATTGTTTCCATATGCATATCCCTTCCTAAAATACTTGAGATATAGTTCTATTGGTATACTTAGATGCAAGTATATCCTACCGTCTCTGAAGATGATTCTTGCATTATAACTCAACTCCTTATTCACAGCCTTCTCAATAACTTCATTCACTAAACCCAGATATTTCTCACCGAATCTAACTTCACATTCTATCCAATTATGGTACCTACCTAGTTTACCGTTTAAATGATAGCTTACCAACAACTTATTAGTATCTACAAGTCTAATATTTCTATTACCCTTGTAGATGCTGTTTCCCTTACTGGCTATAAACAGTTTCTTAATTTTAATCTTAAATGGATTACTACTATGATAATCTACTCCTTTAATTATTAGCTTCGCTATGTCTATAGCACTCTTTGCATATCCTTGATTAAGATCTTCCGTAATTACTTTCGTAACATATTTCTTGTCTAATCCCTTGGCAAGCATTTTTAGAGCCTTGATGACTTCTTTCCGAAAATTATATGCTAAGTAAACAAGTCGTTGATAATCTTTTCCATAGCAGAATATCCTACCAACTATCGTAACATAATTTATTTCAGGAACTCTAATCAAATCCATAATCTTCTCACCCCCCTTTAGAGATGGGGGGATATGTATGCTTGTATACTGTATTCTCTATTCCCTAAGCCCCTCTATCCCCTACTCCCCCCTCCAGAGCCTCTATAACTCGCCTGGGATTATACATGGGAGTTAGGTGGCTCACGAGACCTGCCTGAGATCCCGTGGGCCAATCCGCCATACACCATCTTTATTCGGTGTACGGCTTCATCCAATAAAATAATAGGTATATAAAAGCTTATCAATACACCCAATAGAGAAAAAAGAGAATAGAATATACAGAGAAACAATAACGATAAACTTATCTAAAATTATAAAAATAACTATCAGATTGATTGGGGTTGATATGCGTAGACAATTAAGTAAGAAGGAGTTTAAACAAATATTGGCTTTACTCGAAAAAGCTGGGTTTAAGAGGGTTACCGACTTTAGTCTGAAGGGAGCCTATTCGAGGATTTTAAAGAAGGATTTAGAAGTTGTTTACGATGGTAACAATAAGGTAATTGCGGTTATGATACATGGAGAGATAATACCTTTTATAGGGTCGATTGCATATTTCTCTGGGTTTAAACGTGTTTATGTCGATCGAGGTGCGGTTAAACCAATTACAAATGGTGCAGATATAATGGCTCCAGGCATTAGGGATCATGACCCCTTCTCTAAAGATGATTACGTAGTTATATTTCTTGAGGATGTAGATGTTCCTATCGCAGTGGGTAAGGCTCTAATAAACTCTACAGATATTGGTGAAAGGGGGAAGGTAATTAAGAATTTACACTATAAAGGTGATAAGATTTGGAAATACGTCTCTGGCGGATAATCATTAATTTTTACTATAAAATTCTGGAGTAAAATAATATTTCTAGGGGTGATGATGAGCCGGAGCAATTAGAGTAGTGATATGATTGTAGGCAGTCTATCTGAACCCTCATACTTAAATATTATTTATGAGTTAATTATACAAGATATAAGATATTTAGATATGTAGTTGGGTGTATACCAATGGTCAGTGTTAAGGACGTTCCAGCTGATATATTCATAGATGAGCTGACTAAATATATAAAGGAGAATATCAAAGAAGTTAAACCTCCTGAATGGGCTTTCTATGTAAAGACGGGTCCTTCTCGTCAGAGGCCACCCGATAACCCAGACTGGTGGTATATCAGAGCAGCATCAATTTTAAGGAAACTATATCTCCATGGTCCATTAAGTATCGAGGATTTGAGGAGTATGTATGGAGGAAGAAAGGATAAAGGGGTTAAACCAGAGCATTTCTATAAAGGAGGAGGAAGTAATATCCGGAAGATTCTTCAGCAGCTTGAGGCCGCTGGGTTAGTAACTAAAACAAAGGATGGACGTATTCTCACGTCTAAAGGAAGGTCACTACTAGATAAATTGGCGGCTAAGATTAGAAGACAACTTGATATAAAGCCTTGGTATGAGGCATATGGTTAATAAATAGGAATGAATTATATATTGAGTCTGTTTTTACATATAAATAATATGGAGGGTTGAGTAATGGCCAGATACAAGCAATTAGCATTTAAATTGAGATTGGGTCACGCTACCAAGTCAAATAGAAGTGTACCTATATGGGTAGTTGCGAAGACTATGGGGCGATTTAGGACTCATCCTAAGAGAAGACATTGGAGACGTACTAAACTAAAGTTAAAGACTAAAGAGGGCTTCTTCGACTAGGTGATGCTGGATGTCGGAGGAAGAGAGTAAAACTAGAGAGACTGTAGAGGAACCTATTGCAGAGGAGGATATAGTATTAGAAAGAATATACATTGTTCCATTATGGAAGGTGAGATCTAGGGGACGTGGGTTACATAGGACTAAGAAGGCCGTTAGATTTCTGAGACAGTTTATAGCCAGGCATATGAAGAATCCTAATGTAAAGATCTCCACCGATGTGAATGAGGAGTTATGGAAGGATGGCATTAGAAACCCTCCTCGAAGAATTAAGGTTAGGGTCGTTTTAACGAAGGATGATACTGTATGGGTATTGCCTCCTAAGGAATAAGACCCATGCTTAGGTTAAAGGTATTTGGATCAGCGAATATCGGCTTATATTTCAAGTCTACAAATAAATTCTTCATATACCATGCTAACATTATAAAGAGGAAGATAAATCTGGTTCATGAGGAGTTGAAAGTTACACCCATCCCAGTATATCTTGTAGATACGTTAATCACTTCACCATTTATAGTAGCTAATAGAAATGGAGTTATAGTAACATCGTTATTTGAACCCTATGCATTAGATGATTTAGCTAATAAACTTAAGGAGTTGGATGTGAACTTTACAGTTGTAGACGTAAAATATACTGCATTAGGCAATATAATACTTGTAAATGATAGAGGAGCGATATCCTCACCGATCCTCCCTAAAAGTATTCGAAAAATTGTGAGTGATGTCTTGGATGTGGAGGTGGTATCATCTACAATAGGGAGATTTAGCTATGTAGGCTCGTTAGCCGCTGTAAACAATAAATTTGGGATATCCTCTCCATCGATAAAGAAGGATGAAAAACAGCTTATCGAGGATGTGCTTAAAATCAAGTTATATGAAAGTACTGTAAATAACGGGGTTGAATTAGTTTCATTAGGTGTAGTTCTAAATGATAATGGTATAGTAGTTGGGGAAGACTCTAGTGGTAAGGAATTGATGCTATTATCTGCCGTATTCGAATCATTATAATCCTATAAACGATATACAGCTTCATCATCAAAATACAGAAATGTAAAAGCTTATTAATACACACAATAGAGAAGCGAATAGAATTATAGAGAAACAACAATAAACTTATCTAAAATTAAATTATATAAATTAATTATCAGATTTTAGGTTAAATTAGGTGGTTTGATGTCTACGGTTGAGGATAAGTTGTATCAGCTGATATCCGAGCAGAGATTAATAAGCCAAGCTATCGAGGCTGTTTATGGAGAAATTTTATTGCTGCAGAGGGCGATCGACGAGAGGAAAGCGGCGATAAGTTTCTTAACTACATATGAAAAAATTAAGGATGATTCTGTAGATACATTAATACCGATTGGCGGAGGATTATATGTTAAAACTAATCTCCCTATTAAAAGAGAATTTTATATTCATGCAGGTGCAAACATATATCTAATAAAATCTGTTGAAGAGGCTAAGGAACATCTTGAAAAGATGGTATCTGATTTGGAGAGAGCACTCAGTGAGAGGAATAAAGCGTTAACCGATTTAAAAAATAAGTATGAAGAGATATCGGTCGAAATATCTGAGCTATATATGCGTATCCAGGGTAAACGGTGATGTTTAATAAATTTAGAGAAGGGTTCAGAAAGATTATTGATAAAATAAGGTATAAAGAGATCGATTTAAAGACGTTTGAAGAGTTAAAGGATGAGCTTCTACTTTTTTTAGTGGAGAACGATGTATCCTATGAGGTGGCTGAGGATATTATCAGTAGGATCAGATCTAAATTATTTCATGTAAAGTATGATAGGTCTCTAGAAGCAATAGATATATTAAAGGATTCACTAAAAGAATATATAATTGATTTGATGAGTATATCTGTACAGAGAGATTACTTCGCTGACCTTTCTTCAAGGGGTTCACCACCATATTCTATATTATTTATCGGATTCAACGGCGTAGGTAAGACTACAACTATAGCTAAGCTTGCTTATCTACATAAGAATAGGGGGGATAGGGTATTACTCGCATGTTCAGATACATACAGGGCTGGAGCTATAGAACAGCTTATCGAGCATGGAGAAAGACTGGGAATACCTGTTTTTAAGTATGAGTATGGGGCAGATCCTGCTGCAGTGGGTTACGACGCATTGAAATATGCTGAGACTAAAAAATATGATGTTGTGTTAATAGATACTGCTGGGAGAATGCATGTTGATGTAAATTTGATGGAGGAACTGAGGAAAATTAACCGTGTCATTAACCCAACAATAAAAATATTAGTTCTTGATGCCTTGGCTGGAAATGACGTGTATTATCAGTCTAAAATGTTTATGGAGAAGGTTGGTTTCGATGGGGTAATATTTACTAAAATAGATGCGGATGTGAAGGGAGGGGCGCTAATAACAGTATCTCATTTATATAGAAAACCAATATATTTTCTAGGTGTTGGACAGAGGTATGAGGATCTTGTTAAATTTGATATAAACTACCTTGTAAATACCTTAATAGGTGATTAAATGAAGAAGGATCTTCTATGGCTTATTGATATCCCCCCCGAAGATATTTGGCGTCTAATATTTCTAACCGATGGCATAAAGTCTGGTAGAATAGATGTTTCAGACTCTCTTAGAGGATATGTCTTAGGTATGATCTTCGAGAAACCTTCTACGAGGACTAGGGTGTCGTTTGAAGTGGCTATGTATGAATTGGGTGGGCATGCAATATATCTACCTACTCAGACTCTCCAGATGAGTAGAGGAGAGAGTATAAAGGATACAGCCAAGGTATTAAGTAGATATGTAGATATTCTCATGGCTAGAGTATATAGTCACAGTAGCCTCGAAGAATTCGCTAAATATGCGGATATCCCTGTGATAAACGGTCTCTCAGACTTGGCACATCCTGTGCAGGCACTTTCAGATTATTACACCATATATGAACATTTTGGTAAGTTAAAGGGCATTAAAGTAGCGTATGTCGGCGACGGCAATAATGTCGCTAATTCGCTATTAATGGGTGCTTCTAAATTGGGAATCGAGTTTAATATAGCGACTCCAGAAGATTATGAGCCTTCGAAAATATACCTGGACTATGCAAAGAAGTTCTCTTTAGAGTCAGGGGCTAAAATAAAATTATATAGGGATCCCCACGAGGCTGTTAAGGGGGTCGATGTAATATATACAGACACATTTGTATCGATGGGTCAGGAGGCTGAGGCTGAGGAGAGAAGAAGAGTGTTTCTCCCACGTTATCAGGTGAATATGAAGTTAATAGAATCCGCTGGTAATGAAGATGTTGTATTTATGCATTGTCTACCGGCCCACCGTGGTGAAGAAGTTACAGATGAAGTCATAGATTCAAAGTATTCAATTGTATATGACCAGGCTGAGAATAGACTCCATATGCAGAAGGCGATACTTCTATGGATGGTGGATTAACTATAAGATACCTTTTTTTATATAGTTTAAAGGACCCTGCCGGGGTTAATATGGCTAATTATTTAATGAGTAGATTGAGATTTGACGAAGGCCATGATTTCAATGGATTATATATAAGGAAGTGCGGTGAATACGGCCTCGCAGCCGTAGATCAAGATATAATATACACGGATTACATAGATTCAAAGATACCATATAATATAGACACTATAATATTCCTGTCTAGGCATAGTTCAATTAAAGAATATCCTACACTTTCCGTTCATGTAACTGGAAATCCTCTTGAAGACGCATCATACGGTGGGAAGCCATATAGCCTTGCCAAAAGCAACCCGAGTCTCATGAAATCTATCCTGAAATGGATGAGTATTCTTAGGGATGAGCGTGGACTGAAATATGATGTCAGGATGGAGGTGACGCACCATGGTCCAACTGAAGTAAAGTCTAAAGTCGTCTTTGTCGAAGTAGGTTCAACTATTAAGCAGTGGAATGATTTGGAAGCTACTAATACTGTGGTAGACTCTGTATTAAATGCATTAAAAAATATACGTGGATATAAGCCAGCTGTAGGATTTGGAGGCCCTCATTATGCCCCCTTATTTACTAAAATAATGTTAGAAGAGGAGTATGCTATAGGCCATATCTTCTCTAAATACGTATTGAATCATGATATTAAACCTGATATTATTTTAAAGGCTTTTAAACTAAGTGATGATAGTAAAACCGCTGTATTAGATTGGAAGAGTATTAAAGGTGGCGTGAGACAGTGGTTGAGGAGTTTCTTGAGTGAATATGGGTTTGAGGTAATAAAGAGATAGAGAATTAAATATTTTTATAAATGTTAAGTGGTTGAAATATAGTTATAAGGATGTGGATAATAGAAGTTTAGACGGTGGTAGAATGCTTAGGAAGTATATAAATCTATTTAAATTGATTAGAAAGCCTGGCCTAAGAGAGTTTTGGGAATATACAAAGTTGATATTCATTGGATTAACGTTATTAGGCACTATCGGCTTCGTAATATGGATTGTATTTGGACTATTTATAGTGAGGTGATGGAATGGCATTGGAAGGAAAGCCTAAATTCTTCTTGGTGAAGGTAACTGGAGGTCAGGAGGAGAGTATCGCTAAGATAGCTGAAGTCAGAGTCAGGAATTCAAATGGAGCAATTAAGGTGAAGTCGATTTTAATCCCACCTGGAAGTAAGGGGATGCTTATTGTAGAGGCGGATAGTTATAGTGATGTATTAAACGCCTTTGAGGGTATAAAATATTTTAAACGTATTCTACCTGGTATTGTAGACGTAGAGGAAATTGAACAACTCCTGATTACAGAAAAGGAGATCGTCTTGAATATAGGTGATTTAGTTGAGATCATCGCAGGACCCTTTAAAGGCATGACCGCCAAAGTTATAAATATTCGGAGTGAAAATGAGGTTGTTATTCAGCTTCAGGGTGCGTCAATATCACCTATTCCAATTGTAATACCTAAAGATAACTTGAAGAAGATCGAGACTGGATGAGGTGTAGTTATATGGGGAAGAAACAAGCATTCGAGTTTTTAGTTAGTGGTGGTGAAGCGACTGCAGGGCCTCCAATAGGCCCTGCATTAGGCCCCCTAGGAGTAAACGTGAAATTAATTGTAGATAAAATCAATGAACTTACAAAAGATTTCAGGGGAATGAGGGTACCAGTTAAAGTACTAGTTGATCCAGAGACTAAAGAGTTTGAGGTCGAGGTCGGCATACCTACAGTATCTGCATTAATTGCAAAGGAGGCTGGTATAGAGAAGGGCTCGTCCATGCCTGGTAGAGAGTTCGTCGGCAACCTTACATTTGAGCAGGTCTTAAAGATAAGTAAAATAATTAATCAAAAACTCAAGTTAGATAATTTAAAGAGCGTTGTTCTACAGGTCATCGGTACGTGTGCGAGTATGGGGGTCACGGTAGATGGTAAAAACCCTAAGCAGGTGAATAAGGAAATTAAAGAAGGTTTATATGATAGTAAAATATATAGTAGTGAATGACCTAGGTGTTTGCAGTGAGCAAAATACTAAGTACTGAGATAACTGTAGAGAAACTAGCTGAGGCAATTAAGGAGGCTAAGGAAAAGAGTAAGAAAAGAAATTTTACGCAGTCTATTGAATTGATTATAGCCATCGAGGGACTAGATCTAAAGAAGCCCGAAAATAGGATTAGGACTACGATTAAACTACCGTATCCACCAAAGAAAAAGAAGCTTATAGCCGTGTTTGCAGATGGGGTGATGGCTGAAAAGGCTAAAGAAGCTGGGGTGGACCATGTTTTCAGTGAGAAGGATTTAAGTGGATTGAGTGGGTTGAAGAGGGAGATTAGAAAAATCGCTAAAAAATTCGACTTTTTCCTTGCTGAACCTAAGTTAATGGCTTTAGTCGGAAAGATCATGGGATTCGTATTAGGTCCGAGGGGTAAGATGCCCCAGATAATAACACCAGCAACCGACATTAAGAAACTTGTTGATGAATTGAGGGCTTCAGTGTTTATAAATGTTAGAAACAACCCTATGGTCGGGGTCAGTATAGGGACTGAGGATATAGATGACGATAAACTAGCTGAAAATGCATTGACAGTTATTAAGAATATTGAATCTAAATTGCCTGAGAAGGCATATATAAAGAGGATATATGTTAAAACTACAATGGGTCCATCAGTGAGGGTGATTTAAAAATGTCTATAAAAACACTTAGGCCTAGGGAACGTAAAGAGTTGATGCGTAGGTTATTCGAGGATCTAATTAAAAAACATAGATATCTAATAATTATCGATGCATATAGATTAAGAGCTAATATGTTGAGTGAAGTGCGTCTTCTAGAGAAGGAACTAGGTTTTATAATAAAAGGTGGTAAGAAAGGCGTATTTTTAAAGGCATTAGAAAGAATATATCCAGATGTAGTTGATGTATTAAAGGAGAATTTACATGGACAAGTCTTATTCATATTCACTAATAACGATCCATTTGATATTGCATATGAATTAGATAAATTTGAGATGGATCTAGAGGCTTCTCCTGGTGATATAGCTCCAATAGATATCGTCATCCCCGAAGGGAATACGGGGCTTCCGCCAGGACCGATTATAGGATTATTCTCGTCATTAAGTATCCCTACAAAGATTGTCGCTGGAGCCATATATATTGTGAAGGATATATTAGCCGCTAAAAAAGGTGATAGAATAAGTCCTAATCTAGCGAATATCCTATCTAAGTTAGGTATTAAACCGATTAAGTCTAAAGTAAATATCAGATTTGCATACGACTTCAAAGATAAGCTCCTTATTCCAAGGGAGTTGCTGTTGCCAAATATAGAAGAATATGTCCATAAATTTGAAGATGCCGTTTCAAATGCATTTAAGTTGGGAGTTGAGATTAGTTATCCATCTGAGATCATTCTCCCAGTTCTAATTACTAAAGCATATTTGAATGCATTTAACTTATCCATCGAGTCTGGATACCCGACAGAATATACGATAGCTCATATAATCTCTAAGGCCGTTAGGATAGCTAAGAATTTAGAGGAGTTACTATCTTCCGCATAAGCAAAATTTATATATTAATTAGTGATGATATGATTTGAAGAATAATTGAGGTGGTGGAGTTTGAAATATATTTATGCAGCTCTATTACTATATGAAGCAGGTAAGGAGATCAGTGAGGAAAATCTTAATAAGATCTTTAAGGCCATCGGCGACGATGTAGATGAAGCCCAGGTTAAAAGCCTAGTATCTACAATAAAGAAGATTAACATTAAGGAAGTTATTGAAAAGGCTGTAGCGATGCCTGCTGCACCTGCACCAGCCCCTGCACCTGCTCCTGCAGAAGAGAGGGAGGAGAAGCCTAAGGAGGAGGAAAAGAAGAAGGAAGAGGAGGGGAAGGAGGAAGAAGCATTCGAAGGTTTAAGTGCATTATTCGGCTAATTCATAAGTGAGTGGATTAAATCTACATTCAATATTTATCTTACTGGGATAAAAGTAGATTAAGATAATAAGTAGACTATTTAATTGTTTAAAAGAGATATTAAGCTATTTTAGCTATTTAAACCCCATATTATATTATAAGGCTTTAGGTGTTCAATAGATGTACAAGATTAGGGATGACGAGTTTTCAATTGAATTTATGAAGGAGCACGGGTATAAAAGAATTAAGTGTAAAAGCTGCGGCTCATACTTCTGGGGTTTTGAAGAGGAGAATTGTGGGGAAGCACCCTGCAAGTTATATACTTTTATCAATAATCCTCCCACAAGACGTAGATACTCGTTAAGGGAGATGCGTAATACCTTTCTAAAATTCTTCGAGAAGAGAGGGCATGAGATCATTAATCCATATCCAGTCGTAGCGAGATGGAGGGATGACTTACTTGTAACAATAGCATCTATAGCGGATTTCCAGCCATATGTTACTTCAGGTGTATCTGAACCTCCTGCTAACCCACTTGTAATTAGTCAGCCCTGTCTAAGGTTTGAAGACATTGATAAAGTAGGATTTACATCTGGGAGGCATTTAACCATATTTGAGATGGGGGGTGCACACGCATTCAATAAAAAGCTGGAAAATAAGTTTATTTACTGGAAGAATGAAACTATCGCATATCATCATGAATTCGCGACTAGGGAGCTGGGTATTCCAGAAGATCTAATTACATATAAGGAGCATTTCTGGGTCGGTGGCGGCAACGCTGGTCCTGATGTCGAGGGTATTATAGGAGGTTTAGAAGTATCTACATTAGTATTTATGAAATATAAAATCAATCCTGATGGCAGTTTAAGTGAAACGCCTATCTGGACTGTGGACACTGGATATGGGATAGAGAGATGGACATGGCTCTCGTCAGGCTCTCCGACAGCCTTTGAGGTCATTTATCCAGATGTATATAAATGGATTCTCAAGGTAGGTGATATAGATATCCCTAATTATGTATTAGAAGATATTGCAGTTAGAATATCGTCGCTCCATGAATTTACATGGGATACCATAAAGCCCGTGATTGATGAAGTTGCCGTCAAACACGGGTATGATCACGTTTCGTTAGAGAGTGAATATAGTATGTATGTAGATCTAATGAAGTCCCTTGATTTTAGTAAATCCATATTATTTCTAATTAAGGATGGTGGGATTCCTTCAAATGTTAAGGAAGGATATTTAACTAGAATGTTAATAAGAAAATTATTTAATATCTTTGAAAAAAGGAGCTTAGAATATTCGGTGATAGAAGACTTGTTTTATAACCAATATAACCAGTGGGTATCCGACTACCCTGAAATTAAAGATATTTACAATGTATTATTTGATATCATGAAATTTGAGTATAAGAAATATCTTGAAATTATAAAGAAGGTGCCTCAAATCGTTAGGTCCTATATCAAAAAGGGTTGGAGGGATGTAGATACCTTAATAGAAATATATGACTCATATGGAATCCCACCTGAGTATGTTAAAAGGGAAGCTTCTAAACATGGTATTAAAGTTGGTATTCCTAAGAACTTTACTGAATTAGTCTCTATGAGGCATCTAAAGCAGTCTGTGGCAGTCGAAGAATTTAGGGAGCCTCTAGAGGATAAAATTAAATCTATGAGACTATATACTGAGAAATTGTACTATATTAATCCTTACTGGAGTGAAGCTAATGCCAGGATTATTTACAAGGATAAAAACTATGTAATACTCGACCGCACGATATTCTACCCGGGTGAAGGTGGACAGAAATATGATACTGGTTATATAATATCTCCAGATAATAGGTCATATCACGTAAAGAAAGTTGAGGCTATAGGGGATGTTATTTTACATTATCTAGATGAAGACTCTGATCTTCGTGTCGGCGATACTGTAAGGTTAAAGATTGATTGGGATAGACGCTATCAGTTAATGAAGCATCATACTGCTACACACATACTGTTATCGGCTATTAGGAAAATACTAGGCGGCCATGTATGGCAGGCTGGTGTAGAGAAAGAAGTTGACCAAGCGAGGTTAGATGTTACTCATCACCGTCTCCCTACATTAGATGAAATTAAAGTGATTGAGTATGAGGCCAATAAGATAGTTTCAAAGTGTATCGATGTGTCTATATATACGATGGAGAGAGGCGTTGCGGAGAAGAGGTTCGGTCCAAAGATATATCAAGGTGGTGTAGTACCTGGCAAGTATATTAGAATCGTGGAGATTCCAGGGTGGGATGTAGAGGCGTGTGGAGGGACACATGTTAAGAATACATGTGAAATACAGTTTATTAAGATTCTGAATGTAGAGAAGATTCATGATGGTGTAGTTAGATTCACGTATGCAGCTGGGGATTCTGCGGTAAAGCATACCTGGGATTATTATGAGGCGGTTGAAAGAGCTAGAAAAACCCTATCTGTATCACTTGTATCTATGCCTGAGAAAGTATCTGAATTAGTGAATAATTTAGAGGAATTAGGTGACAAAATATCTAAATTAATCCGTGAAGTACAGAAATATAGAATATATAAGCTCATTAATGAGTTTGAGAAGTGTGGTCCATATAATGTGTTAATTCTCAGAGACGATATAGATAATCTAATTATATTAGGTGAGGAGCTCGATAAAGTATCTAAAGAGTATATCTTAGTAGGATATAATAAAGTTGGACGCGGCTATAATATGATAATTAGAGTAGGTGATAATTATATGAAGAAAGGAGTTTCGGCGAAGGATATTATGGACTATTTCATTAAATATCTTATTAAAGGTGGAGGGAGAGGAGAGGATAAGTATGCTAGATTCGGTGGAGTAGGTGATGTAAATAAAAAGAGTATTGAGGAGGTGTTAATGAAATATGCAGAAGAGCATAGAACCGAATGATAGGATTAAGGAATATCTTAAAATAGTTGCTGATAGAGAGTCTTTCTGGAGTAGGAAATGGGTTGAAGACGGAGTATTTGAGTCGGATCCGGAGAAAGGAAGAGATAAAGTGTTTATAACCTTCCCATATCCCTATATGAACGGTTCGTTACACCTAGGTCACGCCTATTCGTCTGGAAGGTTAGATGTGCTCGCGAGATATTATCGTATGAAGGGTTATAACGTATTATATCCATGGGCATGGCATTGGACAGGGGAAGCCGTTCTAGGTACGATACATAGGTTATTAGATGGGGATATATCTGTAAGGAAGAGGTTAATCGAGTTAGATGGAGCTGATGAAGAACTTATTGATAAATTTAAGGATCCTGTATTCTTTGTTAGATATTTTACAAATGTAAATAGGGAGGTGGTGAAGAGATATGGATTATCTATTGATTGGAGGCGTGAATTCCATACATCGAGTCTACATCCACTTTACAACAAGTTTGTAGAGTGGCAAATTAGAAAGCTATATAAGAAGGGATACATCGGTAAAGGCTTATACCCAGCTGTGTGGTGTCCTCGCGACCAAAGTCCTACAGGCGACCACGATAGACTTGAGGGTGTCGGTGTAAGGCCTGAAGAGTATACTCTCGTTAAATTCAAATTATACTTAGATGATACTGAGTATTACCTCGTAGCTGGCACATTTAGGCCGGAGACGATATACGGTGCTACCAATATATGGGTTAATCCAGATACAGATTATGTAATAGCTGAAGTAGATGATGAGAAGTGGATTATAAGTAAAGAAGCTGCTTTTAAACTTGGGAATCAGTTAAAGACGGTGAAAGTTATAGAAGAATTTAAGGGAAGTTACATAGTCGGGTTATTCGCTGAAGCTCCAATACTAAATAGATATATCCCAATTCTACCAGCTAGATTCGTGGATCCAGATATGGTCACGGGGGTTGTTTATAGCGTCCCGGGTCACGCGCCATATGACTACCTTGCATTAATGGATATAACTGAATCTAGGGATATAGACCCGATTATCAAGGAAATGGCCTCTAGAATTAAACCATTATCCATTATTAAAGTCGAGGGATATGGAGACTATCCTGCTATTGAAATTGTAGAGGAAATGGGAATAAAATCTCAAGAGGATTATGAAAAAGCTGATGAAGCCACCCAGAAAATATATAAAATTGAGTATCACCGTGGAGTTATGAAGGAGAACTGTGGTCCAATATCTAATATGCCCGTAAGTAAGGCTAAGGAAATTATTAAATCGATATTATTAGAAGAGGGTTTAGCCACGACAATGTATGATCTTCCTGAGAAAGTAATATGTAGATGTGGAACGAAATGTATTGTCAAGATAATTACAGACCAATGGTATTTAAAATATTCTGATCCAACTTGGAAGAAGATTGCTTATGAGGCATTAAATAACATGAAAATATATCCAGATGAGGCGAAAAAGCTTTTCGACCATTATATTGACTGGTATGAGGACTGGCCATGTACGAGGAAGACTGGTTTGGGTACACCTTTTCCATTTGATAAAGACTGGATTGTAGAGACTTTAACAGACTCCACTGTATATATGGCATTCTATATAGTAGCTAAATACTATAATAAAGGCATTATTAATGTAGATAAGGTAGATGACTCTTTTTTTGAGTATATCTTCTATGGATCCGGTGATCCAAATGAATTGAGTAAAACTTTAAATATCGATAGAGCCGTATTAGATGAGATTAGGAGCGAGTTTCTATATTGGTATCCAGTTGATGTAAGAGGATCTGGTAAGGATCTCATAGGCAACCACTTAACATTTTATATATTTCATCATGTCGCCTTATTTCCCGCTGATAAATGGCCTAGATCCATTACTGTAAATGGGTATGTAATGTTGAATGGGAGACCTATGTCAAAGAGCGCTGGAAACTATATTTCGCTGGAAAATGCTATAAAAGCCGTCGGGTCAGATGCACTGCGGCTTTCATTGCTAACATTAGCAGATGGATTAGAGGATCCAGATTGGTCTCTAGATAAGGGATATAAAGCTCTTGAAAGGCTATACTCGATAGAGGAATTTATTAAAAATGTCTATTCAATCGATGATGATACGCAACCAACAGAAGTTTCATACCATGACAAGTTATTGTTAGCTAGATATTATACGATACTCGATAGTATTGAGAAGAATATTAGTGAACATAAAATAGGGCAGGCTGGTAGAGAGATATTTTATAAGTTATTCGATGTATTTAGAGAGTATTTAAAGGTGGCTGAGAAGCCGAATTACATATTATTGAAAAGATTATTGAGAAACTACATAAAATTATTATCTCTTTATGCGCCCTTTACGGCGGAAGAATTATGGCATAATGCACTTGGAGAGGATTCATATATTAGTTTAGAGACGTGGCCAGAGGTAGATAGAAAATACGTAAATGACATAATATTGTTAGCACATGAGTATGGATCAGAATTGAGGAATGATATTCTTCATGTATATAAATTAATACCCCAGCCAGAATCTAAAAAGAAAATTATAGTAATGGTAGCAAGTAGATGGAAGTGGGAATTAATTAAAGATCAAATTAATAATAAGACTTTCAATATAAGCAAGTTTATAAACGATGCTGTAAAGATGGGGGTCTCTAATAAGGCTGAGGCAGCTAGAGTGGCTGGACTAATTAAAAAGGAGTGGTTTGGCAGATACGAAAAGTTTAGAGATTTAATAAAGTATTGGAGTCAGGAAGATGAAATCAACTTCATTAGAACTGTTTTTAAGGATTATATTAAGTATGACATAAAAGATGTTGAATTATCTATATATGACGAGGAGAATCCACCGTCGGAAACTGTCTTCAAGAAAGAACCACTACCATTATACCCTGCATTCGTTATAATTTAAAATTATTTTTAGAAAAACATTAAATATAAATATATCAATAATCTACCCCTAAATAATAGTTGGATAAATGGCCCCGTCGCCTAGCCTGGATAAGGCGCCGGCCTTCTAAATATGGAGATAGCCGGAGATCCCGGGTTCGAATCCCGGCGGGGCCGTGCAATATATATTTAAAGGTTGGTAAAAAGGGGTAGGGAATAGGGGTTTAGGGATTTGGGATTATCTCCTTCTCCTAGGTAGTCCTAGTTGCTTCTCCCTGATGCTGAATCCTACTTGACTTAGAAACATATGTATATCTCTCCCCCTGGAAATTTCTAGTGTGTAAACATCGACCTTTCTCCTAAACTTCCCTCCATTCCTCATCATTATGCTTCCAGCCTTTTTTTTGAATATAAGGCCCTGTAGCCCTGATATCGAAATATTTCTTTAGTAGATATTGAGTATATTTCAATAGCTTTAGATTGCTATTAACCAGAAATATTCGTCTACACTTATAATTGTTTCCATCTGAATCATATATTCCTCTTAGAAAGTATTTTACAGTTTCTCTGTTATGTTCTATATATTGTTTTAATGTATCTAGATTCTGTCCCCTAAACCATATATGGAATGTTTTAGACCTGTAATATACTCTCCATAGACTCGGTCTTCTACCCCATCTCTTCGGCTCTCTATATTTTTTTATCCAATATCTTAGCCATAGCTTTACTAAACTTCTCTGCAAATTTATAGTCCTTTACTAATAATTCAATATCATAATGATAGGTATGTCCTCTCACTGTATATCCGTCTCCAAGTAATACTCCTAAGACATATGCTAATTCCTTGCTAGGCTCCGGGGTCCATCTAGCTAGTATAGGCTTATGTTTATTATATCTCCAGTAGTGTAATGTAGACTTAGGGATACCCAGTTCTCTAGATACAGTTGCTATCCCGATCCCCATATTCAACAGCTTCATAGCCCTATTATATTCCTCATATGTATATTCCCTTCTCATATTCCCACCTCCTTACGAGTAGGGAGACGACATAACTGTGCTTGTATACTGTATTCTTGAGGGACGGCTACCCAAGAGATAGCCCGTGG
>Ga0190307_1000172_pt1 | contig 20464 bp, 22 predicted proteins | sample 48700745_MG_FD_161653 | JGI IMG/M metagenome (GOLD analysis project Ga0190307, IMG submission 161653) | Hydrothermal vent sediment bacterial communities from Southern Trench, Guaymas Basin, Mexico - 4870-07-4-5_MG | ecosystem: Environmental > Aquatic > Marine > Hydrothermal vents > Sediment ... | reverse complement strand
CGTTCTAAAAATTCTTCCGTAGACATACCATATTTTTGCTCATTTTCCTTTATTCGCTTTAATAGCCACTTACGCTTAGCAATCAACTTCTCTAGTGCCTTAATAGCTTTGTCAAGTACAGTTGACATAGTCATCCACCTAACGTATATTTATAGTACATTACTTGTAAATTCTCTGATAATATTTCGCTGTACATTTATACTTCTGTAATGCTTAATAATATTAGTTAAGGTATTCCCAATATCAGCTAACCTAGCATTTAGTGTCGTCAAGATAATGTTAAACTTCTCTAATGTAAGGTTACTCAAATCGAATCCTGCTTAAACAGTATAGTGATGATGAGTGAAAAGGTGTGGTGCCGTGAGTGGTAAGGTTGCATTAGTTTTTAGTAGGGAATTTGCAGCCTATAGTTTTGGTCCTTTTCACCCTTTGCGGCCTGAAAGACAAATATTAACATACGAATTAATTAAAGAACTCGGATTACTTGATAATCAAAATGTCTCTGTTTTAACGCCGAGAATGGCTACCATGGATGAATTGAAGCTTTTCCATACCAAGGAGTACATTGATAGAGTTAAGGAGAAAAGCGAACTTGGCTATGGTTACCTTGATTACGGAGATACACCCGCAACCAAAGGAATTTTTGAAGCGTCTGCTTTAAGAGTTGGCGCAACAATCACAGCTTCTAAATGTGTAGCTGAGGGGAAATTTACACATGCATTTAACTTCTCTGGAGGTTTACACCATGCAAGAAGTAGTGCTGCCGCCGGCTTCTGCGTCTTTAACGACATCGTTATTGCCGTAAAATATCTTAAGAAAAATTTTAACGTGAAGAAAATTGCCATTGTCGATATCGATGCTCACCATGCTGACGGTACTCAAGAAGCTTTTTATGACGACCCAACTGTTTTAACAATTTCTCTTCATGAAGATGGCCGCTACCTATATCCTGGTACAGGTTTCATCGACGAGTATGGTTCTGGTCCTGGTATTGGATACTCTGTTAATGTTCCTTTGCCTCCAGAAACTTTTGATGACGCTTATATCTACGCTTTTAATGCAGTTGTACCTCCTCTCATAGAATTTTTCCAACCAGACATCATTATTCAACAATTTGGCGTAGATACTCACTATACGGATCCACTTACCCATTTCGCTCTAACAACGAAAACATACGAGAAAATTGCGGAAAAAATGCATGAACTTGCACACAAATACTCTGATGGTAGACTAATAGTTGTTGGAGGTGGAGGATACAATCCTGAAGCAACCGCAAGATCTTGGACCATTGCCTTTGCCACGTTTCTCGGGTCCAAGCTCCCTGAGGAAACACCAGAAGAATGGAGAAAACTTTGCGAAGAATATGGATTAAAACCATCTAAATACTTACATGACGAGGTAATACCAGAATTAACCGAGATAAGAAAGGAAATCGTTTTTAATAAGGTAGAAAAAGTTGTTAAAGAAATTCGTAGAACAATATGGCCTTTTCTTTTTTAGGATATTTAATTGACCAAAGACTCTTAGAACCCTTCTATATTTCTATTTTTATATCTCTACCTACGGGACACACATCCATACATACTCTACATTGAAGCCTAGTGCAATTGGTTAAGTACTTAACCATTTTCCTCTGCAATTTTAATATTTCTTCGCTAGGATCAAATTCAGCGATACATTTATCTCTTGTAAAACCATTCTCAGACAAAGCTCCCGTAGGGCAAGCTTTTATACATAGGTTGCAGTTTGAACAGAAATCTTCAGACAATTCTATGTCAGGTTCTATCTCAGCATCGGTGAAAATTACCGCAAGCTTCACCCTCGGACCGTATTGTGGAGTTACCAACAATTGTTTTTACCTAACCTCCACACCGATATTAATACTAAACTTCTCACTAAAATTGATGAAAACTTAAAACAATTCAAAAATATAAAAACTAAATTTTGACTAAGAAGTTACATTACAAGGCAAAAACAGTTAAAATACTTCTTTCAAATTTAAGTCTAATTTAAACCGTGAATAAAGTGGCATAGCCCAATAATTAACCTCGATCTCAAAGCGTTGTTTTCGTGAAATCTACGTTTCACGTCAATATATCAACGTATCTTGTTACATTGGTACAAGAATAGCTAGACTAATGAACATTTTCAAAGTATTGTTACATGTATTTTTGGTGTTCTTTTAGTATTTTTTCTTGTTCTCCCTTTGTTAGGGTTTTGAAATATCCTCTGCCTATTATGTTGTTTGCTATTCCTTTAAATGATCTTTCATCGTATGTTGCCAAATAGTTTATTCCAAGATCGTTTGTAATTTTTATGGAAAAAACGTCTACAAAGCTTAATTGTTTATCATGATATCGTTTAAAGATTTTAATTATGTCATCATATGTGGTTTTGTCCATGTAGAATATAATGATGCCGCTTTTCTTCAGTGCGTTTAAAAAGTTGACTGCTGCATTTAAGCTTATTCTATACCTAAGAAGTGTAGCTGTTTCTGATGCAATGAGGTTTGTGGTATATACTCTGCCCCATTTTCCTTCCATGGCATGTATTAATATGCCTATTGAATCTAGGTGATGTGTATCTTTTTTATTGTAAAAGGCGTAAAAAATTCCGGTATCTATTAGTATACTCATTCTTTTGCACCGTAAAGTAGTTTATCAACCTGCTCTGAGTCGTGTGTCCCCGCTTCTCCTGCAAATTTTAAAGTTTTCAAGAAGACTTCAGGATTCCCTTTAAACTTGTCTAACTCTTTTTCCGCAACGTTAACTATGATTTTAAGTAGTTGTGACATGCTTCTGACTCCAAGTTTCTTTTTTAATACTTCTAGTTTTTCACGGGTCTCACGTTCAACTCTAATTACATTACTCAATTTCTCACACCTGTTACAATGTTACAATGTTACATTACTATAAAAGTTTATCTACGAACTTATCTTAGCTACTTGTAGATAACGCTGATCTTCTATCTGCCGATGGTTATTGTCAATTTATACCCGCAAACTTTATTATGCTTGCTCCTCTTTTTGCTCCTAGCGATCTTGCTATAGGTTCGCATTTTGCTACGAGAAAATAGGCTATTGGCTTTTTTATGATGTTTGTGTATTCTGTTAATGATTCGTAGTTTGCTAATCCTTTTGCTATAATGAGATCTGTCTCCTCCAATTTTTTCATAAATTCTTTTGAACATTCTTCCAGTATTATTCCTGCAGCGTCGCTTCCCGTAGTAATTATTTCGTCGGCAACCTTATCTATGCCTGCTTTTAAAGCGTCTTCTAGCATTACGTCGTTTTGGAATGTTCCGCTTTTAACTACGAATGTTACCTTTGTTCCATATCCTTTTAGTTCTTTTATCAATATTTTGTCGAAGAATATTTCTCCGGAGTTATCTGCAAGGTAGAGAATGTTTTTTGAGTTTTTTACTTGTTGCAGTAATTTTTCTGTGTCATCTATGTATGGTTCTTCATGTAAAAGGCGTTCTATTAGTTCTTTTTCTTTAAATGCGTGTCCTGCAACTCCAGGGTCTATAGTGTTGCTAAGTGTTGCTACTATGCATGTTCTTCTAAATCGTTCAATGGGGTCTTTCAATTTTTCCAGTTCTGGTTCTATTTTTGCTGAAAGTTTCTCCGCTATACTATTTGTTTTCTCTTTGTACTCTTTGTAAGGATCCTCGCAGTTGGTTACTTTCTTTACGTATCTAAAGGCATAAGTTGCTATTTGGTTGATAGGTAAATTTTTCTCTATTCCGTCAATTAACTGTTTGAGTATGTTAGATTGCGCTTTTAGAGTCTTTTCTTTATCTTTAAGTAGAGTTGACAGTTCTTTTGTTCTCACCTTTATTTGACATATGATGCATTCAGGCTTTAGTTTCAAATTTTATTCCTCACTTCTAGTTTATTTAAGTAAAGCAACATTCTAGCTTAGAATCCTCCTTATTTCGAAGGATTGCATCACAATATTTTGTAATGAGTTTTTAAAGATTTTTAAAAGGGTTTATAAATTTGAAGAAATATGTAACATTAGGGTGGGACTTATGGGTATGGGACTTATAGTTCCCCGATCAGAAGTTGAAAAACTACGGGAAGCAACTGGTTGGATACTTATTTATGGGCGGAGAAAAACCGGAAAAACTTTTCTTGTCAGAAAATTTCTAAGATATGATTCTTATTATTTTATTTCTAGGTCTTTGGAAGTGTTTTCATGCAATAAAGATCTCGAACTGCTTTCATACGATATTTTCTTTGATAGGATAAAAAGGGAAATAGAAGAGAGAAAAACTATAGTCATCGATGAATTTCAGAGATTGCCACAAAGCTTCTTGGACTTCCTTCATTTCTCAAAAAGTTTTGCTAAATCTCAAATAATATTAGTGGGCTCAAGCCTAAGTTTCGTTAATAAAATTTTAAGTACGGAAAGCCCTCTGTTAGGCATCGTATATCCCTTTAGATTAGGGTTAATAAAACCTAGAGATATTATTTTTTCCCTTTCAAAATACTATAGTGACAAAGAATGTTTACTGTTATCTATGTTTGCACGAGATCCCATCATTCTTGAGGAATTAGCTCCAAATGATAACTTGGAATCTTTTCTTAGGAAAGTACTTCCAAAGATTAGAGTTGTTGTTAGGTCGTTAATAGGTGAAATTTTTACTGAGGAAGAAAGAGAGTTAACAAAACGATATGAAGCAATAATTAAGGCAGTTGCCGCAGGGAATAAGAAACCGTCAGAGGTAGCTAGTTTTATTTCGGGAATGCTTGGTGAGCATCTAAAATCTCAAGATGTTAAAAAATATTTGAAAAATCTTGTAGAAATGAACTTGCTTAAGAGAGTTAAAATTTTCGGGAAAAAAGCTTACTTTTACTTTATAGATTCGCCAATAGTAGACCTTTACTATTATTTAGATTTAAAGACAGGTTTTTCCGAGCTAGATATTCCAATTGACACATTAATTTCAAAGGCTATGGGTAAAATACCTTTCTATTATGAAAACTTCGTTGTAGAACTTCTCGCGGAAATCTATGGCTGTGAAGTGGTAAAGAGTTTTTACCCAGAAATAGATGGAATATTAACGAGAGGAAAACAAGTAGAAGCTGTTGTAGAAGTAAAAATGGGAAACATCACCACAAAAGAAGTTAATAAATTTTTAGAAAAAGTTGAAGATTTTGACTGCAGGAAGATAGTTGTTGCGGGAAATACAATCAAAGATAAGAAAATAGAAAGTATGACGGCAGAACAACTAGTGGAAAAGTTAAAGAAAAGAAATGGAAATCTTAAACCATTTAACAACATATCTTAGTAGTCTATTTATTCTATTTAGGAACAACTTATCCACGCATTACTGCACTACATAATTATCTTGCTTAAATCACAAACAAGAATTTATTATGACGTATTTTGGCGTTCCTTTAGTTTAGTATTAATATCTCATAACGAATTTACTTGTATTAAACTGATAGAACTGCATGTAAAAACGTTAGCGAAAATTATTTTCTTGTTCTTGATAATCCTAGATATCTTTTCAATGTTCAAGTATAGGTGGATTATTCCGAATCCTATTAGTAGGATACTTGTAAATATGTGTGCCACCATGTTCAAGCGCTCCTAGCTATCCCTAGAAATGCTGAACCTTCTAGTTTACCGGGTATCAGTAGTAGAGCTATGCCGTTAAGCACTAGCGATACCTAGGAAAAGTAGACTCAGAGAGTCGATGTCTGCCTCTCAAATCTATATTTACCCTAAAATTCCAACCTGCATAATTTTCCCACATAAAGCGTAGAAGCACCAAAATAAATTGACAACGACCTTCATTTTGTAAAATATGCAAAATGTTACCCTAACACCCTATCAGCTTAGATATCCTTAGTAAGTAGTGTTTTTAGTTCTTGAAATGAATGCATAATAAAGTCTGGCTTTGTTTTTATTGTTTCCAATTTTTGTTTTTGAGGATTAAATAGTATGATTTTCATTTTTGCTGCTTTTGCTGCAAGTATATCGTATTCTGTGTCCCCTACCACGACACATTCCTCAGTTTTCACATTTAAGCGTCTTGCAGCTTCTAAAAATACGTCGGGACTTGGCTTTCCTTCTTTAACATCATCTGCTGCAACACAAGTATCAAAGTATTTTTCAATGCTAAACATTTTGAAGTATTTCTTTCGCTTTATCCGAAGTTAATGAGGTGGCTGCTGCAAGTTTGAATCCTCTATTTTTTAAATATTCTAATGTTTCTTTGACCTTAGGGTACAGTTTTACTCTTTTAGCATAGACTTTTCTTTGGTTCTTCTCCCATTTTTCCAGAACCTCTTTAATTTGCTGCGAATTGGATATTTTTAGAAGTTGTTTTACGAGTTCTTTCCCAGGTATCCCAATTAGCTTCTTCACATCTTTACTCTCAATGTTGTATCCCATTTCTTTTGCAGCTTCAACTAGCGATTCAGCTATTACATCTAACGAATCTATTAATGTGCCATCAATATCAAATATAACAGCTCTAACTTTCAATTTCATTACACCGATATCTATTTCACGCTGAATAATCGCACTATTTTGACAGTACGAAATATACAAAAATATTATTTCACACAATTTAAAGTAAGGTTTCGTATATTTCTTTTTCTTGAGTTTCTACATTTAAGGAAAAAAGATCACAATTGGAGGCAACTTCAACAAGTGTTTCATCCGCACTGAGTAGAAGATCGCAGTTAAATCTCTTACAAGTGCATATTTGAATAGCATCGGCCACATATATGTGTTGTTCCTAACTATAAGCCAAGAATGAACCAATTCGTAGGCGGTTAGCGGAGCAATTTGAAGAAGACCCATTTTAATAAACTTAATAGTCTCATAAATAAAATCAAAAATCCTAGTATCTAACTGCTTGCGAGACAGCCATCCTCTCCGAAAATATCTATCAAAAACACCAATCACTTCACCTATATTCCATATAGAGAAAACGATTTTTAACTGACTGTTTTCAGCCTTATCATATATTTTGTCTATAACTTTAGATCCTTTCTCTGCAACATACCGCTTAACTATCGCGCTTTGAGTCCAGATAAACGCTTTTCACGTTCATTTCGCATTTCCCTCACAACTTGACCAGCTGACACATCAACCGATGGTCTCCTCTCTACGATCTCACGAGAAGAAGGAAAGGCACCAGATATACCCATTAACTTAGCAAACTCCATTATTAATCCGACGGGATCCATAGTTTTAATAGATTCTTCAATAGCCTCACTTAACTTTCTATAACTTCCGTACCTTTGGAAAACGAACTCTTTAAACCTATTCCACAGCTCTTCATCTACAATAATGGTTGTCTTAATGGGACACATTACACTTCACCATCTTTAAGGTTAACCTTACTAAAATACGACCTTTAAGTTAAATCTTAACAACATTATATAAATGTGCTATCAACTAACTAAAACAGAGATGCGTTTCAATTGAAACAAAAATTTCATGAAAACACTTAGTGTATTGGTTAGTTTAATGTATAAACAAATTAAATTGAGGCAATGTGATATAAAATGAATAACAAGTTTGTTGTAGGTGTTGATTTGGGTGCTACTTGGGTTAGGGTTGCGTTAAGCGATGAAAATGGGAACATATTGGGGAAACTGTCTGAAAAGACTTACAGAGGGGAAAACGGGGAGAAAATAAGTGAGCAAATTTTGAATATGGTTTTCAAACTGATTGAAAAAACTAGGGTTCCAGGTATTTCTGCTGTCGGTATAGGTTCCATTGGTCCATTAGATATGAAGAGGGGAGTTATTGTTAAGCCTGCCAATTTACCTTTCGAAAACGTTCCTTTAGTTGAACCTATTTCCTCTAAGCTAAATGTTCCAGTTTATCTTGTTAATGATTGTACTGCTGCAGTTATCGGTGAACATAGGTTCGGTGCGGGTAAAGATTTAGATAATCTTGTTTATGTGACTTTGAGTACTGGAATTGGTGGCGGTGCGTACGTTAATGGCCATTTGCTGCTTGGTAAGGATGGCAATGCTGTTGAAATAGGTCACATGGTGATCGATTTTGAGGGGCGCTTAAAATGTGGTTGTGGAAAACGCGGCCATTGGGAAGCCTACTGTGGAGGGGCAAATATCCCAAACTTTGCGAAACTAATATTAGATGAAATAGATAAAAGGAAAAAAGAAGAAAGTTTACTTTTCAAGTTGATAAGAGGAAATTTGTCTGACTTAACTACGGAGGTTATTTTTAGAGCGGCTAATGAAGGTGATGAAATATCTTTGCACATTGTTTCGGAAGTAGGTAAGTTAAATGCTATCGGCTTTGCCAATGTCATAAATGTTTATGATCCTTCATTAATTACTGTAGGAGGATCCATTGCATTAAATAATCCGAGACTTATCTTAGATCCAATAAAAAGAAACGTTAAGAGATATGCAGTTAATAAAATACCTGAAATTTCACTTACCCCATTGGGTGGTGATATTGTCCTTTATGGAGCAATTGCATTAGCTTTGAATCCTTTTCAAGTTTATCGTGGTAACATTGATTAGAGAGAAGCTTTAAAAATACCAGTTATCGATCTAGTGAAACTTATGGATAAGTTATTTACTATGACTTAGATAGTTAGGATTAAGATTATATGAGATTAAGTGCTTTAAGTGCGGTTTTTATTTTTTGTCTTGTGTCTTCGCTAGCTTCTGGGAACAGAGGGCGTCTTGGAAAACCTACGTTGTATCCTCTTATTTTCAATGCTTCAAATAGTGCTGTTATTCTAGGCTGTCTAAAAACTGATTCAACACTTATTATTTTTTGTTGAATTTCTAATGCCTCTTTGAATTTATTTTGAATAACATTCTCGTAGATTTTTACATAGAGTTCTGGCAAGACGTTTGCAAGCCCTGATATGACACCATGGGCTCCAATGATTAGTCCTAACGTTGCCAATTTGCTATTGGCATATAAGAGAGTAAAGTCCTTTTTTACCTCTCTACAGTATTTAATACACCCATAGAAATGCGTCAGATCCGATGTTGTGTCTTTAATGCCGATAATTCCTTTTATTTTAGCTAATTCAGCTGCTTGCTGTGGAGTTATATTAAATCCACAAACAGATGGATTATTATATATAATCACTGGTATATCGATTTTTTCAACTATAAATGAATAATGTTCTTTCAGTTCTTCGAAGTTTGGTGGAAAATAGTAAGGCGGGACTATTGAAACCGCATCGGCGCCTGCTTCCTGTGCATGTTTTGCTAGTTCTACGCAGTCTCTTGTTGCTGTTGAACCTACATGCACTATTATGGGTATCCTTCCATTTACTTGGTCGATGATGATTTCAGCGGCCTTTTTTCTTTCTTCAATTCGCATGTATGGTCCCATACCAATGCTACCAAGTGCCCAAAAACCGTGAACGCCGTGTTCTATTAGGAAGTCTACACAGTTTCTAATACCTTCTTCGTAAAGATCTCCATCTTTCGTGAACGAGGTTAACATTGGCGGTATAATTCCTTGAAAATTTTTATTTTTGCTCATTTTTATCGCTCCAAACAAGTTTTAATATACAGTTACTGGTATCCACCATAGAAACATTATCTATATATTTGTAGTGCATAATTAACTTGTGAAAATTACATTCAGAAGCAATTGCGGTATATAACGTTGTAAAATTTCCAATACTACTACTAAAACAGTTAAGAAGATATCTATTAAAAACAGATGTCAGTTATTACTTATACTAACGAACGGGTGTAGGAAATGTTTGGTGACAGGGTTTCTGCCGTAACTTTTGATGTATTTGGTACTCTCATCGGATTTAAAGATACTTTTGATGTCAAAAAATGTTATAGGGCATCATATGAAGTTTTTGTATCTAAGGGGCTAAATTTAGGATCCTTTGATAGTTTTTATAAGGTTTGTCTCTTAGAGTGGTCTAAGGTTCTTGAAAAAAGATTTTTAAGTGGAAGAGACACTAGAAGAGAAAATTTTTATTCTTATGTTCTTAAAAGCTTCGGGTACGATTTCAACCCTAATAGTTCAATTATTTTAGATGCTACAAAAGCTTTCTATAAAGTTTTTGCTTCAGAAATTAAGTTTTCAACAGAAATCTTGGGAAAGATAAGTAAACTAAGGGAAAAGGTAAAAATAGGTATTGTTTCAGATTTTGTTTACCCGCCTTCTTTAAGAGAAATTCTTAGAAAAACTGGGTTGGAAACGGTTGTCGATTGCATCGCTATCTCTTCTGAAGTAGGTTGGGCTAAGCCTTCGCCTCAAATATTTAATGTTGCTTTAAAATGTTTAGGTGTTGATCCTAGATGTGCTATTCATGTTGGAGACAGATTAGATTCTGACATTTATGGAGCTAAAAAACTTGGAATGAAAGCCATATGGATAAAAAAATCTGTTCATCCTGATGAACCATTGGACCAAATAAGACTTCAAGCTAAGCCAGATTTTGAAGTAAATAGTATTGATGAAGCTTTTTCAATACTATTTAAAATTGTATAAAATACGTGTCATCCAAACGGAGAAGAATAATGGTTTCAATGGGAGAACCGTATAAAATATATATTTCCTCAAGGTTGTTTGGCATTTATATCGAAGAAGCCATAAAACTTTTGAAAAGTATTGGCAGAGTCGAAAGAAACACTATGGGAGGACTGTTAACCAAGGAAGAGATTTAAATAATTACACTCTTGCATTAAAGGTATTCGAATTTGAACTAATCAGACAAGCGAAAACTGCTGTAGGTTTTCCTCGAGTTCTTGGAATTCTTCCTCAGTTAATCGTGTTATAAGAACAATTATCACTCCCTTAATTTCAATACTTGATATCAATCTTCTCCACCCCTTTGAACATGTTGCATGTCGCTTAACTTACTTTTAATATTTTAATGATTCTAAGCTAAGAACTAGGTTAAATTCTATGATTCTATTTAATTTAAAAATCCATTCGGCTATGTTTACACCACTTAATTAAGTAGCTGATTTTCTCGCTTTTTTGCCTATCTCGTCTTTAAAACACCAGATTCCTCCACCAATATCTAAAAGAACTATGTTTAGTTTGCTAGCCAGTTTGTCGCTTATTAGAACATCGCTCTCTTTTTCCGAAATAACTAAATCACTAGATACCTCACTTGAAGATCTATCCTCAGTCAATACTTGAACAGTTACAGCGTTTTGATATGAATGAGTTTAATTTCAGTACTACCAGCCATAGTATATGTTTCAATTGATGTTTCCTTAGGAAATTTCGGATAGTACCCTAGTTCTTTTGCAATTTTGCTATCGACAAGAATTTCCGGACTTTCGGTTTCATAGCCAGAATTAACTAATCCATTCACTATAACTTCGTTATTTTTAATCTTGCTTCTTATTTTTAGTTTTAGCCATACAACCATATTTCTTCTCCCACAATCTGAATTGAATTAACCTACCAATTCTACCTTTAATTTTATGTTTGGTCAATCTGCCAATCCGTTTCATAAACATCTCCAACATTAACGTCATGCAGCAATATTTAAACTTATATTTCCAAACTAGATTGTCTTAACTACCATATGTTCGTAACAGTTAACGTTAATCGAGTAACATACCATGAACTGGTGAACGTCGTGACTCATATTGTTGATTTTGCTATTCTTGCAGGCGGTAAATCTTCTCGACTAGGAAGGGATAAAGGACTATTGGATATTTGCGGAAAACCTATGTTTCTTTGGGTTTTAGAAGCCTGTAGACCATATGCCAACAAAATTTTAATAGTTACCAGTGACATTAAGCAGAAAAAAGCCTATGAAGAGCGATTAAACCATTTTAACGTTGAAAATGTTAAAGTCGTTGTTGATGAGGAAAGCGGAGTTAGATGTCCGCTTATTGGTGCTAAAACTGCTTTTAGAAATGCAGAGGCTGAATACACTTTTCTTCTTTCCTGTGACGTTCCGCTTGTAGACAGCAATGTTCTCCAACTACTAATTTCTATCTCTAAAGGTTATGATGCTGTTGTTCCTAGATGGCCTAACGGGTACATAGAACCTCTACACTCAATATACAAGACTGATAAGGCATTTAATGCTGCAAAATCTTCTTTAGCTGCTCATAGGTTCGATATGAGAGCTGTACTAGAAAGACTAAATAAGATTCTTTACGTATCTACTCTTATAATTAAAAAGGTTGATCATAATTTGTTTACATTTTTTAATGTAAACAGTCCAATGGATCTTAAAAAACTTAAAAAAATAATGAAAAATCAATGAATTTGTGGATTTAATAATATTTATATCTTTGTAGATTTTAAAGGATTACAAGTTTGAGTTGAAAATTTAATAGGGGTTTAAGGGTTGGTTGGTAGGTTGGAAGATGAAAAACTAGTAGAAAATTGTTTAGCTGCCAAAAACCCGTTGCTTGGTGTTGGAGTATTTATGTTCATATATCTCCCAGAAAATTGGGTGTTTAGAACGCTTAATGAGCCTCCAGAATGCAGCTCACTTGGTTCATGGAACAAAACTGGCGATTTTAGATGGATAAGTAACGGGTTTATAAGAACGTTATTGATAAATATGCGAGATAAAAGGGGATACTTGTTTCGTGTTGATGTGAAAATGTTTTATAATGCTGAGAAGGCTACTAAGTATATCTTAGAGAAAATGGAGAAAATAAAGAAAAGACAGGTCAAAATATTGGACGAGGGGAATATGTATATAGGGGAACATAGTATTAAGTTTTTAGTATGGAGTAAGAAATTTAAGCCGTTTTTGAGTAGAAAAGAAAAAGAAGAATTGTATGCTGAATTTCCAATTTACTGTAATGATACTAAAAGATTGTTATGGGTTAAGCTTAAGTGCGACAAACCAAGAAACTTCTTACTTGACAAGAAAGACTTACTGAAAATAATATCAACTATAATATGTCACGAAAGCGAGGCTAACAGAAACGTGACGCACGAAAATTTATCTTGACCAGGTTATATACTATTGCTTTCCATGCACAATATTGGTCATAGAATTTCCAAACGTTCTAGCTAAGTCTATAAGAGGTATTATTATTTCTTTATCCAACTTACAGATTATTATTAAGTGAGGTTCGTCTTTGGAGATGGAAATTCTTTCTAACGAGTTTTTCACTTTAGATAATTTCATTATTAACTTCTTATCAGATAATAGGTTAGTTCCTAGCCTTTTATTTGTGGTTTTAACCACTAATTGATTAGATGTTGCTTCGACTTCCACGTTTTCCCACTTCTTTAAATGCTGCAACGAAGACTCTATAAATTTACTGTCTCTTCCAATAATCTCCAATTCAAAGGAAGGTTTAACCAGAAAATTAGCTTTAACATGTATTTTATCCTTCGCCCCTTTCAACTTTGCTACCATATAGTATAATATTATTTCTCTGGCACATAATAGTACATCTATCTCTGTTTTTCCTAAGTTTTCCAATTTATTACAGAGTATTGCAAACCCGCTTGAACCATAACTTTTAAACTTAACTTTTTTCGAATATTTCTTCAAGTCCTTGGATAATATCTCCCAAATATTTTTTTGCAATTTATAATTATATTTCATACCAATCAAATACCCAGTTGTCAGCACAAACACCAGCCCTACTATCACGTAAAGGAAAAACTCCATGTATGCTCACCTACACGATAATAAGTCCAACACATAACATTTAAATATTAGCTCTTAAGATAAAATTAAAAAGAAATAGTATTGTTGTTTAAAGACAAACTAATATAAATGGGAATATGAGGGGATAAATATGGCGGTATATCCAGCATATTTTGTAGCATTGGGAATAATAGTATACGCTATAGCATACTTTGTCTACGCGAAATGGTATGACAAACACATATGGGAACCAGATCCTAAAAAGCCCACACCAGCACACGTCTACATGGACGGAGTAGAATTTTTCCCCACAAGTAAATCAGTTTTATACGGATTCCAATTTAAAGGAATCGCTGGAGCTGCCCCAATAGTAGGTCCATTCGTAGCCTTAACATTCGGATGGGTTCCAGCGCTTCTATGGATACTGCTCGGAAACTTCTTCATAGGATGGATACATGACTATGGCGCACTTTTCACATCTGTCAGGAGAGAGGGAAAGACTTTAGGCCCACTAACATACGAGCTCATTAGTCCTAGAGCAAGAAACTGCTTGATGGGATTCTTATTCTTCTATCTATTAACGGTGGCAGCAGCATTTATGAATGTAATTGCTACACTATTTTGTTTAAGAGGAGGAGCAATGATATTCATATTATTCGTGGTCATAGCAGGGGTGATAAGCGGAGTAATGCTGTATAAAATGAAGATTCCATTGTGGATCACCACCATAACTGGTATAATCATCATGATAATAGGAGTATATATAGGATCATGGGTAGTTCCACTTCCCTTCTGGGGACTAGAAAGCTTAGCTGAAGCTGATAAAGCATACTACGTTTGGATGTTGTTGATAATATCTATAATTTGCTTCCTCGGAGCCGTTTTACCGATAATATGGTACGCGCAGCCAGTAAACTACATGGCCTTCTGGCCATGCATAGCTGGAATAATTCTACTCGTAATTGGTGAATTAGCATCGGTTGGCACTGGAGTAACAGTTAAACCACCAGCATTCCCAGAGAAATGGTACTATCCAAGTCTTAAAGCTGGGCCGATATGGCCTATGTTATGTGTGTCGATTGCTTGTGGAGCCATATCTGGTTGGCACAGCTTAGTTGGAAGTAGTGGTTCAGCAAGGCAGTTAGATGTTGAAACTGACGCATTACCGATTGGAGCAGGTTCTATGTTAACTGAAGGACTACTGGCATTGTCTTCTTTAGGAGCGTATATGGCATTAGACACTGCTACTGCAGCAAAGCTTGGAAAAGTTGGAGGACTTGCTGGAGGAGCTTGTGAACTATTAGTCCCTATATTTGGAGAAGGTGCTAAACCAGCGTTGTGGACATTTTACGTGGCATTCATAGCTTTATATGCCATAACAGTTTTACAGTTAGTAATTAGGTTTATGAGGCTAGCCTTAGCTGAAATGACTGCACCATACCCGGCGCTTGGGGTTATATTTGCCAATAAGTATGTATCCGCTATAATATGTCTTCTGCTAGGAGGAGCATTTGCATATAGCGGTGCATTCATTAACTTATGGATGCTGTTTGGTGGCTCAAATCAGTTGATGGCTGGCTTAGCGTTGCTCCTCGTTACTATACACCTAGCTAACGTTAAGAAGCCGACAAAATATAATCTAGGACCAGCAATCTTCATGATAGTTACGTGTTTAAGTGCACTTGCATATGAAAGTGGTTTAATGTTTTACAATGTAATCAAGGGGACACCAATTGCAGCCAGAGGTCTAGCTGCGCCGGGAATGAAAAGTGTAGCTATAGCGTTCAATGTATTATTTGGGGTTATAGGTGTTATACTGATAATACTTGGACTTATAGTTGTATTTGATGGATACAAAGCGTTAAAAAAGGCTTGGACGACTACTGCAGAAAAGTAGGTAAAACATAAAACTAATTTCTTTTTTCATTTTTGTTTAAATAAGTGTTTCTGTGAGGTTTTAAGATTTCAAGAGAAAGATCTGTGAAAAAATGTAAATTTTCGAAATCTTTAAAGTACTGTTGTCATTATACTTATTTACCCAAGAAATGAGTATTTAGTTTAGTGTTATTTGATTGCTAAATTAAGTGTTTTAGAGGAGTTGTTATGAGGTTTTGGAAGAAGATTAAAAATTCGTTAAAGGACTTCTTGTATGGTATGACAGTTGCTGACATGGTGCAAACTGTTAAGAAAATGGAATTTAATATGAATGCTGCTTTAATGAGTGTAACAATTGGAGATCTAATCGGATTAGTTATTTTTCCACCGATTTATAAATATAACCTGCTGGTTCACTGGTTTTCGTATATTGATGTCTGGAAAAGGGAAGTTTTGAGGGAAAAAGAGTTCATAGAAAAGAAAGAGTAAATGTTGAGTAAAGATATCGGTTTGGCTGTAATGTTGCGCCTTGTAAATGATAGCAGTGTTAAAAACCTTTTTAAACAAAATATCTATTTAAAGAGAAATTTTTATTAAAAGAGATATAGCATATAAAGTTGATCATAGTTATAGTATGTATTATAATTTTGAAAAACCACAGTTTTAAGAGGATGAAAATGTCCGAAATACCTTCTATAGTTAAAGAAATAAAGAATAAATTTTCTGTCCTTTCGAAGGCTGATATAGCCTTACTGACGTCTGATGGACGAATACTTTTCTCTGAGCTTACTGAGGGTGTTAAAGATTTAGTTAAAGGCGAGGTGAAGAGATCTTTTAGATATTGGGATATTGGCGATTATTTCGCTAAATTTCTCGAAAAAACCAATCTCATTGTGGGGAAGGTCTCTGATAATTTGGCATTAGCGATATGTTCTAGAGAAAAACCAGGACTGTTGATTCTAACCTTTAATAATGTCATTAAAATGTATGGAGAACATCTTAAAAATATTGAAAGCAGGCTAAAGATAGGTAAGGTTGAAGAAGTTAAGCCGAAAGTAGAAGCCATTACAAAGAAAACCGTTGAGCATGTAGAAGCTCCTGTTAAAGCGGAAATACCTAAGGTTTCACTTAACACGTGGACTGTTGTTGAACTTACTCCCTCCATTGAAACTACAGCAGTTACTATGGATAAAGATATGATAAGATTATTGCGTTCCATTGACGGATGGAAGACTATTGAAGAATTATCTAGAGAAACTGGTATTCCGCTTGAGGAAACCATAAATAAGTTGAACTATTTAGTTAGTAAAGGTGTTTTAAAGTCGAAATATGATGATCCTGCTTATCAAAGGAAACCAAAAATTTTAGAGGGAAGGAAGATAGAGTCTACTTTTATGGCATTTGGTACTCATGTTGGTTTAGGAAAAGTAAGAAGGTTAGATGATGTTTTGAAACTTGTAGATGGGAAGAGGACAATATTAGATATAGCTAGAGAGCTAGGTGCTCGTCCAGAAGCTATCAAAACGTTATTTCAAAATTTGGAGAGAAGACGAATCGTAGAGTTAAAGTAGTTTCATAAGTCTATTTTGGTTTAACAGGAATCTGGTACATCTTTTACATTATATGGGGAATTTAGATTTCGAAAAGTATATATAAAATAATATTAATAGTAATCGAGAATCCGGTAGAAAGAAGCTGGTGGTAAAAATGGGTAAGGAAAAGGGTGGGAAAGGCGAAAAAGGGATTAAAAATGCGGTTAAAGGGTTCATATACGGTATGGCAATGCATGATATGGTTAGATACATGTTAAAGACGAGGATGTATCTTGAACACCTTTTTATGCTAATAACGCTAGGAGATATGCTTGGGATACCAATATTGCCGCCGTATTATTCGCTGAAGATTTTGCCGTACGCTGTACCGAACATTGCGACTTGGAAGAGAAGATTGTTTAGGGAGAGAGACTTTACGGATCAGCTGTATTAAAGGAGGAGAGGCTGTTGCCAAAGTCTTTAAAGGAGTTTTTTGAAGAAAATCCTGAGGTTAAGGTAGTTATTTATGCTGGTAAAGGTGGTTTAGGCAAAACAACTTTTAGTGCTGCTACAGCTTATTGGATGGCTAACAGAGGTAAAAAGGTTTTATGTTTCAGCACGGATCCTCAAGCATCCCTCAGCGATATATTTGAGAGGGATCTTTTTGGTAAAGGTGAACAGGAAATAACAACAAACCTTTACGTCGTGGAGATAGATGCTGATAAAAAGATTCAGGAGTATCAAGAGGAGATTAGGCAGAAAATATTAGATATGTACAGGTTAGATGAATTGCCTCCCGAAATTGATGAGTACATTAGGTCTGCTGCAGCTGAGCCAGCTATGCATGAGAGTGCCACTTATGATGCTATGGCTGATCTTGTTGCAAGTGAGAAATACGATTTTTACGTTTTTGATATGCCGCCCTTTGGTCATGGAGTTAGAATGATCAGTATGGCTCAGATCTTGGACGCGTGGATAGATAAGATGGATGAGACGCGTAGAAAAGCTATGGAATATGAAGCTGTTACCGCCGCTCTTAGAGGAAGTACTGCCACGGAAAGTCAGGATGCTATAATTAATGAGCTGTCTGAAATTCGGAAGAAGTTAGATCTTTTTAGGGATTTTCTATCTGATCCTAAGAGAACCGCGTTTTTTATGGTTTTGATTCCAGAGAAGATGGCTATACTTGATACAAGAAGAGCTCTGCGAATGTTTGAGAAATTGAACTTGAAACTTAGCGGTATCATCGTTAATCAAGTGTATCCTGTAGAGCTTTTGCAGAGAGAAGAGCTTAGTGATTTTCTAAGAAATAGAATAGTGATGCAGCAAAAATACATGAAAGAAATTTGGAACGAATTTAAAGATTACATAAGAGCAATTTGCCCAATGTTTGACAGGGAACCTAAGGGTTTAGAAATGATAGCTAAGGTAGCTGAACACATATTTGAGAAACCTTGGATGGGAAAGGAAAGTGTAGAGGATATTATGGGTGGTGAGTAACATGTCTGAAGGGAAACCAAAAACTTTCCTAGAATTTATAGAAGATAAGCCTAACTTAAAGTTCTTCTTCACAGGTGGAAAAGGAGGAGTAGGTAAGACCATAGCCGCGGCGGGTATCGCATATTACTATGCGTCACAAGGTAAAAAGACGTTACTAGCATCGCTTAATCCTGTACATTCACTTTCAAGCATATTTGAGCAAGAGTTGTGGGGAGGAGACATAAAGAAAGTTGAGGGTGTAGAAAATCTTTATGCTGTTGAAGTAGATATAAAAGATACAGTAGAGCAGTATAAGCAGCAACTTGCAGAGAGATTAAGATGGTTTTTAAAATGGGCGGACATACCAGTTAAGGCAGATGATTTCATAGAGATTGCCGCTACAAATCCTGCTTTTGAAGAAAGTGCAATGTTTGATAGTATGCTTGACGTTATGCTGAAGGAGGGAGGAAACTATGATAAAATTGTTTTCGACTGCGCGGCCGTTGCAAATGCTGTTAGGTTACTTGGGCTAAGCAAGATATATGAACTGTGGCTTACGAGAATGATAAAAAGTAGAGAAGAAGCGTTATCTCTTCGAGTAAAACTATCTTTTAGAAAAGATAAAGTGATGGAGGAAATAAAGAAAGACCCTATGATGGCAGATCTACTAAATATGAGAAAGAGGATGCAGGAAGCTAAGAAGGTTTTAAATAATCCTGATGTTACAGCGTTCTTCTTTGTAACTATTCCGCTTGCATTGCCGATTGCAGTTGTTAAAAGGTTTATTAATATGGTTAAAGGATTTGACATTCCAATCGGCGGTGTATTTGTTAACATGGTGATACCTGAAGACGTTGTAAAGGGTAAGGCCACAGAATACATGATTAATAAATATAAGGAGCAGCAAGACTATCTTTCAATAATTAAGAGAGATTTGTGGCCTCTTGTCAGAGCGGTTATACCATTGTTTCCAACGGAAATCGTTGGCATCGACATGATAGCCAAGGTTGCCGATGCAATGGTTAACTGGAAGCCCCAAAGCTAAAGCAGAAAATTCACTAAATTACTTTATTTTATCTGTAGGAAATCTTAAATTTTAGGAAACTTTATACCATTTATTTGATTTTTACGGGTTTTGAAATCTGTGCTTTTTTGGTATTTTGGAGGTATTATGAAAAACTAAATATGTATTGACGTGAAATATAACAAAACGTTTTACTGTGGCTGGTGATTGGGGTGGATGATGTTATTAATGTTATTGATAGTTTCTCGACCTTTTTAGAACTTAAAGGTTATAGTTCTGAAACCATTAAGCAGTATTGTTACGATATTAAATTATTTTTACGTCATACTGGGAAAAAGCCTTGGGAAATTGAAAAGAGGGATATTATGAGTTTTCTTGTTCATTTAAAGAAAGAACATAATTATAGGAATACAACTCTTTACCGTAAGTTAGCATGTTTAAAGACTTTTTACCGTTTCCTTGTAGATAACGGCTATGTTGATGAAAACGTTGTTGATAAGGTTGATAGACCCAAATTACCTAAACGGTTACCCACAGCTCTAACCAGAGAAGAAGTTGAAAAACTGCTGGAAGCTGCTGAAAAAGATAGAGATAAACTCATTGTTATGGCCCTTTATTCAACAGGTGTTAGAGTAAGCGAACTATGCAACCTAAAGTGGGATGATATCGATCTAAATAGTGGAGAAGTTCGCGTCAGAGGTAAAGGAAATAAAGAAAGAATAGTTTTAATGGATGCAGAAACACTTAATCTCCTTAAAAAATACAGAGAAAAAAATAACTCAAGCGAAAAGGTTTTTCCAGTATCTCCTCGAACCGTTCAAAGAATCATAAAGAAACTTGCAGAAAAGGCTGGAATCAGAAAGAAATGTACTCCTCATACTTTAAGACACTCGTTGGCAACACATCTTTTGGAAAGAGGGGTTGATATACGTATTATTCAGGAGTTGCTGGGTCATAGCAGTTTAAGTACCACTCA
>Ga0190307_1000167_pt1 | contig 20670 bp, 9 predicted proteins | sample 48700745_MG_FD_161653 | JGI IMG/M metagenome (GOLD analysis project Ga0190307, IMG submission 161653) | Hydrothermal vent sediment bacterial communities from Southern Trench, Guaymas Basin, Mexico - 4870-07-4-5_MG | ecosystem: Environmental > Aquatic > Marine > Hydrothermal vents > Sediment ... | reverse complement strand
TGTCGGCATCAAAGCTCGTGAATCTACTTGTTAGAAAGTATGGCAGAGCTTTCGATATAATACATGCACACGACTGGCTTGGAATAATGGCGGGAATAAGCGCAAAAAAGGAACTGGGCATTCCGCTGATATTTCATGTTCACTCCACAGAAAAGGGCAGAACCATGGGAAGGGGCTCTAAGATTATAGAGGAAATGGAATACGCTGGCGGCGACGAGGCGGATTGCGTGATAACTGTATCTGAAGCGATGAGAGACGAGCTTTACAGCATGGGATTCTCCCCGAGAAAGGTAAAGGTGTGCTGGAATGGCGTTGATCCCGAGAAGTATAATCCAGCGAGAGTGAGTGAAGAAGAAAAGTTGACGTTACGGGAGCTCTATGGAATTAAAAATGATGAAAAGATGATACTGTTTATAGGCAGGCTGGTTGGTGTAAAGGGCGCTGATAATTTGGTAAAGAGTATGCCGATGATTCTCGAGGAATTTCCAAAGACAAAGCTCGTTATACTCGGTACAGGAGATATGGCTGAGTACATCAGGTTGCTGATAAAAAGTATAGGTCTTCAGGATGAGGTTATACTGAGGGAGGAGTTTGTGTCGGAGGATGAAAGAATTAGACATTACGCAGCAGCAGATCTGGTTGTTCTGCCATCCCTGTATGAACCCTTTGGAATAGTTTGCACGGAGGCGATGGCAATGGAAAAACCCGTGGTGGTTGGGGCAAGGGGTACATCTGGAATGAGGGAACAGGTCATACCTTCTGGAGAAGAGCAGTGCGGTATCCACATAAATCCCTATGATCCAAACGATATAGCGTGGGGGGTAAAAGAGATCCTGGGTAGAGAGGATTGCGGTGCATGGATGGGTAAGAATGGAAGAAAGAGAGTTTTAAAATACTTCAGGTGGGATCAGGTTGCAGAGAGGATACTTAGAATATATAAGGAAGTCATTTCAAGATGATGTACTGGATGAGATAGATGCAAAGACCAAACCCCTACTTGAGGGTATGCTACCATCCGATGATAAAGAGTGGTTGCTCACAAATGGTTTAGGTGGCTACGCATCAACAACCCTGATGGGCAATCTGAGGAGGAAGTTTCATGGCTTACTGATAGCGAGTTTGTCTCCACCTGTAAAGAGGTGGGTTTTTGTATCTGATATAGAGGATGAAATTTGCATAGATGGTGTGCCTCGGAGATTTAAAAATCACGCATTTAAGCTCTCCCCACTACCCAAGTTCATATGCGATTTCGGAAAAATAATCGTCGAGAAGACCTTTGTGATGCCCCATCGAGAGAATACACTCATCATCAGATACAGGTCTCTGGATGGATCCAACTTCAGATTGAAAATAAGACCTATTCTGAATTCGAGGCATTTTTACGACCTGAATGGCGGCGGCGTGAGCTTCCGCACCGATATTGAGGATGGAGAGATTTTGATAAAACCCGACAACGTAGATAAAAGTTTGAGGATAATCTGTAACTTTGCAGGGTTCAAAAGAAATTTCGTGTGGAAAGAACTCAGATATGATATTGATAGAGAAAGAGGTGAAGGATGGATAGATCACGGACTGGAAATCGGAGAGGTCGAATTGGTTAGTAAGGGTGGAGAAGCCTATGTTGTGTTCACTGTAGAAGATAAGGACTACGATCCGGAGCTGGAAATTAAGAAAGAGATTGATAGGAGAGAAGGTCTCATCAATGCATCGGGTTTGCCGAGCGAAATGTCTCCCTTACTTCTGGCTGCGGATAGTTTTGTCGTTAAAAGAGGAAATCATAGCACCATCATAGCAGGTTATCACTGGTTCACGGACTGGGGGAGAGATTCTCTCATTTCTTTACCCGGTCTACTTCTTGTTACAAGGAGATTTGATGATGCAAAATCCTTACTTCTAAATCTCTCGGGATATATGTACAAAGGGCTCGTATCGAATGCATTTACGGAGAGGGAAAACACTCCAATATACAATTCTGTGGATGCGTCTCTGTGGTTTGTGGATAGGGTCTACCAGTATCTGAAATACACGAACGATATGGAGCTCCTGAAGGACATCTGGCCAAAACTTGTTTCAATGGTGGAATATTTTGAAAAAGGCACGCTCTTCGACATAAGGGTTGACGAAGATGGTCTACTTTATCATGGACCCGGTTTGACATGGATGGACGTGAAGATTGGAGACGAATACATCACTCCCAGGGCTGGAAAGGCGGTGGAGATACAGGCTCTCTGGTACAATGCTCTCAGAATAATGGAAAAACTTTCCTTCCTCCTTGGTGATGAAAGGAATGAACATTACCATGACCTGGCGGAGGGCGCGAGGAGATCTTTCCATGATAAGTACAGAGAGTTCTGTGATGTCCTTGATGGTGATTTCTCGCTGAGGCCAAACATGATATTCCTGCCTTCTCTTGACTTTATCATGATAGGTCATGATCTTTCGCGCAGGATAGTTGAGATCGTCGAGAAAGAACTTTTAACCCCATATGGGCTCAGGACGCTGAGTAGAAACGATCCCAGATACAAGCCAAGGCTGATAGGGGATTACAACAAGGATATCGCATATCACAACGGCTGCGTCTGGCCGTGGCTTCTGGGATTTTTTGTGAGAGCGTATTTGAGGGTAAAGGGGTATAGCAAGGAGAACAGGTTGTTTGCGTTGAGGAGGTATGTGTTACCATTGATGGACAATCTCACCGAGGGGTGTGTGGGGAGCATAAATGAGATTTTTGATGGAGATTATCCCCATCTTCCTCGAGGCTGTATATCCCAGGCGTGGAGTGTTGGAGAGCTGTTAAGATGCATCGTTGAGGATATCTTGTACATAAGGCCAAAGTATGAAGAGCTTTTCAGGTCCTGCTGATCTGGGATGGACGAGCTTTTCAAATCGCTTACCAATTAAATATCTTTACGTTAATCTTATCTTCTCCTTTCTTTCCGGAGTTATCATAAGCAACAACCTTTATTTCATACCTTCCCATGGCGAACTCATCCCAATGCCATAGATATGGTACATCGTAGTCTGTAAATCTCAAATCGCCATCCACGTAAAACTCCACTTTGCTTATCTCTCCCATCGCATCGGCTTCGATGGTTATGGGTCCAATTATCAGTGTACTGCCAAAAATAGTTGGGATTATCTGTCTGCCAAAGATGTACAGATACCCATCTGAAGGCTTTTTGATGCAAACCGCTGGTTTATTTTCCTTCAAGCAGAGAATTCTAGAACCGTATGCTGGAATGGAAAGAGTAAAATTGCATGGGTTTTCAACTCTGAAGGTTTCATTATTGAGCATATCATGCAAAGTGGTACCATTCTCTAAAAAGGATAAATCAAGGGTTGAGGTTGCCTCTCTGTTCAAGAAATTTATCACCACAATTACCCTTTCCTCTCCATCCTCCCTGAGATAAGCATAGGTCTCATCTCCAGATTTCCAGATATTCCTTATGGAGCCGTATTTTAGAGCATCGTTGTTATTCCTGATGTTCAGGACTTTTTTCCAGTGAGCTCTTCTATCTTCTACGGGATACTTTATTTCTTTGATACCGAGCCAATCGAGCAGCTCTTCTGGAGGTTCCTCTATTATCTCCCACTGGGTTACTTTGGGCACGCCTGGTATCGTACACAGGAGTGTAACTGTTGGGAAATATCTTGGATCATTCAGGAAAAAGTTAATAGGAGCAAAATCAAACATGTTCCAGTTCCTCCACATGCGGTATCTCGTCCTGCCATAACTTATTGGCTCATTGTTTAACCATTTAACAAACTCATCAGATGAAATTTTATTTTGGAGGACGTAATGACGTAGTATTATAAGCGTGAAGACATAGTCCTCGCTTATATCCGCAACTTCATCCATATCGGTGAAAGGGCGATAATGGGGATAGTTGCAAGCCCAGTCGGAAATCCATGGATACGTGCAAGGGTCTTCGGATGTGAAGACTTGATCGGGCTTTTTGATACTTCTTAATGTTCTGTACAAGCGTAGCGGAGAGTAATTTCCGGGAACTGCAGGATCTGGACAAAGGCAGTGCTCGCAACCATGCCAGATTGTGTCTCCAGAGAAACAGTAGGAAATGGCTGGATGATCTAATCTAAGTCCATCAAATCCCCTCCCATTTATTTCCCTCTCATATAACTCTTTGAATATTCTGATGACATCCTCACTTTGAGGATTAACAACTAAGCCAAAACCATTGAACTCGCATGCATATTCTCCATCCAAATTTCTTACCAATATGTCTTTATCTCTGTGGGCAATCTGATACTGATACAGATATCCTCCTATCCCTTCTCTGTCATAATCAATTGTTTGAGCCCAGGGGGCAACTCGCCCCCTGCATACTGGCGAGGGAGGGGTTGTGGTTGCGATCTGGAACATCGTTATCACTTTAAGTCCAGCTGCATGGGCTTTATCAAGAAAATTGGAAAGATCCTCCTCAGTGCCTCTCGCGGGATCGAGCTTCTCATAGTTCCGTACCTGCCATCGAAGACCCGGTGCAAATGAGTTGCAGTGCTCCCATATGGGAACGAGTTCGATGAGTTTAACCCCAACATCCTTTAAAATTGGAATCATATCAGCAAGCTCATTAAAGGTGGTTGTTTTCAATATCAATTCCTCGCAAAAGGTTGCCCCCTCCTTAATCCAGGAGTTTTTATCTTCGCCGTCAGCGAGACCATTGTACGACTCTTTCAGATCAATTAGAGAGTTTTCGTTAGTCCATCCACATGTCCTTAAATTACCTACCAGATTTGTTGTACTAGACGTTATCATTAAGCACAGTATACCCATTGCTATTAGCTTCTTCATTCTTATTTCCCTCCCAAATTAAATATTATCACATCAATTTCATCCTGTGCCTTGTTTCCTTGCCCATCATATGCAACAACTTTTATCTCACGTTTCCCTATAGCGAATTCATTCCATATCCATGAATATGGCTCATCATAATCTGTTGATTTCAAGACGTTGTTAACATAGAACTCGACTTTTTCTATTCCATCTTCATCGTATGCATTTGCTATAATAGTTATCTTTCCTATTATCAATGGTATTCTCAGAGGAAAGATTCCCCTATCGAGGATGTAAAGGCAATTTCTTGGTTTTTCTATACATACCATTGGATTTCCTTCAACTTTACTTTGAGCAAGCTCTTTTATGGTTTCATAAGTTTCAAACTCTGAAGCAAGGGCATCGTAGACGTTAAACTTTCCAAAAGATAAAACCCTCGGATTCCAACCCATGAATCCACCATGTACAGGATAGATGAAAATTATGCCTCTCTTTGAAAAAAATATATCAGCTATCCTTAAAAATTCTCTCTGCTCTTCCGGAGTTAGATTTTGACTGAATACCTCTACTGGAGAATTTGGGAATCCAAAATCCATAAACGCAAAAATATGGACATCTCCCAATTTTTCTCTAATCTTCGCAATTCTCTCGTCACATTTTCCCTCGTCGAGTTCCATTAAATAAACTTCACTACTTGAGGGGATGTTGGCAAGAGTAACAAAATCGAGGTTGGGGGAAGGGTATGGCATACTTATAGCGGGCTGATCCCAAGTTCCAACGTAGATATATCTACCCTTTGATAGACCATACTCATGAATTTTATCGACCACTTCTGAAGCTGCCTCAAAAGATTCTCTTACCGCTGGATGATGCGGGTCTTTAGTTATTCTTAGAAGTCTTCCGGCTTGGCTAAATAGCATATCGATCCAGATCGCATCAACACCACAATCTATCTGTTTCTTCACCCAGCTCAAAAATAATTCCTGAAAATCGGGATTTGTTATATCTGGGAAGTAAAATGGCACCCTTTGAGGGTCATAATCTTCACAATCCAAGGATGGATCCACCCAAACCAACTCCTTGGCAACCCAGCATTGAAATTCCTCTTTAGATACCGGAATATTCCATTTCTCTGGATCCAAAGCCATATCCCAAGTTTCTTCTTGTCCAAAAGTCTCTCCCGTTAGAGGGTTTCTTTCTCTTTTCGCGTTTAGGTATGGCAAACCGACTGCTCCACAGAATACAATATCGGGATTGTTGCTTTTTATTTCCGCTATTGCATTTCTGAGGTGTTCATAGGTTAGACCTCTTCTTGTAGCTTCCTCGATTTCCTCAGATGTGAAAAAACCTGGCTGTTCGTCTGGTGATTCAGGAATAGGATGCATTCTCCACCATGCTCTAAATATGAAATCTGTCTTCGTTTCTTCGAGTATATTGATTACATCATCCACGCTTCTATTGAGATAGTAAATACCATCGGTCACTCTCTGATAAAGAATAGCAACCTTGACTTTGGAAAGATTGCCAAGCCTTTCCGCGTTGCTGGACTCCACAGCTAGGCTATATGGTATCAATAGTGCCACACATATCATTCCAATGAACAACTTTTTCATTTTCCACCCCAATTAAATATTATGACATTTATTTTATCTTCTGCCCTATTGCCTTCATTATTATATGCTATGGCTCTTATCTCGTGTTTTCCGATGACAAACTCATCCCATAGCCATTCATATGGTGAGGAATTATCGATCGATTTGAGTTCATTATCAACATAAAACTCAACTTTGCTTATCCCGTTTTCATCATAAGCTTCAACCATTACCGTTATTTTTCCTATTATTACCGGCATTTTTAAAGGAAGAACCTCTTTATCGAAAATATAGAGGTGGTTGCTCGGTTTTTTGATATGTACCATTGGTTCCAACGTGTCATCGATTCCGTAAAAATCGTAAAGATCCCTCAGGAATTGCTCTGTTATTTCTAGCTCCTCCTCATTTAAATCCATGACTTGCATTCCCAGTCTTGGGAACCAAAAGACAACATTTCCTCTATAGCCAACCGTTGCAATTTCGGGATTCTCATCCAGGTACCCTAAAACTTCGTATCCCTCCTTTTCGTAATCAAATACCGGGATGTAATAAATGTTGTACTCACTCTTTTTATCTCCTTGCATGCCAGAGATATCCTTAAGCAAGGGCTCATCTGCATTAGAATAAGTCCATGAATAGCAGATTCCTTTATATTCCCAAATTGTTGAATTTATGCCCAATAGTTGTTTTAGATACTTCGTCTCTCTTTCTCCATATTTGTCATACATCCCTGTTATTCCCTGAATGAAGAGACCCCCGCCAGAGTTTCTGTAATCCACCAAAATATCCAAAAGCTCGTCATTCATTCTGTAAAGGTTGCTCAACGCTATCACTCTGTAATTTTTCAAAATATCTGGATTCGCTAAGATTTCATTTGTTGTAACAACATCAAAGTCGAGCCCAGCTGAATAAAGCAACCCCCTCAGCATGGCTCTATCCGCAAGTTTGAAGTGAGAGTACACTTTTAGATTCTCTTTTCCCTTACGATAGTCAAAGCAATTTGAAAAGGTATCATCTATTATCGCAAATTTGCTCTTTTTCAATCTTCCTTCTGGGGTTGAATGAAAAGCTTCTGCGGCAGCCCTTATCTGTTCATCGGTAAATTCGGGAAAGTTCTGGATTTTGTTCTCCCATAAAGCCATTCCGCTTCCTGTCTCCCTAGCAAATACGGCTCGCTTTTCTAATTCCTCTACATTGTCTGGAGGGAGATCATGCCTACTTTCCCATTTTATAAATGCTGCTTTTCCACGAGTTTCAAAGTATTTCACGAAAGCATACTTGCCCGCCTTATCTATGGTGTGCCATGTTTTGTGTATCCCGGGATTAACATGCACAATATCTATCTTGGGGGAAAAGAAATATTCATCGTAATCCAGGGCCATCGAATTTATGAATAAGATACTACCTCCCCCTACTGATGGCGATGTCATGATGAGAACGTGATCTGGATCCGCATTTTTTACGACATCTATTAGATGATTTCTTGCCTTCCTTTTTTCTTCCAATCTGAATAGTTGCCAGTCATAAAATTGCCTTCTTGAATCTCCACCACCGTTTATCCAATCTACCATTTCAGTGGGATTAGTTATATCTGGCAGCGGCTTTGGCGGCTCCGCATTTTCGAAGTTTACCGAGAAGTTGTTCCATGCCTCTTGGAGAGATGAGGCGTTGTGGTTGTACTTCTCTTTGAGCCACTCTCTGAATCTTTGCTTTGCAAAAGGGGAATAATCAAACCAACCCTCCACATAGGGGGCGCCTGGATAATTGTCTTCGTTTGAGTATCCAAACTGCAATAGAAAACCAAGATATGCTGGATGGTTTTTGTATCTATTAATTACCGCTTTGATTGCCTCATCTTCGTACTTTTGAAAACTGGGAACATTAAAACTCATCATTGGAACGATTTCCCCCTTATCACTTGTCTGAAGAAAATCTTCATAATTTGGGGTTAAGTCAAACCACCACTGTGGTGGTACATTGTGCCAAAAGAGAGGAACGATATAGACATTTTTTGATTTCGCATAGTCGAATATTTCGTCCAATTTTTTCCAGTCCATCAATTTACCAATATCTTCGGGTTCTGGAAAGGTTTCATGTTTTGTTGTGTCCATGCGGTACCAGCAAAGCATCACCGCAACGTAACTATAGCCATATTCTGCAGCTTTGTCAATATATTCTATAACGTTTTGATATGCCTCTTCGCTTTTATATGGGTTAGAGGTTGTCCTGAGCCCAAGGATATCTAAAGGTTCATCACCCACAAATAGAGTTGGATTGCCATCCACGATTTTGATGTAACTTTTTTGAGAATCTCTACAACCATCGCTGGCGGTAGGCCCAGCCAAGCCATAGGGTACTACCAGCGCTACACATATTATTCCAATAATCAACTTCCTCATTTTCATCCACCTAAGTTAAATATTATAATTTTTATTTTATCTTCGGCTTTGTTCCCTTCATTATCATATGCAACAGCTTTTATCACATGCCTTCCCATCGCAAACTTATCCCACAGCCATAAGTATGGCTCATTATAATCAGTGAATTTCAGAACATTATCAACGTAAAATTCAACCCTTTCTATACCATCTTCATCTCCAGCATCAACCTCCACCGTAATCTTCCCTATAATTACAGTATCAAAGAAAGGCACAACCTCTGTATCGAAAATATAAAGGTGCTTCTCTTTTGGTTTCCTTATCTCAACTTCTACTGGTCTTTCTTCCACCAAGATTCTTGGTGTATAAGCAGGCACCTCAACCTCTAGATTTTCTGGATCGCCTTCAAATTTCTTCCCAGACAAAACATCATAGACCTTTATCCTTTCTCCTTTGAATCTCGTTTTTAACCTGCAACTAACGGGTTCATCATTAACGTTAACCACCACAGTTACACTTTCTTTTTCATCCCAGCGATTATAAGCTATAATCCCCTTTATCTTGGGCGAGATCAAAGCATCCTCTATATTGTCGCTCTGCAAGGCATGACATTTCCTTTTGATTTCCACAAGCTTTGTATACCACTGTTTCAGAAAGGAGCTGTTGTATCCAAAATACTCTCCTACAATATCGTCTTGAGGTGGAAGCTGATAGACACCTATCCACACAATCTTTCCCGGTGCCGTAACCTGCAAGGTGATGAAGCAGTCGGCGATTTCCTGATCCAAAAGATAAGCAAACTTGTGGAAATAGTTCCACATGTTAACAAATTTGGCTGTCTCGGTATATTTACCTTCAAGCTCATTCTCTATCATCTTGAGAAAATCAACATAATTCTTCGAGTAAGAGGCTTCTCCCTTCTCGTAAATGTTCTTTAGTAATGCCCTGAAGTTATAACTAAGAGTCCAATCAAAGTATTCCCCCAACGATCTATCTACTCTTGGATCGATTTGGTATGCATATGGTTCGCCCTTGCAGGCTTTTATTATTACATCATCCGGCATATCCCGCCATGTTTTAACGCAAGCCTCCGCGGGAAAGATAAGGTCCTTGCCAACTTCTTTTTCCAACTGCTCTATCTTGTTTTTCATCGCTATAACAAGGGGTTCTGGACTGTAATAACCATCTACTGGCGTCAGGCACTCATAGCCAGGAGCGCACCCAACATCTTCACATAGCTCCTTTATGTACGGATCGCAATACGCCATGCCGGGAGAATCAAGGTATATTCCATCTACGCTCCAGTTCTTTATCCAGTGAGGGACAATGACATTGGTAACATAATTTATGAGGTCGGGATGAGCCTTGTTCACCGTGTAGCCATGAGAGAAAGGTGGCCAGGGCCAGTTAACGGCGGGCTTATCGTATATGCTTTTTAAAATCCAGTCAAAGTGTTCATCATAGACAAAGTCCCCGGGTATAGCGACGGTTATCTGTAATTGTGGTATAACCTTGATTCCCAATGAATGGGCTGTTTCTATCATGTGCAAGAAGTCCTCTTCAGAGCCCCTATCTGGATCCGGTTTCAGGTAATCTTTTATATGAACACAATGAGAGAGTTCAAGCTCCACCTCACCATTTTCAGTGTAAGCTGTTATGGTTTCTCCAAGCTCGGTTACCCTATGCTCGTATGGCGCCCAGATGAATATGGCATTTACTCCAACCTCTTTTAATGTTGGAAGTATCTGCTCGATTTCTTTCCATGAGGGTTTTGGAATTTCCAAATTCTCTCTTTCAGCAAAAGGAATGCCAGCTATTACTAAGATATCTTCCGTGTTTCTTGCAGGTTTATCGTTTTTATCCATTCCTTGATTTAGAGGGAGAAGAAGAATGATCAGCAGGCTTAATATTCCCACCTTGAATATCTTTTTCATCTACCCCACCCCAGATTGAACGCCATCACCTTTATCCTATCCTCCGCTCTGTTACCGGAGTTATCATACGCAATAACTTTTATCACATGCCTTCCTATCGCAAATTCGTTCCACAGCCAAGAATATGGCTCGTTGTAATCGGTAAATTTCAAAACATCATCGATGTAAAATTCAACTCTTTCTATTCCACTCTCATCATGCGCATCTATTTCAATGGTCACCTTGCCCAAAATAATTGTATTCCCAGAAATCGTTGGCACCACTTCCTTATCAAAGATGTAAAGATGTTTTGATGGTCTCTTAATTTTCAAGTAAGGCGGTGTGCTTTCACCACTAAATGAAATTTTAAGGTTTACTTGCGCATCGTTTGGCTGGAATTCTATCAGTAGGGTATCTGTAGAATTACCCTTTGTGAGATTCAGGATGGTTCCATTATCCAGAGAAACTGTATAATTGTCCCTACTAGCTAAATAAACCGCAATCTTTGCACTAACGTTTTTCTTCGTTTCAAGATAAAGGCTCAGTGCATTGTTGCTCCATTTCTCGTCCTTGAGAATTGCCCACTCTGCAGCAATAAAGGATGGATATCTCTTGCATTTCGTGATACCAAAGAGGTAAGGTTCTTTCTCTATTAGATTTACTTCTACAGTGAGCTTACCATCTATGGGCTTAAGCTTTGAAATTGGCATCATGTTACTCCAGTCATAGATCACATACTCACTCGATGGATCAAAATCCTCCAAGCAGGTCAGGTCAAAAGAGATTGAACCGTGGTATGGTTTTTTGGTATAGAGGAATTTGTACCATCCACCTATACTCTCCACCTCGAATTGCTCTGTCACATCGTGATTTATGCCATAGAAATCGTATAAATTTCTGAGGAACTGACATACCATATCAAACTGCTCTTCGGTGCGCAACACCTTGTATCCGGCATCCCAGCCAAGTCTTGAGAACCAGAATACCGTTTTGCCTTTATACCCAACGGTAGCCACTTCAGGATTGGCATTTAAATAGCCAACAACTTTGTAACCTTCCGATGAGTAGTCAAAGAAGGGTATGTGGTAAAGGTTGTAGTTTTCTGGTGTTTCACCTTCAATTCCCCTGATCAGTCCACTATCATCTGAGGAAACGAAACTCCATGTTCTGTCCTGAGGTCTGTTTATATTCACTCTATATTCGCTGATCTCTGTGGAGATGCCCAGTAATCTTTGCAATTTTGTGAAATCCTGATTCCCATATTCATCAAAGATTCCCGTTCTACCAACGATAAACAAGCCCCCACCGCTTTCCCTGTAATCGGCAAGTACATCAACTAGAGTATCGTTCATTCGGAAGACATCAACCACGGCTACAGCTTCATAGTTATTTAGAATCTCGGGATCTGCAATTATCTCACCTACATGGATAACATCAAATTCTAAACCTGCGCATCCAAACATGGCACTTGTAAGCATTCTATCCCTACCCTTATAGGATGAAAATAGGTATATGCCCTGTGTATAACCTGATTCCCGATTATCCACAATGCAAAGCGGAGATGGATCTATAAATGCAAACCTTTCTTTCCGAGGTTTAAGGCAAGGTAAGGTTTGAATCAGATACCAACTCCTGTTAATTATTGCCCTCTCCTCTTCTGTGTATTCAGAAGAAAATTCAGGATAATCCGGAGGCGTGAGTTCTCCAAACGCTGGTATTCCGCCCATATCCCAAAGTATACCCGCACCCATCGCGGTGAAGAAGTAGATCACCGATTCTATTGAATTTGGTGGCACGGGGTCTTTCCATTTCTCCAGTTTAATGTAAACAAATTTACCATGCCTATGAAAGAATTTGATCAAGTTGTAAAGCTTTCCTCCCTGCAGAATAATGCCCTCAAAGAGATCTATGTGCGGACATATCAGAACTCCATCGATGTTTGGATTTGTAGCATAGTCATAGTAATCCACAATAAGTTCGTTCGCATCCGCTACTATCCTCCCTCCCGGAGGCGGCGAACCAGGCACTGCAACAACCACGTGATCGGGATCGTATTTCTTGTAAAGGGCAGCAAAATGATCCCTTTCTCTTTTCTTCATCTCCAACCTGAATAGTTGCCAATCATACCACTGCCTCCTAGTATCTCCGGGACCGTTGAGAATGGTGTTGTCCAAACTTTCGTCGGGTTTTGGAGGTTGTGGAGGTTCTGCAGTATCGAAAGTTACCGTGCCATTATTCCAAGCTTTTCTCAGGGCGGTCAGATCATTGTTGTACTTTTCTCTTAACCATGACCTGAACCCTTCTTTCATGTATGGTGAATAATCAAACCAACCTTTCGAGTTATAATAGCCTCCACCGGGATAATTGTTCTCGGTGGTGAAACCTAAGCCCAGTTTCCATCCGAGTAAGGCTGGATGATTCCTGTATCTCTTTATCATGCTCTTGATAACCTCATCCGCATATTCTAAAAGATTTGGTGCTGCAAAAGAAGGCATTAACACGGAACCATTTATCCTTCCCGAGCTTTCTATAAAGGCTGTGTTGTTTCTTTGGGTGCAGTAATAGTAATTTTCGTAATTATTCATGGTGTACCACCAGAAGTAGGGTCTCCACCTGAACAGGATTATCACGTATACTCCTTTGGATGCGGCGTAATCCATAATGGAATCTATTTTACTCCAGTCACACCTTTCAGCTGCCTCCTCTGGAGAAGATGGAGGTGTATCGCTCATGTCGATTTCGCCCCAGTAGATGTCCAGATTGATGATGTTTAGCTCACCCTTGGCTGCGTAATCGATGTGCCTTATGTATTTCTCATAGTGCTCCTCCGCCTCATTTGCTTCGGTGTTTGGGTTGTCAAAATATACTCCAACGCATCCGTAGTATCCCGTTATGGGTAAAGGCTTACCATTAACAAATAGCATTGGAATGCCGTTGACAAAATCGACATAACTTTTGCATGGCTCTGTAAGTGCCTTTGTGGCTTTACTCGATGTGGAATTTTCTGATGGCTCGGTAAAGATAGAGATTGTTTCAAATCTTTCATCGTATACCGTTCCAAGGGTATTTAAGAGGAGTGTCGCAAGCAGGACGGCGCTTAACGCTCTTCTCATTTTTACACCTTCAAAGTAAATATTTATAATATTAAAGTTATAACATTTATCCTATCCTCTGCTTTGTTGCCAGAGTTATCGTATGCAACAACTTTTATCTCGTGCCACCCTATGGCAAACTCATCCCATAGCCATGAGTATGGTTCATCGTGATCGATGAATTTCAAGACATCATCAATACAGAATTCGACCCTGTTTATTCCATCTTCATCGAATGTGCCTGCCGTTATTGTTATTTTTCCAATTATAATCGGAATTTTCAAGCGCATTATTTCTTTATCAAATACATAGAGACGATTTCTTGGTCTTTCGATGCTAACCAGTGGTTTTCCCTGAGCCCTGTTTTTGGCTAACTCTACTATTGTTTCGTAGGTATCGAACTCTGGAGCTAAACTATCGTATGTTTTACTCTTGCCATATGACAGAATTTCTGCATCCTGCCCCATGAAACCTCCATGAACTGGGTAGATGAAAGTAATGCCTTTCCTCCTGAAGAAAGCATCTGCGATCCTTAAGAATTCTCTCTGCTCCTCCTTGCTCAACTCTTGCGAAAAAACCCCTAAGGGTGTATTGGTGGTCCCCGCCCAGTCAATAATTGCCAAAATTTTTGCTTTTGGAAGCCTTTCCTTTACCTTTGTGATAATTTCATCCCATCTTTTCTCGTCCAACTCAAGATTCCTTATTTCCTTCATCGTCAGGGTAACAAGAACATAATCTAGATCTGGTTTATAATTGGGAAAATCGGTAAATGTGCCAAAACTGCAAAGATAAATGTACTCTCCTTTCCCGTACCCATACTCTCGGATTTCCCTTATTAAGTAATCAATTGCTTCCAAACTTTCCTCTACCGCCGGATGTTTTGGATTTCCGGTTAATTTTGCCAGAACCCTTGGCTGAGCAAATAGCATATCAAGAAATAGTCCATTGACTCCTGCATCGATCTGCCTCTTAGCCCAGCTCAAGTAAAGCTCTTGGAATTCTTTGTTTGTTACATCTGGAAAGTAGCCATACTCTCCCGTTCCACCTTCTTTCTGGGCCAATTCCTGCAATTTTTCCTTTGATAAATTGATCCCCCATTTTTGAGGATCTAAAGCCATTTCCCAAGTTTCATTTTGAGAATAGGTTTTCCCCGTTATTGGATTTCTCTCATTGAAATTAATTCTCTGGGTGGGAATCGCTCCCCACCAGTGGTGGATTTCTGGCAAGTCTCTCTTGAGTCTTCCCAATGTTTCCTCAAATTGCTGATAGGTATGACCCGCCTGATATACGGGATCACTGGGGGGAAGGGATTCTGGAGTTGGGGTCCATCTCCACCAGACTCTAAAAACCAAATCAGGGCTTGTTTCCTTTAAAATGTTCACCAAATCCTCGTATGTCCTTATCTTTGAAGGATGGTAGATGCCATCCGTTATCCTTTGGTAAAGAATCGCAACCTTAATGTCGGTCATATTTTCATCGAATGTTTCTTTGACTATAGGATCATGTTTCCATTTATGGGGGGTGTCTGAGACAATTGCTGGAATGAAGAAGGACAACACGATTACCAATCCAAATACTAAACCAAGCGTTCTCTTTCTCATTTCATCTCACCCCCAATTAAACGCTATTACGTCAATTTCATCTCCCTCTTTTCCCCCAAGAGTATCATATGCAATAACTCTTATCTTATACCTTCCTATGGCAAATTCATTCCATAGCCATGAATATGGTTCATCGGAATCTGTTGATTTCAATTTGTTGTTGACGTAAAACTCCACCCTATCTATCCCATCTCTATCGTACGCATCCACTGCAACCGTTATTTTTCCAATTATTAATGACAATCTAAAAGGAACGATCCCTCTATCGAAGATGTAAAGATAATTCCTGGGTCTCTCTATATAAACCATCGGTTTCCCTTCATGTTTATTCTGAGCTAGTTCCACGATTGTTCCATATGTCTTGAATTCTGGAGCAAGGCTATCGTAAACCTTTGATATTCCGTAAGAAAGTTTCTCCGCATCCTGCCCCATGAAACCTCCATGAACTGGGTAGATGAAATTTATCCCTCTCCTAGCAAAAAAGATGTCGACCATTTTTATAAATTCCTTTTGTTTTTCCTTGCTTAAATACTGACTAAACACCCCCAAAGGAGTATGGGTTGTACATGCCCAGTCAATGAACGCAAAGAAAGGTATATCTCCAAATTTTTCTCTGACTGCTTTTATTCTTTCATCCCATTTTGTTTCGTTCAACTCCATTTCATAAACTTCCATGGACGATGGCGATGCCGTCAAAAAATCCAGAGATGGCTTTTCATATGGATAGATAACACATGTCGACCATGTACCAACATAAATATGCTTTCCGATGGAATTTCCATATTCATGTATTCTATCTATTATTTCGCATGCCGCTTCATACGATTCTTTCACCGCGGGATGGTTGATATCTTGGGTTATTCCATAGAGCATGCTTGCCTGACTGAAGAGCATGTCTATCCAGGTTGCATCTACTCCACATTCAATTTGCTTATAAGCCCAGCTTAAAAGCAATTCTTGAAAATCCTCATTCGTAATGTCTGGAAAGTATGCATTTACTTTCATATGATCATATTCTTCTAAGGTTGAGTTCGGATTCACCCATAAATGCCACTTTGCAAATAAGTATTGAAACTCCTCTTTTGTCATATTTATTCCCCATTTCGATGGATCCAAAGCCATTTGCCATGTTTCATTTGTGTAGAAAAACTCCTTTGTTATCGGATTCCATGTTAGCCTCGTTATTATTTGAGCTGGAACGGCTCCGCAGAATACGATGTCTGGAATTTCTTTCTTTATTTCTCTCAGCGCTTCTTTTAGATGCTTGTAGGTGTAGCCTTTGTATGCGCATGTTTTTACATAATTTTTGGGAAATTGCGGAGGTAAAACCATGTTTGCATCATCTGGACAAGGATACCACCGCCACCATCCCCTAAATACAAAACTCGCTTTTGTTTCTTTTAAAATCCCTATCACGTCATTGATGGTTCTATTGAGATTAATCCAGTCTGTTACCCTTTCGTAAAGGATAGCCACTTTTACATCTTCCAGAATCATCTTTTCATCGCTATCTTGAGAGACATCGAAGCTCGGCAACAATAACAACAGACAAGCAATTGCAAATATTGATCTCATTTCTCACCTCCCAAGGTTAAATATCACCACCTTTATCTCATCCCATGCTTTATTTCCTTCCATATCATATGCAATAACCTTTACCTTATGTTTTCCTATGGCAAATTCGTCCCATATCCATTCGTAAGGTTGGTCGGTATCGTTATATTTTAGGATACCATCTATGTAGAACTCGACCTTTTGTATTCCATCTTCATCATGTGCATCTGCTATAACGGTTATTTTTCCTACTATTATTGGCTCCTTTAGGGGAGCGATCTCTTTATCGAAAACATAAAGATAGTTTCTTGGTCTTTCAATACCAATCAAAGGTTTTCCACGGGCCCTGTTTTTCGCTAATTCTGCTATTGTTTCATATGTATCAAATTCTGGAGCCAAAGAATCATAAGCCCTTAACTTGCCAAATGATAGAATTTTTGCATCCTTTCCCATGAAACCTCCGTGAACCGGATATGCAAAAATGATGGTTCTCTTCCTGAAATATCCGTCTGCATATTTCAAAAACTCTCTCTGCTCTTCTTTAGATAATTTTTGACTGAATGTCCCCAGTGGCGTATTGGTCGTATCCGCCCAGTCGATGAATGCAATAATTGGAATGTCTCCCAGTTTCTCTTTCGTTATATTTATTATGAATTCCCATTTCGTATCGTTGAGTTTTCTTTCTTTAATCTCTCTAACCCGAGGGGAAGCGGTAACGAAATCGAGCTTCGGTGGGGGATAGGGAAAAGTCAAGGGAGTATATGCCCAAGTTCCAACATAGATATGCTTTCCCTTTTGATTTCCATATTCATGGATTTCATCCACCACTTTGCAGGCAGCTTCATATGATTCCTTCACCGCTTGATGATAAACGTCTCCAGTTAATCCTTCGAGTATTTTTGCTTGTTTGAAGAGCATGTCGATCCAGATTGCATCAACGCCGCAATCTATCTGTTTCTTTGCCCAGCTCAGCAAAAGCTCCCGAAAGTCGGGATTTGTGATATCTGGAAAGCCTCGATAGTTTGGTGGTAGTTCTTTATCGATACCCCATTTTGAAGGATCTAACCTCATAGCTCCAGTTGCATTTTCGTCAAGGATTTCTCTGGTTATTGGGTTCCATTCTTTTTTGAAAAGGAATTGAGCCGGAACCGCTCCGCAGATTATTATATTTGGATTATTTTTTCTAATTTCAGCTGATGCCTTTCTCAAATGCTCGTAAGTATAACCAACCTCTGCAACGCTCTCAAGATACTCATCTGGAAAAGCGGGATCCGTTACATTCTCGGGACAAGGATACCATCTCCACCATGCTCTGAATATAAATTCTGTTCTGGTTTCATTGAGGATTCTAACTATGTCATCGATGGTTCTGTTTATCCTAGAATCTGGGGAGATGCGCTCATAAAGGGAAGCTACCTTTACATCCTCTAAAGCGTTTTTCTCACAAATGTGTTCATCACTTTGAAATGCACCGAAATTTAGCAACAGTAAAACCAAGCAGATGATTGCAAATGCTGATCTCATCTCTCACCCCCAAGGTTAAATATCATCACTTTGACTTCATCTTGTGCCTCATTTCCTTTATTATCATAAGCAATTATTTTTAACTCATGCTCACCCATCGCAAATTCATCCCAGAGCCATGAATATGGCTCCTCATAATCTGTTGATTTCAAGATATCATTAACGTAAAACTCAACTTTTTGTATTCCATCTTCATCAGAAGCCTCTGCTATAACGGTTATATCTCCCAATATTACGGGCATCCTTAGGGGAACGATCTCTCTATCGAAAACATAAAGATATTTTCTCGGTCTCTCAATAATAACTATCGGATTTTCTTCCGATTTATTTTGAGCGAGCTGTTTTATAGTCTCATAGGTTTCAAATTCCGGAGCCAGTGCATCATACCAGTTGAATTTACCATAAGAAAGTTTCTTCACAATTTCTTTTCTTCCCATGTCGCCTCCATGCACAGGATAGATAAAGATTATTCCTTTCTTTGAAAAGAATTCATCCGCTTTTCTCAGAAATTCTCTCGCCTCTTCTTTTGTTAGTTCTTGACTGAAAACATAAAGCTGGGTTCTTCCCGGGCCACCGTAATCTATTCTTGCAAATATGGGAATCTCATATTCTTCTTTAATTTTCTTTACCAGCGCATCCCAAAGCTCTTCGTTGAATTTTCCTATTTCACCCGTAAACTTATCTTTGATTTCATTTGGCGAAGGAGAAACCATCGCAGCATCGACGTTAACATACTCTTCTGGAACATCTACGATAGAGTTTCCTTGAATGACCGCAACCCATGTTATAACGTAAATGTGCTTGCCCTTCTTTTTTCCATATTCATGTATCTTGTCAACGATTTCCCTCGCCGCTTCATAACTCTCTTTCACAGCCGGATGATCGGGATCCTCCGTTAAAATCTCCATCAAACGAGCTTGCATATAAAGCATATCGATCCAGATAGCATCGACACCCGCATCTATCTGCTTGTAAATTCTGTCGAGGAATATTTTCTGAAAGTCTGTATTTGTTATATCTGGAAAATATTTCTCCATTCTTTGTTTAAGTTCTTCTTCGCTTGGGCAAGGCTCGTTTTCACCGATATCCCCCCATCTCTTTGCCCAATAACATTGAACATCTCTCTTACTCACATCGATTCCCCATTTCATTGGATCTAATGCCATTTCCCATGCTCTGTCCCTATCTCCAGGTTCAAGAATTAAGCGAGATTCACCCACTTCCTCTGGATAAAGAAATTCAGCTTGCGTTCCACCGCAGAAGATGACATTTGGTAACTCTTTCTTTATTTCCGAAATAGCTTCCTTCAGATATTCATAGCTATAACCAAGTAATTCGCATACCTCCATCCTATCTGGAGGCAAATCAGAGCATTCATCTGGGCAAGGTTTCTGGGTCATCCATCCTTCGAATATAAAATCCGTTTCTAGCTCTCTAAGGATTTCTATCACATCATCTACACTTCTGTTTATAACACCACCATCTGTCACATGACGATACTGAACGGCAACCACTGTATCGCCTAAGTTGCTGGAAGTTGAATTTAGCTTTTTCTCCCGAGCGAGTTCCTTTATCGTTTCATAGGTTTGAAACTCTGGAGCCAAAGCATCATAAATTTTGTATTTTCCATAAGAAAGGATTTCTGCATTGCTTCCCATCCAGCCGCCGTGCAAAGGATAGACAAAAACGATGGGTAGGCCAAACTCTTCTCTCTTCCTTTCGAAGAATTTGTCCGCCTTTCTTAAAAACTCCTTTTGTTCCTCTTTTGACAATAGCTGGGAGAAGATTCCCAAGGGTTGATCCTCCCATTTAACCGCTGCCTCATCCATGAAGATGAGAACCAAAACATCATTTCCAAGATATTTCTTCACCTTTCCAAAAAAGTTATCCCATCTTTCTTCGAACAAATTTTTATTTTTAACCTCATTCTCCCATATCATGTTGACCACAAAATCGAAATCCGGCGCTGGATAGGCGGGTTTCCCATTTTCATCTTTTATCTCAAGAAAATTTGTCCATCCCCCAACGTAGATATATCTTTCCTTTTCTTTCCCATATTTGTGAATCTCTTCTATCTGCTTTAAAGCCGCTTGATAAGCTTTCTCAACTGCGGGATGATGGGGATCGTCTGTTAGTTCATAAAAGATTCTTGCCTGAGCGAAAAGCATGTCTATCCAGATTGCATCAACTCCCTTGTCTATCAAATGTTTTGCCCAGCTAAGTT
>Ga0190307_1000162_pt1 | contig 21131 bp, 21 predicted proteins | sample 48700745_MG_FD_161653 | JGI IMG/M metagenome (GOLD analysis project Ga0190307, IMG submission 161653) | Hydrothermal vent sediment bacterial communities from Southern Trench, Guaymas Basin, Mexico - 4870-07-4-5_MG | ecosystem: Environmental > Aquatic > Marine > Hydrothermal vents > Sediment ... | reverse complement strand
ATTATTGATAGATACTTTCTATTGGTATAAATATAATGATTCTCTAGATAGTTTGCGTAAAATTCCTTCAGATAAAATATTTTTTATACATATATGTGATTGTGAGGATCTTCCGCGTGAGAAACTTGAGGATAAGCATAGAGTTTACTGTGGATTGGGCATAATACCTTTAATAGATATTTTAAAAATATTGGATGAGAAAGGATATAGGGGATATCTCTCCGTAGAAATATTTCGCGAAGAATATTGGAGGCAGAGTATAGAGAAAATTACTGTAGAGGCTTATAAAACACTTATAGATGTTGGATTAAAGGCAGGTGTAGAGATAAGGTGAATTAAATGACTTTAAATTTAGCTGTAATTGGAGCGGGATTTATGAGTCAACTTGCACATATACCTAATTTCTCTAGAATTAAAGATTGTAAAATAATTGCTCTCTGTGATAAGAGGAAAAGACTTGGAAAGATGGTTGCGGAAAAATATCATATACCATATTTTTATGAAAATTATCTCGATATAGTTGATAGGAGTGATATTGATGCAGCAGTAGTTATTGTAAACGATGAAATGCATGCACCTATTTCAATAGATTTTCTAAAATCTGGTAAACATGTGTTTGTAGAGAAACCTATGGCTACAAATATTAATGATGGAGAAGAAATGGTGTCTACGGCGAGGAAAACAGGTGTAAAGTTAATGATAGCATATATGAAGAGATACGATGCTGGATGTATTTTGGCGAAAAATATTCTTCGGAAATATGTAGAGGAGGAAGAATTAGGTAAGATAAGATATGTTAGAGTTTATTGTTATTGTGGTGAATGGGTATGTGGTTTAAATAAAATTGAAAACGTTATTTTTACAGATGAACCGCGTCCAAGAATCGTTCCCAGACCTCCTAAATGGCTTGATATAAATGAATATAATAGTTTTAGAGGATTTAACAATGTTTTCTGCCATGATATAAATTTAATGAGATGGTTTTTAGGAGATCCTAGAGAGATCCTTTTTTCAACATTTAAAGAAGGTTTTCATTGTTCAATCATATCTTATAATGATTTTAACGTCGTATTTGAAACTGGAAGCATAAGGAGTCACAAATGGATGGAGGGGGTAATAATATATTTTGATAAAGGGTGGATGAGGATAGAAACACCACCACCTCTATTAAAAAACTTTCCAGCAGAAATAGAGATATATGATGGAGAAAATAGAATTATTAAAAAACCTTTTGGAAAATGGGAATGGAGTTTCATGAATGAGGCAAAACATTTTATAAAATGTATTACAGAGGATGTTGAGCCTGAAAGTAGCGGAGAAGATAGTTTAAAGGATGTTTATATAATAGAAGAAATCTATAAGAAATATATTTTTGGCAAATAATTTCTTTAAAATAATTCGGTTATAAACAAACTATCTTAGATTATTATATATGTACACCATATTTCATAACAGTACTATAAATAGGAATAGTATTTGTCTCATCTAAATCAGCTATTCCGAATATCGGAATAATATTCGTAAAGTTATTAAATTAATGGTAATAATATATTGTGGGATATATATGAATTGTTTTACTTTAAAGGTGGATAATATAGGTTTAAAGGTATGCGATTCAGGTAGAAACTACAATTCTAGGGAGACCCTAGTTTTTCTCCACGGCTCTCCAGGACAGATCAGTAACTGGAAATATCAGGTAAAATATTTTGAGAAAAAATATCGGACAGTAGTTTTTGATCAGCGTGGATATGGCGAATCTGATAAGCCTAAGAAAGTCTGTCTAAAAGATTATATAAATGATCTGGATACAATTTTAGAAAAACTTAATATAGATTTAAAGCATATAGTTTTGATTGGACATAGTTTTGGCGGAATGGTTGCCCAGATATATGCGGCTAAAAGGAATATATTGAAACTTGTTTTAATAGGATCTCTAGTAAGATTTAAACCAGATATATTTGACAAAATTATATGGTATATGCCTTCAATTCTATGGAAAAAGATATTGTTTACAAAAAACTTTTTAACTATACGTCTCTATAGAGACATCTATTTTAGCAAAAGCTGTCCAGATAATATTTTCAATGAATTTATGGCTGATAATGAGAAATATATTGAATCTCTCCCAGCATATGTATATAGATATTTAAAATATTTTGTAGACTATGATGCTACAGATTTTTTGAAGAGAATAAAGGTTCCTACACTAATTGTTGTAGGTGAGGAGGATAAGGTTACACCTCCGGAATACAGTAGGGAGATAGCTAAACTTATACCTAACTCTAAGCTAGTTATAGTTAAAAATGCTGGACACCTTATACTATATGAGAAGCATGAAGAGTTGAATAAAATTATTGAGGAATTTATTAGGGGATAATGTGATACCATGTCTAAATGGAGCTACAACAATGCCTTATGATATTGAAAGCGATATACTTTATTCAAGTCTAGCCGGATTTCATGGAGTAGAAATATTGATTGAAAAACTTGAAAATTTTCTGGAGAAATATTCTAAAGAAGATTTGAAAAGATTTCTAGGTGAAGTAAATATTTCTGCTCCAAGCATATGTTGTCTTAAAAAATCTTTTCTCCTTCAAAAATTTGATGAAAAGACTAAAGAAATTCTTGAAGTCGGCAGATTTATTGGTTCCAAATATCTTGCTATACATGGAGGACTTTATGGAAAAAGTTTTCATCAGGCTAAAGATATATATGTTTCAAGACTTAGGGAATTATCCTCGATTATAGATGGATATAATATGAATATTGCCTTTGAATGGATTGGAGAGATGGATCAAGCCATAGATATAGTTAATACTGTAAATAGAGAGAATGTTGGATTATTGATAGATACTTTCTATTGGTATAAATATGATGATTCTCTAGATAGTTTGCGTAAAATTCCTTCAGATAAAATATTTTTTATACATATATGTGATTGTGAGGATCTTCCGCGTGAGAAACTTGAGGATAAGCATAGAGTTTACTGTGGATTGGGCATAATACCTTTAATAGATATTTTAAAAATATTGGATGAGAAAGGATATAGGGGATATCTCTCCGTAGAAATATTTCGCGAAGAATATTGGAGAGAAGACCCTCAATTAATAACTATAAATGCCTATGATATGCTTATAGGAATTGGGTTAGAGGCCGGAGTCAGAATAGTATAATACTTATATATTTTTTATGAAGTCTATTATTATGGCTCCTGAAACCCTTATATACTCATTACTCATAGTAATATTACCATTATTTCTAATTATCATTTTTAGACTAAGCATTTTTAAAGTGAGTATAATTTTATTCATAATATCTCTAATAATCTGTATTAGGCTTTCGAAGACAAACTATATTTTACAATATATTTTTAATGGAGGATTTTCGGGTATAAAAATTTCATCAATAATCTTTTCAGCAGTATTCTTCTATAATGTATATAATGTTTTAGGTTTTGAGGAAAAGTTGAAGAAAATTTTCTACAAAAATGGGGAAAACAAGCTTATTATAGCATCTCTATCAATATTTTTCTCAGGATTTATAGAGAATTTGACTGGATACGGTGTTCCAGTTACAGTTGTTTCACCCCTATTAGTTTCTCTAGGAATCAATCCAGTAGATGCTCTTGCCTATGGCCTTATAGGACATTCTTGGGCGGTACCCTATGCTTCGCTTGGAATACCTACCCTAGTTATAGCTGAAATTGTAGAGATAAATGAATATGAACTATTTAAGTATACAAGTATATTTATGTTTATATCACTAGTCTCAACAATAATTGTTTTTACAGAGATTCTTAAGCTTAAATGGAAAGATATGTTGATATGTCTCTCAGCATCAACTATACTTCTCCCTCTATCCTTCTATACCTACAATTTTTCGGGGTTAATTACAGGTATCTCAGCATTTTTAATCACAATTTTCATTGGATACAGAAATATTGGGAAAAACATTGTAAAGTATCTTTATCCCTATATTGTTTTAGCCATTATTCTTTTAACCGAAAATCTTTTTGGTTTTAGAGGATTTATATGGTCAAGCTTTACTGTATTCATTATAGCCTTATTTTTCCTTATAAAGTATAATGTAGATTTCAATATCTTCCCAAATATATTGAAAAAAGTTGTTAAACGTATTGGAAAATCTATTATAACTATTATTTTACTCACGTGTATTGCAGAAATATCTAAACAACTTGGTTTAATGAAAACTCTTGCAATATGGATAGCATATAATACAGGAATATTCTATACAATAATCATACCATTAATAGGTTTTATAGGAACATATGTTACTGGAAGTTGTACCGCATCAAACATAATTTTCTCCCTACTCCAATACTCTTACTCAAACACTATGAAATTGAATCCAACTATAATTTTATCATTACAAAATGTTGGTGGAGGTCTTGGAAGCATGATTTCACCGACAAAGGCTACAGTAGGTTCAATAGCTTTATCGATTAGTGGTAGAGAAAAAGATTCCATAAAAATTGCTTTTAAAAAATCAATAATATTTTTATTACCCCTATTTATCTCAGCACTAATATTGATACACTAAACTATTGGGAGGAGATGGAGGCGGTGGTGGAGGAAGCGGCTTTTTCTTAATCTTCATAACTATTATTAATACTACTATTATTATCAATACTGGTATTGCTATGATTAGATATATTTGAGGTGGATATGCTGCCTCCATACAGCTTTTAACGTTTTCGGGGAATCCATTTTTATTTGATTTATTTTTCCAAGATTTTTTTTCTTCAAGCATTCATCCCTTAAATTCATAGTATGCTCCAAGCATTTCAAGTATCCTTCTAAAGGTATTTTCATTATAAGTATAGTTGCATAACTATTTTCATCATACCAACCTTCTCCATATGCTTCTCCGAAATCTGTTTCAAGCTTTAAATAATATTGTTTACCCAATTTGCAGTTATTTTTAACGGTTTATCGACAGTTAATATTAAATAAATGCTATTAAATGTGTTATAAAAATTTAAATTTTTATAACACATTTAATATGATGCTTGATATATCTTCCATTCATTTATTATTCTCTAATACTCTAGATTTGAAATGAATTTTTCAATACCTTCTTTAACTTTTCTCCACTCATCCCTATTATGTATAGTGAATTTTTGATTACGTTTCCATCTATCTCCACGTTTTATCCAAACATATAGTGATATCTGTTTTCTTCCAAAGGAGTCTATCAATGCTACTGCAGACCACCATTTCTCAGTCTTATATATCGTGACACTATCAAGAACCTTTAATTTCTCAGAAACAGGTAGACTCTCCTCAACCATATTTAATCCCTACAATACTAATATAATGAATACTTATAAAAAATCTTTCGAAATTATTTAATAGTATTAAATTTGAGTAAACGAAATTTTATTAAAATATTTTGAAATATAGATATGGGTGAATTTTTGAAGAAGAAAATAATAGCGGTCATCTTTCTAATATTTTTAGCCCCCATAACCGCTGAATTATTATCTGGATCAACTCCTCCAAGCGAGTTTTTTAATCCACTAGGATTCATAGTACTTATAATATTATATGGTTTTGGAGCAGTGTTGGTGAGGGAAATAAACATAGCATGGGGTAAAAATTTTATTTCATTGATTCTTTTAGGAGCAATATATGGGATTATTGAGGAAGGATTTATGGTGAAAAGTTTCTTTGACCCTAATTGGATGGATTTAGGTATACTTGGAGTATATAGCAGGTTTTGGGGAGTAAATTGGATATGGTCTTTAAAATTAACTATATATCATGCAATATATAGTATCGTCATACCTATTCAAATAACTGAATTGATTTTCTATAAGATAAGGAAGGAATCGTGGATAAGAATTTTTTCCATTAAACTAATTGCCATCATCTTTCTGCTGGATATAATTTTTGGCAATTTAGTACTTACAAAATATCAGCCAACATTTCTTCACTACATATTTCTAACAATAATAGTCTTCATAATCGGTTATTTAGCATATAAGGTTTCAAAATATAATTTCTTTAAACCAACTCTGAAATTTAAAAATATAGCATATTATTTTATCTTAGGCTTTGGATGGAGCTCATACTTTTTATTATCAATGTGGATAATGCCCCACCTAGTTCCTCCAATTTTAATGGTGGTTATAGAAATTATAGTACTATACTTTATGTATAGGATTCTATCAAACTATGAATGGCTGAATCCTATGGAAAAACTAGCTTTTAATCAGCGGAATTCTGGCTTTTCTAATCATCTTAGCACCACTTCAAGAACTTGATAAAAACAGATTAGACGATACACGAGGGATGAGCATTGTCGGAATTTCTTATGGAATATTTTTGCTAATAACTAGACATATTGTCAAGAAGAGAATAAGCTACACTGACCTAGAAAATAAGCATATAAATAAATGTATTTAATTTTAGTGGTTACCTACTTTCAATTTCTCTTAATATTGTAAATCTTTAAAATATAAAATTTAATAAGATGTTTGAAATACCTTCCATTCATCGTCTTCAAGGACTAGTCTTATTGGAACAGGCATTCCCCGTAGAGTACCATCGGGATTAAGTCTTTTGAAAAATATTTTTACTCTCCTATCATTACTTTGATCTAAATCTATTTTATAAAATTCATAGTGTATTCCATATTCTGTAACATATCTTCTACCAATATTCCATCAAAAATATAGCGAACCCCCCTATACTTGCAGATCTCTGTAAATCTTTCATAAGAGTTTCTAACCATTTCTCATAGCCTCCTCTTTCAAGAAAATAGTAATGGTTTTTAGCTACTACAACAGCCTTCTCATACATATAACTCATATATATACTCATATCTAAATTTCTAAAATAGTTATCGATAAACCAATATATTTCATATAAAGCAATTATCGAATGTTGCTATTGACAAATTAAAATAATATATTTCATCCACTCTTTCTATTAACAATCAAAAAATAAGATTGCTAAGTCCTATAGTAATTATCCTTTACCCTAAAGACACATAAATTCGGAGGTATTTTAATAATATTTTGTCGAAAATATTTTCAACATAAAGTTTAATAATCTGATATTCCAATATTTTTAACATGAACTTTTTAGAGGTCTCCTCACAAGAAATTGGTATCGCTGTAATACTATTCGTCTGGATAATAATTGTTGTACAATTTATTTCTAGAAAAATATATGAATATATTAGGAGTAAAAATGCCTCTCATAGAGTGGCTGTATACTATGCGAGAAAACTTATACATGTATTGGCTGGAGGTCTTGCTGCAATCGTTGTACCTTTCTTCTTTAAAACTCCGCTAATTCCAGCAATATTTGCAGGAATTCTTGCGATACTAACCTATATTCCACATAAAACTGGTAAACTTATGAAGTGGTTTCAGGTTCCAGAGAATATTTATGAAGTACATTTTTGCATAATGTGGGGAGTTGTAATGACTGTTGCATGGCTTATATTTGATGGAAACTTTTTCTATGGTGTTTTACCTGCATCATTTATGGCTTTTGGAGACGGTATTACAGGTGTTGTTAGAAATCTTATATATAAGAGAAGGACTAAGGCTTGGATTGGTAATATTGCAATGGCTTTCTTCTGTATACCAGTTGGATTCCTTTTAGCTGGATATAGAGGGGTACTGGCTGGAATATTAGCAAGTATAGTTGAACACTTTGAGTTCGGAGTTTTAGATGATAATATAACTGTACCTTTAATAGCCCTTTTAACATTAATCTTTATACCAATATAATAGTTAACAATCTATTATCTTTAGCTAGTTGTTGGTTGATTCTCTAATCTATGTACGCTTAATGATAGCAAAATATTTTATTTTCGTTATGAATATATATTCATAACGGTGAAAAAATGAATGGAAGGGTTAATAAGAAATTATTAATAATAGGAATATTTGTAATCTTTGCAGTAGCATTAACCCTATACTATACTTATTTTACTGGAAAAGAGAAGTGGATGCTAGAAATATATATAGATAATAGTAAATATACATCATATAAATTAAGTGAGCTTGAATTATTATCTTCTACAATTAAGCTACCTGATGGAACCACTGCTTCAGCCGTATCTCTTGTAAATCTAATTAAAAATATTAATATAAGTACTATCTCTAAAATTACCCCATATGGCGTTGACGGATATCATAGAGATATCCCCGGAAACTATGCATTAAAATCATATATCCTAATTTTAAAAAATGATCCCGAAAACGGGCCTTTAAGGTTTATGACAATGGGATTATCCCGCAAATACTGGGTAAAGGCTTTAGTAAGAATTGTAATTGAGGTTAAGGGATGAAAAAGTCTTTAAAAGTGTCTTTGCTAGCGATTTTAACTGCATTACCTACAGCATTAGGATATGTTTTAGGTCCATTAACACATGCTGCAGACCTTATATTTACAATATTCGGTATACCATTTAAACTACATTTTGGATTTATGCCACTAGTTATATCTGTTATATTGGCCAGAGCATATATTGGTAGAAGCGGAGCATTAATTGAAGGAATATTATTGGGTGTTACAAGTATATTTTTCCACTCGAAGAGCGAACCTCCCATAATAAGAGTACCTAAAAATATTTTACTCGGCCTAGGAGTAGAACTAGCTATGCTAAGATATAAGAAAATAGATATTTGGTTAACTATATTTTCGGCTTTAATTGGAGGATTTTTCAGTTATATACCCTATCTTTTCTTTACCCCCCTGGGATTTCACTCACTAATCATATATTATATAAGTATAATTATATTAATGTTCAGCTATCTAATATCATGTATACTGGCTGGATATCTGGCTGGAATAATTTTAGAGAGAACACAAGCCTTAAATAGATTGGTGAAAAAATGAATATAAATATTAGATATAAGATATGGTTTGAATCTAATGGTAAATTTATATTTGGACAAGGTGGTGCAAGACTTCTCGAAAATATAGATAGATTTAAATCCATATCACTTGCAGCGAAAAACTTAGGCTTATCATACAGATTTGCATGGAATTATATAAAGAAGATAGAGAAAAATATAGGTAAACCTATAGTGTCTTCAGTTAGAGGAGGAGCCCGGGGAGGAGAGACGAGGCTTACAAACTACGGTGAAAAATTATTAAAAAAATATTATGAATGCATAGATATAATTAATAGAGCTCTTCAAGATATCTATTTGGAACTCTAAATACAATGAATTAATGATACAGAATATTGATTATACCTTCTCTAAGTAGTGTTATCGCTATTACTGCCAGTAAAAATGACATTATCCTCGATAATACTAATATGAGATTTTTCCCAAGCCTTGATAAAAGTATCTCACTATATTTAAGTAAAATAAATGCTATAAATGTATTAGATATTATTGAGAAGAGTGTTGGAAGTAAACCATATATCTTGTTAATATATATTACCATATATATGCTTCCAGGTCCTGCAAGAAGAGGAGTAGCCATAGGTACGATTGCTATGTCTTCAGATCTAAGTGTCTCAGCCTCTATTTCACCAAATATCCCCTTTATTGCAATAATAAATAGTATCAGTCCACCTGCGACCTTAAAATCATTTAAAGTGACACCATAATAGCTTAAAAATAGGAAGCCAAATAACGTAAAGAATATGAGAAGAAAACATGCAATAACTACAGATTTAGTAAAAATTTTATTTCTCTCCGCACTATTTAAATGAGATGTAAGAGAATAGAATAAAGGTATATTTCCAATAGCATCGAAAACTATGAATAGGGTTATAAAGGCGTCCCAATATTCTTTCAGCATAAATATACACCCTACATATTTGATACAAAATATTCCTAGATCATAGTAGACATTATACTTATACGTATATTTAAATATTCATCTAATCTCTCTAAGATTTCATATATAGAATAACTACTACGATAAGAAATATTAAGTTAATTGTAGAGTTATATATGCTATAGCATAATATCTTATAAAGCTTGTTACAGCTATAAGTGTTGTAAATAAGATTTTATTCATATCTATCATTCCAGCCAAGAATAATAGTGGTTTTAGGCTTAAAGGAAATATTCTACCCAAAGTCATTGCAACTATTAGAGAATACTCTCCAAATCTCTCAAACCTCTTAAGATACTTTTGCGACCATGATTTAATATCATTCTTCACATATTTTTTAACAAATCTATATCCCTTTTTACCCGCATAATAGTCTATCAATGCCCCAATTATACTTCCCATACATCCAAATAAACCAACATATATCGGATTAACTCTGGTTAATAATACTATAGGTATAACAACAGCCTCAGCTGGAGACGGAATAAATGCACATTCCAATATACTCCAGACAAATATACCTAAAAATATGTTTAAACTGAATATCCACATTATTTCGTTAAATAGCATGGGATAAAATAATTTGAAATAAAATATATTGTTTATGTACTATAAGTATATGTTAAAATTTATATAAAATGATTGAAAATAGTTGGCATAAAATTCTGATAAAAAGTTTAATAAAATATTTAGGTTGAAGGAGGCGGTGGAGGCGGAGGTGGAACTGGCGGCACCGGCGGATATTCTTCTCTCCTCTTTCTTCCAGTTATCTTTATTAATACTATTATTAGTATTATTGCTATGACCGCAACTACCCCTATTATAATGTATAGTAATGTGTAGTCTTCTCTCCAGTTTGCTATTGCTGTTAGCGGTTTATTTACTGCTATCGTTATACTAGGATTTCTATATGTTTGTCCATCTACACTCCAGTAGTCAAATACCTTTTTAATCGGGAACCCTGTTTCCGTTGGTGATACACTTATAGTTACTGTTGAACCTTCATCATACCAGCCAGCGCCACTAACACTACCATATTCGCTTTGAACAACTACAAGATACTGCTTCTTCCAGTTTGCAGTAATAGTTTTAGGCCCATCCATAACGACCGTCGTGGTCTGCTCTGTACTGCTTATATCTCCACTCCATCCGCTAAAAATGTATTTTATATTGTTTCCCTCCATTATCTCTGTTGGTGAAATACTTATTGTGGCCTGGCTGTCTTTAAGATACCATCCTTCGCCACTTACACTACCCTTCTCAGAGATTACTTTAAGATAATATTCTATATCATAGTTATATCTCTCATATATTAGATCTGCATTATCAAAGCTTTTCTTAATAAGTGTATCTGAACCATTATAATAGTTTCCAATCCAATTCTTAAATACATATCTGGTTGAATCTGCTCCAATAATTTTCTCTGTAATATTTATATATGTTTTTTCACCTAAACTATAGTGGGCCCAGACCTTATCTCCCCTTCTAAACACCTTTCTAGTCAATGCTGGAGGCTTTAAATCAACAATCTTCAATGGATCATTAACCATAACCATAGGTATATATGCCTTATACGTCCACCAGCCATCGAACGGCTTTTTCCCAGTACTAAGTGAAATCCGTAAATTATTACCACCATATACTGGCACCAACGAATATAGCCATCTTTCATGGACTTCAATATATTCTTGAGCTGGCTTATCGTATGGTGTATATAGGTTTACCTGTTTCCAAAATCCTGGATGATATAAATATATTTCTAAATATCTTTCTTCACCAGGAACATATAGTGGAAGATCTCTTGGAGGCGGTACATTAAACTTTACTGTAACAAGGTTTCCATCATAAGTTGTTTTAGAATCTAATTGTGTAGCTATACCAATAGATGTACGTATATAGAGTTTCAATGTAGAGATACCCTTATTCCTTAAAATAAAGATTCTCTTATATAGATAACAGCTGACAGATTTACTACGTTTTGTATAAAATGTGTCTCTAACTTCAAGGTCATTTATATTACCCTTTTCAACATCTATGTAGAATTTGGCTTCTCTAAATAGATGCCAAGTATTTGGTAGATTAGTAGGCATATAATTTTCCAGCTTAACCGTTATCTCTACACCGGGAGGCAGATCTATAGTATTTTCCTTACAAATTCTATCATATAGGAATACAGCTATATCTGGATACTGGTATAGATGAGGCGTATCTTTATCAAATTCCTTAAACCTTAAAGTCCATTCTCCATCGACGTTTAGGCCATTGTCTACAAGCTCTTCAATATATATAGAGAGATAATTCCATCCCCATTCAACATTATCCTTAATCTTTGTCTTAGGCATATTTAAAATATCTATATTGTCTGGATTTTTCAATGATATTAGTTCGCATCCACCTTTCCAGTAGATATTGACACTACACCAATCCATTTTAGGAAAAGTATTTTTAAAATCATTGTATGGTACATTAAATTTTAAAACTCTTATACTTGGATCATTAGTAGCAACACGATATTGTTTTCTTATAAGTTTCTCATATCCATAGCATACATATATATCTGCATGGAATGCTATACCATCCTTAGGCTTTATAAATATATCGTTTAATCCCGGTGAGGGAAGAATATATAGATAGGAGAGTTTTCTCCATGAAGAATATCCTCCATAATAAATATATCCATTTGTATATATTTTATTTACAGCCTTCTTTAAATCCATATTTTTTATCTCTATATATATGTATGGAAATGGATGCCAATCCTTTTTAGACAGATCTGGAGAAAACTTAACCCCCTTTGCAGGTATATTGAAATCCATATATTCTTCGTATTCCTCTACATATAGATTTATATATACATTTTTGTCTGTAGATGGCTGTGCTCTAATATTTAGATTGCTCCGAACACCCAACAAAAATATTGAAATCAATAATAATATTAATAAAAAATACCTCATAGACATCATATTATTTATCCTAGTTACTCTATATATATTTTATTTCTAAAAAATAGAGCAACTAAGTTTTATGAAATTAATAAAGAATTATATATTAGTTAAAATAATTGTATAAATATATAAAATATCTTAAATTGTCGATAAAAATGCATCTGAAGCCAGCAACTGAATTAAGGCAGCATTAATGCTAAAATAAATATATATAATAATATTGGCAAGATATATTTGATGTAGTATGCCTAAGTTTTCGGTATATAGTTTAGGTTTTCCGGGATATAGTATAGAGGATGTAGTTAAGATTTCCTCTGAAATAGGGTTTGATGGAATAGATATTAGGGTTAGAGAGGATGGACACATATATATTAATAGTGATAGAAAATATAGGAGAAAGCTTCTAGAACTTACATCATCATACAATATAGATTTTTATGGAATATATAGCTATCTTGGACAAAACTTTACTACAATAGATATGGAGGAGAGAGATAGAGTAATAGAATTGGTGGAAAAACATTTAGATCTGGCAGTAGATCTTAATGGAATTTATCTAAGAATATTTTCTGAAAGCAGTGATCTGTCTGAGAAAGCCTTTAAAAGATATGTTAAGGTATGTAAAACTATATGTAGGTTGGCTGAGGATAGAAATATATTTATAGGTGTTGAAACCCATGGAGGACTTGTATGGAATAGTATGCAGTGTAATAGATTGTTGAGGGAGGTAGATTCACCTTATCTTAAAATAGTATATGATGTTGCAAACATTTATAGGAATGGTGGAGACCCTTTAAAAGAGATAAAAAATATAGAGATGGAAAACATAATTGCAGTACAGTTCCATGATTTAAAGAAAATTGACAACAAATATACTATAGTATTATTGGGTAAAGGAATAGTTCCATTTAAAAATGTAATAGAATATTTGAGGAAGAAAGGATATGAAAAATATGTTGTAGATGAATATGAGAGATGGTGGAATCCAAAGCTACCTGATCCGAAGATAGGACTACCATATGAATTAAATCTATTAAAAACCTATTTTAAGGTTTAATAATGTTATCTATTAAATCTAAATTGGGTTGCTTTATAGGTGTACAATATTTTAGGCCGCCTAATCCTCCAACAAAATTTTGGGAGAAAGATATTAAAAATATAAGGAATCTTGGCTTTAAGGTTATTAGAACATGGCTATACTGGTCTAAAGTAAATCCTAGGCCAAGGAAATGGGATTTCAATATATATGATAGATTTGTCGAGATAGCTCATAGAAATGGTTTAAAAGTTTTAATCCAATTGGTTCCTGAGAGTCCACCACAATATATTTTATCAAAATATAGTTATGCTTACTATATGAATGAGAACGGTCAGATAGTTAAACCATATGCTTTAGGAATGGTTTCTATAGGTGGTTATCCCGGCTTAAATCCAGATATGCCTGAAGTAAGAAAATTGATTGAAAAATTCTTTATAAAAACTGTTTCACATTATAGTGGGATTGATGTACATTTATATGATGTATGGAATGAATTGATGCCTCACTATAGGATTCCTGCACTCCTATATAATCCGTCTACACAGGATAGGTTTCGGAAATGGCTTAAAAAGAAATATGGTAATATAGATAGTTTAAATGATGCTTGGGGTGGATCCACATATACTGATTGGAGTCAGATAGAAATGCCTTTAAAGGGAAACTATGCAAACATGCTTGACCTACATCTATTTCATAGACATTGGATTAGAGAGGAATTGAAGTGGAGGGTAAAGTTGGTGAAGAAAATAGATGATGAAGCAATATGTCTGTCACATACTGCTGGAGGATTGGCTACAGTTACAAAGACTCCATATAATATATGGGATCTAGCAGAAATAGTAGATATATGGGGTACATCTGACTATGAGATAGATTTCTATAGAGCAGCATTACTCCATAATCTTATCAGGTCTTCATGTAACGGTGGAGAATGGTGGCTTAGCGAGCAGACTGGAGGTAGAACATGGACATTGTTTGGAGAAAAACATAGGTCTAAAACATTTATTGTACAGAAAATGGTTCAAGCAATAAGTTATGGTGCAAAGGGAAATATTATATGGCAGTATAGGCCGGAAATATTTGGACAAGAGTCGCCTAACTTTGGTCTAGTATTTGAGGATGGAACATATACTGAACGTACAAAGGCTGTAAGCAGTTTAGCTAAAAAACTTGAAAAATATAGTTATATTTTCGATAACCTTAGATTCGATAAACCAGATGTAGGAATAGTTTTTGATTGGAGGATTAGATCACTAGAATATACTGCATTCAATGACCCTGGTAAATTTAGTGAAAGAGAATTGCTTGGATGGCATAGTCTTCTAACAGACATAAGTATAGATGTATCTATACTTTCAGTTGAAAATATTGTTGAAAAGGGTATTGACAAAAATATACGGTTACTCATAATTCCACTATTAATCCAAGATATGGAAAATATTATGGAAAAATTAATAAAGTTTGTTGAAAATGGTGGATACCTATTCATAGGACCATATTTTCTAGTCTATAATGAAAAACTATATGTAAATAGTAGCATACCTCCCTATAAGGTATTCGGGTTTAAGAGAAGAGAAATATATTATCCGGATAAAATAAATATAAGTACAATCATGAACATTGATTTAAAGGGTTGGCATTTAATTGAAACATTAGAATTAATAGATGCTGAACCAATAGCATATATGGGTAAACATATAGTAGGTGTATCGAAAAACATTGGGAGTGGAAAAATATATTATATAGGAACGTTTCTAGGACATACTTATAGAGAAGAAAATTTACAAAAATTTATTGAAAAAATATTGAGAGAAGCTTCATGTAGAAGATTTCCTAAAGCAACAAACAATATAATTGTTAGAAAAGCATATGGAGGTGGAGGAGAAATACTATTCCTATTCAATTCAACAGAAAGATCAAAGAATACAGAAATATCGATAGATAAAGAAGCTATAGAAATAGTTAGTGATAAAAAATATAAATCAAAAAACGGGAAGCTGAAAATTAGATTAAAACAGAGGGAAGCAAAAATACTATATATAAAATAATATCTAGTTTTGGTTTTCAACATATCCTGGTACACTTCCTGACTCTAACAGCAATATTTGATCAATATGCATGATACCTCAGATATCATATTTTTAACCTTTCTTTACAATAGATGTATCTAATTTCCACACCTATCCTCCCCAAATTCTGAAACCTGCCAGAATCTATACCGAAGTATTTCTAGAAACCTTTATAGTAGTCATAGACATACTATATCCTTGTATACTATAATATTTTGAAATCTAAAATTTAAATCTCTAATAATTACAATATCTATGGGGATGATATGAATATCGGGAAGCCAGATATTAAAGGAAAAATTTTATTTCTCATCTCCTTTATATTTATTTTTTTCATCGCATATTTTCTCGGTAGTTGGATATATATTTTATCAAGAAGCATTATAGCTTCAAGTATAGCTATACAGGTTATATTTATCCTTCTACCCATAGCAATAATTTTACTGACTCATGAAGATTTAAAAGAATATGGATTTAATATATCAAAACATTATATAGAGCACTCTATTTTAATATCTCTAGCAATATCGTTTCCACTGGCATTTATAAGCAGATTTTTTAGTGAAAAATATGAAATATCAATAGTTTCAGAAAATTTTTACAACATATTATTTCTATCACTAATACTCTCACCTATAGGAGAGGAGACATTGTTTAGAGGATTTATGGAGGGATATCTTTTAAAATATGTTAATAAATGGATAGCTATACTGATTCCAGCAATATTGTTTACGGCAATACATATAATACCATATTCTTCAGCACCATTTATAATATTCATCTATACACTAACTGGAGCATTTATCCTAGGTATATTAGCAGGATATTTTAGAGCAATAAGCGGGTCGCTAATTCCAGCAATAATTACACATGCTATATTCAATTTTTCAGGAATAATAGTATGGAAATCGCCATAGAAATATGATTTAAATTATTAAATCTCGATTTCATACTTGTTAATTTTATTCAATATGATGGTAGTATTCTATTGGTTTAAGTTCTTTATACTCGTCTGTCTCCTCTACAATATGTTTTCTAATATCGAGGCATAGATGACATTTAGATATATATCCATTTTTAAGCTCCCTATAATTATATTCATCTACAGCAAACCTATATAGTTCTCCAATATTCTTCGATAAAGCATTTAAAATGGGATAGTTATCTAGATCTATTCCCTGAAAAATTGAATCCATATCTCTAGCATCTCCCAGAGAAATTCCCCCACAATATCCTGGAATATAGTTAAAATAGTTATCTATATGTATATGCCAATCCCTCGTCAAATCATCTCTACAAGACATTTTAAAAAACTTTTCTGCAGGATATTTTTTATATAGGAAGCCAAGCCTATATGGAAGTCTACCCATTGGAAGTAGTTCTGCATAATTTAATAGAAAGCCATATCCATGTCTAAAAAATTCTTGGAGTGAAAGCTTATTCTTTAAACCAATTTCCCTAAAAAATCTATAGAAAGATTCTTGATAAACCATCACATTTCCATTAAAAACTTTTCTACCGATTCTAACAGCCCTATCCATTCTATCAAATGAAACATATTCTAAGATAAATGGATTAACGCTAACCAATATACCATGCAAACCGGCATCCCTCAATAAACTAAACCATCTAAAAGTAATATCATCATTAACGCACCAAAAACAGTTAGACTCAACAAAGAGGGATGGAATATTAAAATTAGAAGCAGCCTTAACACATCTAACAAGTAAATCAAAGTTTAAGAAAGGCTCTCCACCAGTAAAATGGAGACCATAATTTATACCAATCCTATCCCTCCCAAACGGAGAAGCAATAATACTCTCAGAAAGATAATGTAAAACCTTCTCTAAACCACTAAGAGAAATCCAGTCAACACTCCATTTAGAAGAACAGTTATACATACAATGCCTACACTCAGCAGTACATTTATAGGAAAGAAAAATGCCACATGAAACAGGCCTAGAAATATACAGTATATCGCTCAAGCAGTTCACCATAAATAGTAATACTATCTATATAATATTATATTAAATATATTAACTAACCGAGATATCAATAGTATTTTAGTATAAAATACTGTCCCTGAAAAGATGGGTGAAAATATCTTAAATTATTTTTTAAGATATATTGGTTCAGGGTCTTTTTGCTGGAAGTCTTATCCATAGGATATATTATAGATATTCTCCATTTCTAGTTGCCTCAAACTCTATAATTCTTCTCTCTTTAATACTTGTTCTCTCAGTTTCAAGCTCAACTATCCTTACCTTCTTCTTAGACGGATTCTCTATCCTACATATATTATCTGCCTCACATTCAATCCTTATATACATTCTAACTTCTACTTTCTACAACAAATATCATTATACGAAAATTTCTTCTAAAGTCATCTTAGTTACACCATAGAGTGGACTCAGATCTATTTGAGAAGATCGAGCTATTTTCCTTAAGCTATGAACCCCCTTTAGCTCCTCTACCAATGGGCCCTTAAATAAGTCAAAAGCCTTTGAGATCTGCCCACCAAACACTATACAGTTAGGCTTAAACTTCATAGCTATTGGTTTTAGACATCTACCTAGAATAAGTCCTATTTCTTCAAATACTTTAAGACTATTCCTGTCTCCACGGAAACCTCTGATCGCTATTTCCTTCACATCCAGATCCTCTCCTGCTAGCTCCTTATATCTCTCTATAATCCCTCTTCTCGCAACCCTATCTTCGAGTAGACCTCCTTCATAGGGCAAGTTCCACAACCATCCTTCTGGCGGCACTCCTGGTCCCTGGGTTACTATACGTCCATCCACCATAAATGCTGAACCCAAACCCATACCTAATGTTATACCAATGATTCTCCTATATCCTCTAGCAATTCCCTGCCAAGCCTCTCCAACTACAAAAGCCCATGAGTCAAGCTTAAAAATTATGGGGAATTCCTTCTCCAAGCCTAAGCTCTGAACTATTATCCTCCTTAGGTTTAATCCATAGAGGGAGGAGAACTTATGCTTCATGAGGCTAATGCCCCTTTCGAGGTCGAAGGGACCGGGTACAGCCAGTCCTATAGCTTTCACTTTAACCTCTCTTTCACATGCATCCTTCAACCCTTTCTTCAATATGCCTATGAATGGTCTAAGAATTTCCTCCCTTTCACCCATCGAGTTCACATGTATGACTCTAAAAGTCTCCTCAATATAATTACCTTCAAAGGAAATTAACGCCAGTTTGATCGAGGTCCCCCCTACGTCAACAGCCAGGACACATTTCTCCTCTCTCAAGGCTTCCTACCTCATAAACGCTTTAACTACCTTACAAGGACTTATTCCCATGTTTATGAGGAGATATTCTCCAAAGCAGGCTGGGATTAGGGCTGTTTCAGAGAAACGTACCTTCAGTCTCCTATCGGGGTTGGATTTCGATGATATAATAATCTGTTCACCATCCACTAAGGTCAATATATGGAACTTACCGTTAGTATTGTCACTGATGTTCCTCAAGAACTCCAATCTATGGATCATTATATGTAGTTCGCCAAGTTCTCCAAGGAAGTATTCAACCCAATTAGGTCCAGACCTTATAGGCTTAGGTCTGACTTTAAGATGTTTGTAGACCCAGTTTGCCCGCTTTGTAGGGTCTAGAACTCTAAATGCATGATATGAATGTATTGGGCGGAGTTTTCCATCTAAGTCCGGTCTCAAGTAATCATAGAAATGAAATGTATATAGATCAGTAGTGTCGCTTATTTCAAGTACCACTTGATTGTAACCTGATGCATGAATTGTTCCAGCTGGTATTAGAAACAGATCTCCCTCCCTGCTTTGAATACTATTCACATATTGGTTGTGGTCAAAAGGTATACTCTTGATTTCGGCTTCTAGGACGGCTTTATGGAACTTCTCTACATTAGCTTCATTCTTTAACCCCAAGTACACCTTAGACCCGGGGCCTGCAGCTACTATGTAGTAGCTTTCGTTCTGTCCAATAGGTTCGTTAAAATTTTCTTTGAGATAAGAGAGGTTGCCGTGAACCTGTATTGCCATGTCCCCACCCGCCATCGAATCATCATAGTTTACTCTAATGGGGAAGTTTCCACCAACCTTTTCATATGCCTCAAACTTCCCCATAACTCTATCCGGATGTTCCCATAGGAGATTGAGGAATGGAATGTTTAAGGTTATATTCCTAAGCTTGACAATCAAGCTCTGGTATGGTGCCATTACCTCATAGGACCAGGCGCAGTTTCTCATAAATTTAGGTAGCTTCCTGACCTCCTTAAGCCACAGTCCTCCCCAAACTCCTTCCAGGTATATAGGCTTAAGCCTTAAGGGGTATTCGGAGAGAATGAAGAGAATGTCCTTATACACATTCCTGGGCAGCATGATTAGATTTCCAATATTATTTCCATCCAAATAAAAGTCCATTCGCTTCAGTACCTTCTTCTTATGTCTATCCAGTACTGGGAAGTCGACATAATAAAGTCTCTTTCCAGCATACTCCTTATTTTCAACCTTACTTCTATTTCCTAGATGTTGGATTAAACCACTTAAAACTCTTTTTCCTGCAACTTCTTTAGTTATATCCACGTAGAATACAATGTCATATAGGTCTGCAGTAAACTTGTTAACCATCCCGCAGCCGAAGCATATAAGCACGCTAGAGCTTCTCTCATAACGTTTAATTTTTTCCTTCAACTCCTCCCCCTTAAGGAATATCTCTATTTCCCCCTCAAATATTCGACCAAAGTGTGGATCGCATGTTAGAAATGGTTTAATCATGTTCTCAATATAGTCTGATGGCTTATAGAAATCGGTTACATCTAGCAGTTTAAAGTCTATCTGTAGTTCCTCAAATTTTTCTTTAAGTTTATGTATTAAAACATTCCATTCAACGCCAATATATCCATCAATACCTATAATAACCCTTCCTTTCTTCGAAATATTATCCTCAACAAGACTTCCAATATGCAAGCATACCTTATCCAATTCTGTTACAATATGCTTTATAATCTCACTGGAAACCTTAGGGGTGTTAATTGCCTTCTTATCATCATAAAAGCTAATCAATATATAAGACATATTAACTAATATCTAAATACTTAAAATATATCTTTTGGCATACCATATATATTTAGGCATAAGGGAAGAAGTTGGCTAGAATTCTCCATAGCAATAGAATCAGAACAATTCAGACAAGAGAGCTAAGAGGCTATTTACCTAGTCCAATACGTTAATGATCCAAGATATACGAATAT
>Ga0190307_1000161_pt1 | contig 21251 bp, 20 predicted proteins | sample 48700745_MG_FD_161653 | JGI IMG/M metagenome (GOLD analysis project Ga0190307, IMG submission 161653) | Hydrothermal vent sediment bacterial communities from Southern Trench, Guaymas Basin, Mexico - 4870-07-4-5_MG | ecosystem: Environmental > Aquatic > Marine > Hydrothermal vents > Sediment ... | reverse complement strand
CTTAGATCCTGGTATACTGTAAATATTAATGGTAGCTCGGGATTTCTTTTTTCGAGTAGTTTAAATAACTGTTGAATGTTTAGCTCTTGGCCTTTATAATTAACTCTAACTATGTTTTTGAAAACTAGGTAAGCTGCTTCCACACTGCTTAACTTTAGAACATTGTTTGAAATAAGCCCGTATCCTTCTCCATAAAGTTTTTTAGCTCCGCTACGGTTTTTAACGACTATGTCTCCGTTATCTAAAATTTCTGCTTCAACCGTTATCATAATTAGCCCTTTAGGTTCTTCTAGTTTCTAGTCTTTTAGGATGAACTTATTTATAACTTTACACCACATAAACTAATAGCATTAGGTGAAATTATGATTGTCGATGGCATTGAAATAAAAATTGTTCCCATAGAGTTTAAGAAGGGAAAAATAAGATTCATTGATGTAACGAAGCTCCCTGAAGAGCTTGTTTACGTAGAAACAGACAACGTTGAACGATTAGCTAATGCTATTGAGAAAATGGAAATTAGAGGTGCCCCGGCTATAGGCGTTGCTGCGGCTTTATGTTTGGCTATGGTGGCATATAATAGCGAGGCTGAATCATATAATGAGCTAGCAGAAGAAGTTCACAAGGCTGCAGAAAGGCTTAGAAGAACAAGACCTACGGCCTATAACCTATTTTGGTCTATAAATAGAATGTTAGAGAAGCTTAGGAAACTTAAGGATAAGCCATTGGTCAGCGTTAAAAGCGAAATGGTTAAGGAGGCTTTAAATATACAGTTAGAGGACATAAGAAACAACATTGCCATAGGTAAATATGGGGCCAACTTTATAGAAGATGGGGACACCATATTAACCCACTGTAATGCTGGTTCTTTAGCTACAGCAGGTTTTGGAACAGCTTTAGGTGTTATAAGATATGCTTACCATGTTCAGAAGAAGAGAATCAAAGTTATAGCTACTGAAACTAGGCCTCTACTTCAAGGTGCTAGGCTAACAACATGGGAACTTATTCAAGAGAATATACCGGTGACGCTAATTACAGATAACATGGTGGGCTACGTTATGAGCAAAGGCTTGGTGACGAAAATAGTGGTAGGAGCTGATAGAATACTTCTGGATGGTAGAACAGCAAATAAAATAGGTACATATAGTATTGCTGTTCTCGCAAAACACCACAATATACCGTTCTATGTTGCAGCTCCTACTTCAACTATAGATCCTAGGAGCAAGGATATACCTATAGAGCATAGAAAACCTTACGAAGTAAAAACAGTTCTAGGTAAAATAAGTATTGCTCCTGAAGAAGTAGATGTTCTGAACCCAGCGTTCGATGTAACCCCTCCAGACCTTATTACTGCAATAATCACCGAGAAGGGCGTAGCATACCCACCATACAGTGTAAGTTTCAGAAAAATACTAGGTCTAAATTGAACCCTTATGTGGAAGAACTGGTGCCGCCGCCGGGATTTGAACCCGGGTCACGGGCTCGAAAGGCCCGCATACTTGGCCGGGCTATACTACGGCGGCTAGCATTAAAAGTCTAGTGAAAATAAAGTTTTAAAGCTAACGGAGATTAGAAAATAAATTGCGCAAAAGCTAAGCGTTTGTCTTCTCCTATTTGCCTTGTAAAATAAAATTTATTTACCTACCCTTATAAACTACACATCTGGAATGCGGCGGTCGTCTAGCCTGGATTAGGACGCCGGCCTGCCACGCCGGCAATCCCGGGTTCAAATCCCGGCCGCCGCACCAAAAACACTATCCTACAAGTTTTTCTCTTTAAAATGAACATTGCAAAGTCTTAGTTGGTAAAGGGTAGGTCAGTATTTCCGGCTTTCAACATCACTTTATTCTTGAGACCCTCTTCACATCATCCCCATAATATTCTCGTTTACTCTTCTTAATAACTTTAAAACAGTGTTGAATTATAATATGGCTTCTCTGCTTTTACCTGTTGCTAATATTTCAAGGCAATGGATTAAATCTTCTTCCCAAACTTTATGGAGTCTAAAGTGTTCATTAGGGTCCTTGGTCACTGTGTATATCCAGTAGAGTCCGAACATGCCTAGTGTTAGAAATGAAAGCACAATGTACAGTATAGTGTTTCTCTTAGGTACTGCTTCGAAGAATATTTTTCTAGGTACTCGTGTAGCTCCTAATTCACTTAGAACATCGGCAATGTTTTCAGCTAACATAGCCTCCCTTCTCTCATGTTTATAGAAGTCTCTGTTTAGAAAATGGTACACGTAAAATATTAGAAACCCTATTATAAGAACAAGTACAATCCATATTATCGCTGACTTTTCTGTTTCTTCAACTTCCATTTCTTTCATTATGCTCTCTAGGGAAGCTATTTTTGCAGGTTTCTTGTCTTTACTTAATACATTAAGGAGTTCTAAAATTTCTTTGTATAGTCTACGTGCTCTCTTAAAGTGGTCGTTTCTGCGGGAAATCCATTTGTAGAGAACGTATATGTTAATGACCGCAGCTACTACAATTATTACCCCTAGAGTTCCTAAACCTGTAATGAAAGCTGCTGGAACTATGTGGGGACGTATAGGGCCCATGGGCCCCCCAGTGTACCCTAGTTTTATTGAAGTAGCGAGTATGATGAACCATATAATGAAGCTTACGACGGCCAGTATTGCCGGGAGGAAGGGTAACCATAAGGGCATAATGTAATCTGTTTCCTCAGACATACGTACATAGTACTTTATAGTGTCAAGTTTCGTCTTAACATACTCGCTCAATCCTGGTGCCTCTTCTCAAAGAGCCTTTACCTAATCATGGTACTAGCTAATTATTTAATATTTTCTATTTGCGAACGTTAAAAGAACATACTCACCCTTTGTGATCTTGAGTAAAGCTTTAAGCCTTACACTACTCACTCTATATGTGGGTTTAAGCGGCCGTCGTCTAGCCTGGATTAGGACGCCGGCCTTCCACGCCGGCAATCCCGGGTTCAAATCCCGGCGGCCGCACCAAAACTTCTCCATTAAGGTTCTCTAAATGTTTAAATGTCTAAACTTGAAAATTTACTTCGCATCCCTAATTCTACTGGTATTTATAATAATGCTAATGTTCTTCAGAGCCAAGGGGTTCTTAGAGCTTAGCGTTGCAGCTGCATTCTTGATATTTACAGTACTGTGCATGACTGTAGTTTATGGTTTCGTGGAAAGATTTGGGAAAGAAATATTGTCACTAATATTGTCGATTATCACGTTATTTATAATTCTGCATTACATTATCCTCTATTCTACGCTTAACGTAGAATACTATGGGATACTTTTGCTGAGAACATGTAAGAATAGTAAATGCAGCATAATTCTCGATTGGGGCCAATTATTTTTATTGATAATAGTACTGACTTATGTAGCCACGAAAATTGCGGGAAAACTAAAAGAATATAAAGCGGCTTAAAACAAATCATTCTTGATGCCGCGGTAGTATAGCCAGGTCAAGTATGCGGGCCTCTCGAGCTCCCACATAAACTGCAACTGCCGGGGAAAGCCCGTGACCCGGGTTCAAATCCCGGCCGCGGCACCAACACTCCATTAATTTTTCCCTCATCAGCATCGGTTTTTAAGTTTCTTTTGCTACAGTGTTTTCGTTAATTAGTTACGATAGTATAGTTTGAAAATGAGGTAGAAGGAGGTAATGGTAGAGTAGAATTGGAAGTTACCCTCTATAGAAAATAGTGTGGAAAATTAGAAAAAACATTACCTAGTCTAGTCAGTTATGGAAAATAAAGGTGAAATGGTGCCGCCGCGGGGATTTGAACCCCGGACATCCCGGTCTTCAGCTTCGCCGGATCGCCCTAACATGGGCGTCCACGGGCGCTCTCCCAGACTGAGCTACGGCGGCGTATTCTATAATTATAAAGTGTGCTTTAGGGTTTTAAATTTATTATCTCCTATTCTCTATTAAGCATCTTGGGTAAGGGTGTTTAATTTGGGGTTTAAGGTTAAGGATTTGAATTTAGCTGATAAAGGGAATTTGCAGATAGAGTGGGCTAAGAAGCATATGCCCGTTTTAAACATTATTGAGGAAATCTTTAGAAGAGAAGAGCCTTTGAAAGGATTAAAGATTAGCGCATGTCTTCACGTAACTAAGGAAACAGCTGTTTTAGCTGAAGTGTTAAAGGCTGGTGGTGCTGATGTAATGCTTGTAGCAAGTAATCCACTATCTACACAGGATGACGTTGCTGCTGCTCTAGCTAAGAAGAGCATAAGTGTTTATGCATGGAGAGGAGAGACGGGGGAAGAGTATAAAGAAAATTTAAGAATAGCGGCTGAACATTCTCCAGACATAGTTTTAGATGACGGTGGGGACTTACATACACTTATACATGAAGAATATCCCGATATTTCTAGGAATATTATTGGTGGAACCGAGGAAACAACAACAGGGGTTATTAGACTAAAAGCCATGGAAAGGCAAGGTGTTCTGAGATACCCAGTAATAGCCGTAAATAATGCGTATACGAAATACCTGTTTGACAATAGATACGGTACAGGACAAAGCACGATAGATGGTATTTTAAGAGCAACCAACATCTTAATAGCTGGTAAGACATTTGTAGTAGCAGGATATGGCTGGGTTGGTAGAGGAATAGCCCTAAGAGCAAAGGGTATGGGAGCTAATGTAATAGTAACTGAAGTCAACCCTACAAGAGCGTTAGAAGCAGTTATGGATGGTTTCAAAGTTATGCCTATGAGGGAAGCCGCTAAAGTAGGAGACATTTTCGTAACAGCAACAGGAAACATTAACGTAATAGATAAAGAACATTTACAACTAATGAAAGATGGTGCGATACTTGCAAATGCAGGACACTTCAATGTCGAAATAAATTTGAAGGCTCTTGAAGAACTAAGTATTTCCAAGAGGAAAGTAAGACCCAACGTAGAAGAGTACATGCTGAAAAACGGTAAGAAACTATACTTGTTAGCGGAAGGAAGACTTGTAAACTTAGTAGCTGCTGAAGGACATCCGAGCGAAGTTATGGATATGAGCTTTGCTAACCAAGCATTATCAGTTAAATACATTATTGAACATAAGGGTAAGTTAAAGGCTAGAGTGTATAATGTTCCAGAAGAAATAGACATGAAGGTTGCCGAGTTAAAACTAAAGGCAATGAACATAGAAATAGACAAATTAACTAAAGAACAGGAAGAATATCTGAAGTCATGGCGCTGGGAGTATTAGGGAATTAAAGGTAACACTTAAAAATTTAAAACAAAATTTAAATATTGACACTAGAGGGCCCGTAGCTCAGCCCGGTAGAGCGCCCGGCTCATAACCGGGTGGTCGGGGGTTCAAATCCCCCCGGGCCCACCATGTAGTTTTCTTAGAAACCGATCATAGCTAAACCTTAATTATCACCTAAGTTCTCTTAGAACATGGCTGACCAATTTGAAGTATGTTTTTGGCCCCGTACCTTCTCGTAGGCTTGGTCGTTCCTTAGGGGTAAATAATATACCGCCTAAGCATTGCTCCTATTCCTGTATATATTGTCAGCTAGGTAGAACACCTAACCTAATTGTTCATAGAAGGGTGTTCTACCCATGGCGTGATATAGTCAAGGAGGTTGTAAGCGCTGTAAAAAACATAGGTGAGGAAAATATAGACTATATAACCTTTGTACCCGATGGTGAACCGACATTAGACATTAACTTAGGTGTAGAGCTTAAGGAAATAAGGAAAAGCGTGAATATACCATTAGCTGTTCTAACTAACGGCTCCCTGCTTTCAAAACAGGATGTTAAAGATGATCTGCAAAAAGCAGACTTGGTCTCTGTGAAAGTAGATGCAGTAGAGGAGCAAACATTTAGGAAAATAAATAGACCGCATCGTAGCCTTACACTTAATACAATATTAGAGGGTATAAGGGATTTTTCAAGAGAGTATAAGGGTAAAATCATTACTGAAACAATGCTTATAGAGAACGTAAATGATAAGCTAGAGGAAATAGAGAGAATAGCCTTGTTCATAAAAAGCATAAATCCATATAGAGCATACATAGCTATACCTACAAGACCTCCTGCTGAGAAATGGGTTCATCCTGCAGAAGAGAGAACTATACTAAAAGCATACACAGTGTTTGGCAAGTATTTAGGAGAAGATAGGGTAGAATTGCTGATAGGTTATGAGGGACCTGACTTTAAAACTATAAGAGATCCTATTGAAAGCATACTAGCAATAACATTTGTTCACCCAATGAGATTAGATTACGCGTACGGTTTTCTTGAGAAGCACGGTTTAAGTCCTAAGGAAACCATAGAGAAACTTGCAAGAGACGGAAAGATTGTCATATTAAACTATCGCGGACATAAATTTGTAATGAGGAAAATAGTGAGCAGATGAAGTCAGTATCGCAGGGCATCAACATGTAGTGTTTCTGAGTCGGAAGTTCTCATCATTCTCCAAAACTAATATAAATCTTTAAGACTATTAAACTTTCACAGATAAATAAGTTAAAATTATTAGCTATTCTTCTTCTAACCTAAAAACTGAGAGTTAGGGGCCCGTCGTCTAGCCCGGTTAGGATGCCGCCCTGACGAGGCGGTGGTCCGGGGTTCAAATCCCCGCGGGCCCACCATTTCACACGGTTTTAAACACTACCTCAACACTATTTTCATTTATATTTATTAGGGTATAGTGTTTTCTCATGAGCGGCCCAGGATTAACAATTAATGTTTCACCTATTCTATCTACTCCTCTAGCTTCATGAATATGGCCGCATATACATAGTTTAGGTTTAAAAGTCTCTATTGCTTTTCTTACACTAACGCTACCTGCATGAACTCCGAAAAATGTTACATCTACTTTAGTATTATAGGGAGGCGTATGGCTTACAAGTATTTTCAGGTATTCTCTTTCACTCTTTAGCATGTTAAATAGTTTTAAAAGTATATCCCATAGTTCGTTTTCAGTATACTCTATTGGTGTATGAAATGGTGTAATATTGGAACCACCTACACCTAGGAAAGCGACATCACCAGTGATGAAGTAGTTTCCATGAAGGTTAATGGCGTTCCTCACATCTTTCACTTTAATTAGCTTGGGATCGTCGCAATTACCTGGAACAAATACTACGTTTCTACATGCTTTTTGAAACAACGAAATTATGTATAGGGCAAGGTTTATGTCTCCAAAGTCCGTAATATCCCCTGCGATAACAGCTACATCAATGTTTTTTATTTTTCTTGCAAGTTTTCTTGCATAACCTATTCTACTGTGGATGTCCGTTACAGCTAAAATGTTCATAGCAGATAATATCCCCGAAACAGCATATGGGTTTACTCTCTAAGTTCTTTAAACGCTTCTTCTCTTAACTTAATATATCTAATATATTTCTCATCCAAGAAAACGACGGTAAGTACTAGTCCTCTATTATTTAGGTTGACAAGTATGTCTGGAACGCCTGATTCTAATACGAAACTGCTTCTAACTCTCTTCTCTGAAGACACTATACCCATTCTTTCTAATTCTTCTACTGATCTTAATGCTTCATCGAAACGTAGTTCTCCTCTCTCACCTAATGTCCTTCTGAAAGCATTTACTTCCCCAACTATTTCTGAAAGCCAAAGCCTACCATATGTTAAACATAAAACCCTGAGTATGTCGGCCATGATTTTATGTTTTTTAGAGGACTGTTCTTTAGCAAATATTTCTCTAACCTTATTTATCAAAAACGCTAACACCTAATTAGTGAAGTGTAAGTTTGGGTTTATAAGTAAATATGGTGTCGAAGCGTTCAGTTTAATGCACTATTCTCCCTCTTAAGTCGTAGAATGTATTATCTACTATTCTAACTTTGACTAATGAACCTAATTCTACATTGGGTTCAAATATTACAACCGGGTGGTAGTTTATAGTCCTAGCAACAACTGTTTCTTTTTTCCCTTTCTCTGTGACAAGAACGTTAAGAGTTTTCCCTACATATGTTTTAAGCTTTTTAAACGCTATTTCCTCCATTAACTTAACTATTTTCTTAAGCCTTTCTTTAACTATATAGCTTGGTATTTGCTTCATAGATGCTGATGCCGTATGAGGTCTTAAGCTATAGGCTGCTATGTGTATTCTGTCAAATCCTAACTCCCTGATTATGTTTAACGTGTTTTGGAAGGCTTTCTCATCTTCTCCTGGATGTCCTACTATGATGTCTGTTGTAACGTTTATTTCCGGGATTCTTCTTCTAAACTCGTAAACTATTTCCTTAAATTCTTCAATAGTGTATTTCCTGCTCATTATTCTGAGAACTCTATTATCGCCACTTTGCAATGGTATGTGGAGAAATTTAAATATCTTCGGATGCTCGTATACGTCTATGAGGTCGTCAAGTATTTCGAGAACCAAGTTTGGGTTCATCATCCCTACTCGTACCATAAAATTACCGTTTACTTCAACTACTTTTCTAAGCAAATCAGGTAGTCTTATCCCTAAGTCTAGACCGTAAGCAGCGGTGTCTTGAGCTGTTAAATCTATCTCTACGACTCCTTTTTTCACAGCTTCCTTAACCTTCTCCACAATTAATCTTGGAGGATAGCTTCTAAGCCTACCTCTAGCGAGTTTAACTATGCAGTAACTGCAGTTACCTACGCATCCTTCGGCTATAGGTATTGCAGCTACTACGTTTTCAAGAAACATAGGTACTATGTCTGTTCTCCTTTCACCCTTTAAGAGAATAACTCTGCCTTGCTTTTCAACAACATGCAGTATTTTGTCATAGTTTTGTGGTGAAACAAGACTGGCTTCAGGGGCATAGTGCATTACTAGGTAAGGTTGCGCTTTAGGCATGCATCCTGCTACAATAAGTTTTGCACTATTCATCAACGCTATTTTTCTCAGCTCTAATATTCTCTTTACCATTTTATTTTCTGTTTCCTTCCTCACGGTACACGTGTTAATTATTATAACATCAGCTTCCCTAGGGTTTTTTGCTAGAATATACCCTCTACTTAACAGTGCGTTGAGCATGTAATGGCCGTCTGCTTTGTTTAGTGGGCATCCATAGTTCTCTAAGTATACTTTCATTCCCCTATCCCGAAAGTTTTTTAGATACACTTACCCCCTTAAAGTTGAGGTTAAAGTAGAGGAAGTATATAAAGGTGTCAGTAATGGAAACTTTAGACTACAATTACCTTCTCAACAGAGCATTTGCTATGCTGCCTAGGAAAACTAGTAGAGCACAGAGGTTCGTTCTTCCAAAAGTAAATGCCGTTATCATAGGGTCATATACTACTATAAGGAATTTTAAAGACATATACGATACTCTTCGCAGAAGCCCTAAGCATTTATCGAGGTTCCTACTTAGGAAAATAGGCGTTGCAGGTTCCATTGATGAGTCTTCAGGAACACTCACTCTCCATGGTAAGGTTTCAGCTCCAACCCTAAATAGGCTTTTAGAAATATATGTTAAGAAATATGTTGTTTGCCCTACATGTGGTTCATGGGACACTGTTTTAGAGAGGAAGGGAAGAGTGTGGATTTTAAGATGTGAAGCTTGCGGTGCAGAAACCTCTGTTGAGCCTGTCTAAAATGTCTGTTGAAAAACTAGTATACGTTAAAATATTTACCGTAAACTACGAGATACTCGTTGCCGCATGTGACAGAGAAGTACTGGGGAAAGTTTTCAGAGAAGGCAATACAGTGCTTTACGTTAGCGAGGAGTTCTATAAGGGAGAATTAGTTACCTTAACTGAGGCATTAGATAGAATAAGGGAAGCAACCATAGCTAATCTCGTAGGTAAAAACATAGTTTCTAAAGCAATAGAGGAAGGTCTCGTACATCCAGATGCAGTAATATATGTTAATGAAGTCCCTCATGCACAAATAGTTAAAATGATATAGAAATTTTATAAGTAGATGTTTTCCTACAACCAGATTAGCTATTGAAGGAGAAAAATCATGCCAAGATTTTGCGCGAAATGCGGTAGATTATACGATGGGACTTTACTTTTCATAAACAATTTATGTGCTAAATGCTATTTTGAAGAATACGGAATATTAACTGCACCAAGGGAGATAACTTTACATATTTGCCCTAGATGCTTATCCTATAAAGTGAAGGGTAAATGGGTAGTAGCGGAGAGAACCTATAGTATAGAAGACGCTGTCTATAGTGCGTTAAGAGAGGAGTTAGAAGCAAAAATAAAACCTCTAATTGGAGGACTAAACATTCGCACAGAAATAAAGTTACCTAGGAGAATAGGCAGCAAGTTCACAGTAGTACTTGAAGCCACAGTAACTGTAGGTGCTCATAGATTTTCTCAGAAACAAAACGTGAAGGTAAATATTGTTCGCGAACTATGTCCTACGTGCTTTATGAAAGCTTCGAAATCATATAAGGCAATAGTGCAAATAAGGTCTGTGAAAACATCTCTGTCGCGTAGGGAAAAAGCGCTCATAGAGAAAGTCTTAGGAGAAATCGGTGAAAGAAATATCGTGGAAATAGAGGAATTAAAAGAAGGAATTAACATCAAAACAGCGGATTTATCAACAGCAAGAAGGTTAGCATTGAAGTTAAAGTATAGAACCGGTGCACAGATTCATGAAACACATGAAGCTGTAAAAAGAACGCGAGAAGGAAGAAGAACATCTAAACTCATAATAACTGTAAGACTGCCTGAAATCCTAGAAGACGATCTTGTGTTCTTCGAAAACGAACTTTATAAAGTATCTAAAATAAGCGGAACAAACATAGTCTTAATCTCTGAAAGCACTGGCGTAAGGAAGAATATTCCTGTGGAAGCTCTCTGGAAGGGGAAAATAGAGAAAATAACAAGTGAACATCCTATAGCTAAACTATTGGTTGTAGGTGTAAGCGATACTGTTGCCTATGCGGTAAGAGTGGACAAAGAATATGAAATGTATGAAATACCCTTATCTAAAATACCAAGAGGCATTAAAGTAGGTGAAGAATTAAAGGCAATAATTATTAACGGCAAACCTTATGTTTTAGGAAAAAGATAAAGAAATAGACATAGTGCGGTGACATATTAGTGCCAAAGAAGAAACTGAGAGAGGAGAAACCTAAGGAACCTCCAGTGCCTGGGGAAGGAGAAACTATAGGTGTTGTTGAGAAACTCTTAGGTCATGAAAAAGCTAGGGTTAAGTGTTTTGACAGTAGAACAAGGCTATGTAGAATACCTGGGCGTATGAAGAAAAGGGTCTGGATAAAAGAGGGAGATTACGTATTAGTTTCTATATGGGATTTCCAACCTGAGAAGAGAGGAGACATTATTTACAGGTATTCGCGAGATGAGGTGAGAAAGCTTGCAGCTAAAGGTATTATAGTAGTGGAAGAGCTTGTTGAAGAGTAATAGGGTGGGTAAGATATAGTTAAGAGGAAGGAAAAAAGGAGAAAGGATAAAGACTATTACGAAGTTGTAGAAGAAGTTTTCGACACACCAACCCTTCTAGCACTTTACCATATTATTCGCGGAGGATACATTAATAAAATGTTCGGCGTTGTGAGCGCAGGAAAGGAGGCGAGAGTATACTGGGCTAAAAATAGGAGAGGTGAAGATGTAGCAGTAAAAATATACTTAACAACAACTGCTGAGTTCAGGAAAAGCATAAGACAGTACATTATAGGAGATCCTAGATTCGAATCCGTAAGCGGGGACCTTAGGAAACTTATTTTGAAGTGGGTTCAAAAGGAGTATAAGAATTTGAAGAGAATGTACGAGGCTGGTATAAGAGTGCCTAAACCATATTATGCTTATAGAAATATTTTGGTTATGGAGTTTATTGGGGAAAATGGTATTAGAGCGCCGCTTTTAAAGGAAGTAAGACTTACAGATGAAGAATATGTTGAAATATACGAGAAGATAGTCTACTACATGAAGCTCATGTATAATAAGGCTAAGCTTGTTCATGCCGATTTAAGCGAGTACAACATAATGCTTTATGATGGTGAACCTGTAATAATTGATGTTAGCCAAGCAGTTACCTTGGACCACCCGATGGCAATGTATTTTCTATTAAGGGATATTAAAAACATTATTAGATATTTTAGGGATGAAGTAGGAATAGAAACACATAATTTAAATGAGCTACTTGAAGAAATTACTGGTAAGAGGTTAGAGTAATGAGTACCGTAGAACCCAGGGTAACTAAGATTTACACTAAAATCCCTGTAGAGAGAATAGGTGTGTTAATAGGGAGACAGGGTGAGGTAAAGAAAGAGTTAATGAGGAGAACCCGGACAAGAATAACAGTTGACAGTGTTAATGGAACTGTGATAATAGAGCCTGAAGGTGCAAACGTTAACCCTGTTAATTTGCTTAAAGCAAAAGACTTCGTCATGGCAATAGCCTACGGCTTCAGCTCTGAGAGAGCTTTCAGGGTACTAGAAGAAGACCAAGTACTAATAGTTATAGATTTGAAAAACTATGTAGGTGACAAACCAAACCACATAGCTAGGGTAAAGGCTAGAATCATAGGTGAACACGGTAAAGCACGGAAAACTCTAGAGGAAATGACGGGAACATATATTTCAGTAAAAGAATCATACGTAGCCATAATAGGAAGCTACGAACATGCTAATGTAGCAAGAGAAGCTATTGAAATGCTTATTAGAGGGCAAAGACACTCCTCCGTTTACAGGTTTCTTGAAAGAGCAATGAGGGAAATTAAAAGAAGAGAAACATTGGAGCTATGGAGGTCTTTTAAGCCTCCAATAAAGTAGGGTGTTTTTCTCCTTCCTATTTGGAACTGCAGATTAACATTTAAAAACCTACTATAAATACTATAATTTGGTGTGACACAACGAGGCCGCCGTAGCTCAGTCTGGGAGAGCGCCGGACTGTGGATCCGGAGGTCCCGGGTTCAAATCCCGGCGGCGGTCCCACAACCCCCTACCACACTTAGTTTTTCCCAGAATTTCCTCTATGGTTTTACAATTACCTAAACACCTAGACTTCTTTTTACCTTCACCGGGATCGAACCATTCCTTACAAGACCCCAGTAAGAGTAGTTCAGTTTTAAATGTTAATATAGCTATTTGATTATTAAGGAATTTTTCTAAGAATGAACTTAAGAAAGTTAAGATTAATAAAAAGAGGAAATTGATTTATTTTTTACTTTCTCCTACCAACAAAATACCCTATAGCTAAACCTATAATTAAGCCTACTACTAGTCCTCCACCTAGATATGTTGGTTGTGCTCCCTTCACAGCTTCAAGTTCCGATTGTAGTTCGCTAACTTGGCCTTCTAGTTCTGAGATTCTGCTCTTAGCCTTGTCTAGTTCTGAAGCTAATGTGTCTCGTTCGCTCTTCACAGATTCCAGTTCGCTTTCTAATGACGAAACTTTCCCCTCTAAAGTGGAGACTTGCTTTCTCAATTTTAGTACTTCAGGTATTCTTTCACCGTATAGACCTACACCCCACAGTACTATGTTCTTTACAAAAGCCGGGCCATCAAGTTCGACCTCATGGTATTCTGTAGTCCACATTCCTCTGTAGTGGTCGAAGGGAGCTTCTACGCTTAGAATAACGATGTTATCATTGTCCATGAACTCCGCAGCCATTAGCGTAAATACTCCTTCTTCACCAACTTCATAAGCATAAGGTAGAGGTTCTACGAATTCCGATATTGCCCCTCCTTCTGAAGTTATAGCTATTCTGTAAACGTTCTCTACAGGCTTGTCGCCTATACCGTATAGTGGTTTCCATTCGCCATTAACGTAGAGTGCTACAATGCCGGGTCCGTGGAAAAGTACAGGTCTCCCTACTCCTACGCCTAGATATGCTAATTCGGGGTCTGGTTTAATCAGCGCTGCTACTCTGTATGATGCGCCACAGTTGCTTACTCTATCAACAGCTTCAGCGTGATCATTTCTTAGCACCGAGCCTACTGCTTCGAGAATCTTGTTGGTGTTCGGTATTCTTAAGTGGTCGCCTTTGTAGTCGCTCTCGCCTGTAACCCATAATGTTTTACCTCCCTGGTCAAACCATTTCTTAATAGCAGCTAGTTCCTCATCGGTTATTTCGATCCCCGTATCTACTTGAACGTAAATTAGCATGTCAGCGTCTTTAATATCCTCATACGTTATTGTTTCCATTATAACTTTCCAATCAACCTCAGTAATATTACCCATCATATAGGTCAGCTGAATATCTTCCTCAAGTAGTCCATGCGCAACCACTACGACCAATGGTTTCTCTGCTCTTGCCACATGTACCGCCGATACTAGAAGTAGTAGAAGAGATAATACTATAAGCCCTGTTAATATTTTCCTCATAAACACTAACCCCAAAATTAGCTCTATGTGTTATAGTTAATACTGACTGTTTTAACTTTTTCCATATGGAAACTTTCAAGAAACTCTTAATGCCCTATAACAAACCCTGTTTAAGTTTAAATGAATTTCAAGACGTAGGTAAAAACGTAGTATTAACAGAAACCATTATATCAGTCTTAACTCTGTTATTTCTTGGGGGTAGTTTAATGAACAAGGCTATTGCAACGAAAACTATAGTACTGATAATTGTAACCCTAGTAATCATAGCAGTGGTTGCAGCAGCATACTCTCTACTAGGTCCTGTAACTACTCCTACACCGTCACCAACACCTACAAGCACGCCTAGTCCTTCGCCATCTCCTTCGCCAACACCTAGTCCTTCACCATCGCCAAGCCCAACACCGTCACCTAGTCCCTCTCCGTCACCTAGTCCCTCACCTACGCCTGGAGGTATAGTGCTCAGAGTAATTACGAGACACCCCTACGACATACTGGATGTTGCTAAAGAAAGGTTCTTGCAAAGCGAACTAGCTAAGAAGTATAATATTGTTGATATTAAGTGGTTACCTATAGATCCGAGCCAATGGATAGACACTATTAAAGCTTTAGCTGAAAAGCCTGGAAGAGAAATAGACGTTGCATGGGGCGGAGGGCCAACATTATTTGACATGTTAATAATGGAGGGATTACTAGCACCAATAACAAGCGATGAAGTAATGAAGGTACTACCGGATATTCCAGAGGAAATTTCAGGGTCGCCTATGATTAGAAGAGACAAAAACGGCAATATCCTATGGATTGCAGCTGCTATAGCATCTTTCGGGTTCACAATAAACAAGCAAAAACTATCAGAATATGGGCTACCAACACCTACAGCATGGAAGGACCTAGCAAGCCCCGACTTCGCTATAACATTACCAACACCTAGCGTTGGAGTAGCTGATGCTACTAAGAGCACTAGTAACACTAGAATGTATGAAATAATAGTACAGGCTTATGGATGGGTTGAGGGATGGAAAATAATAACACTTATGGGTGCAAATGCAAGAATCTACGATGAATCAGGGTTAGTAAGAGACGCAGCAATTAGAGGAGATGTTGCAGTAGGAATTACAATAGACTTCTACGGTTACACAGCTCAGCTACAAAACCCCGAACAGTGTGAGTACAAGCTCCCAATGGATGGAACTATAGTTAACGGGGATCCAATAGCATTAGTGTATTCGAGCAAACATCCTGAAGCAGCTCAAGCATTCATAGCTTGGGTTTTAAGTCCTGAAGGGCAGACAATATGGATGCATCCAAACATAAACAGAATGCCCGTTAACCCTAAAGTTTTCGAAACACCTGAAGGACAGAAACGACCAGACCTAAAAAGAGCTTACGAAGAAACATTAGAAGCTGCAGTAATAAAGTTTAGCGACGAGCTAGCCTTAAGCTACGAAGAAGCTCTAAGATGGTTCTTCTACGCAACAATAACTAGGCCCCATGAGAAGCTTCAGGAAGTTTGGAGAGAACTTGCTTTAGCATTTCTTACGGGTAAAATCACTGAAGAACAGTTAAATAGCTTCATAGATGAACTAGCAAATCCAGAGAAGCTTAAATTCAAAAACCCTGAAACAGGTGAAGAACTAGTATTTAGTGAGGAAGTCGCTAAAACACTAAATATGAAAATAATTAAAGATGTTAACTACAGAAATGCGTTGCTAAACGAATGGACCATAGCAGCAGAGCAAAGATACCAGAAAGTACTTGATGAACTATTAGCGCTCATAGGAGGTTAGCAAAGAGGCTCATAGTTCATGAAGCTAAGTAGTAAAGACATAGCAAGGTTAAAAAGAGAACTAGATAAACTAACACTCGCACAGTTAATCATAGCTTTAACTATTTTAACAATTTTTCTCATAATACCGATAGCCTCAATTCTAGGTAAAGCATTTATCTATGAAAACACCTTGTCCCTAAAGTACTTTGAAGAAGCTTTTTTAAGTCCTGGTATGGTTAAGTTTCCTCCAACAGGTGCGATGGTAGAGGTTATAGAGAGACACAAGTTTGTAACTTTACCTAATGGTACAAGAATTCTTAAACCGCTAAAGACCCTGTACATAGGCGGTAAGGGTCCTGATTTCGGATACATCTTAAACTCCATATTTGTATCGACTTCAGTCATGATTTTCGCGTCAATACTTGGCTTAATAGCTGCGTTTATAATGGCACGTTACGAATTCCCTGGGAAAAACATTTTCAGAGTACTGCTTATGATACCCTTACTTGCTACACCATTCGTTAACGCATATGTTATAGGTAAAGTCATAGGGCCTGGGGGTTTACTAAACTACATACTTAAAGATCTCTTACATTTAACAGACTACACTATAGTCATTATAGGCTTACCTGCTGTAATTCTAGTTCAAACATTGAGTTTCTTCCCAATAGTTTACTTAAACATGCTATCAAGTTTCATTAACATAGATCCCTCACTAGAAGAGCAAGCTGAGAACATGGGTGCTCATGGATTTAAGCTCTTTAGAACAGTAACCTTACCGTTAGCTTTGCCAGGATTGGCCGCAGGAGCTACATTAGTATTCATATTTAGCTTAGAAGATTTAGGAGCACCTATAGGTTTAAGTGGAGCTTTTGGTACGGGCCTTCATAACCGTTTAATGTCCTTCTATGTTTATGAAGAATTCCGTAAAGCTATGACCCTTGAACAAGTCCATCCAGTAACGTATGCTGTAGCAGCTCTAATGTTAGGCTTAGCTGCTGTAGCGTTCTTATCAATAAAGAAGTATGTTACTTTGAAACAATATGCTATGCTAGCTAAAGGCGGGCGTTGGAGTCCGAGAGTACGCAAACCCGGTATTAAAGGACTACTAGCAATATACTTATTCTTAGTACCCTTAGTTATTGTAGCTTCCTTCCCGCAATTAGGTGTTGTAACGTTAGCTATAACGGACTGGGCTATTAGCGGAGTTCTACCTACGAAACTTACGGGAGAGTTTTTAATGGCGTTAATTACGAAGTCTGATGTTGTTCAAGCCATTAGGAATAGTTTAACCTATGCTAGTTTAGCAATAATAGTTATTGTACTTACAGGTACAAGCGCAGCATACATTGTAGCTAGAAGGGATATTCCTGGAAAAGACATTATAGACTTACTAGCTACCATACCTATAGCAATACCCGGAATAATTGTAGCCGTAGGTTACTTATTGTTCTTCGGCACTGTTTTCTCTAATACGTCAATAGATCCCTTCATTAACCCAGGGCTTTTACTCATATTCTCATACTCTGTTAGAAGGCTACCATTCACTACAAGAGCTGTTTTCGCGGGTTTACAGCAAACACATGTCAGCTTAGAAGAAGCAGCTGAAACGCTAGGCGCAAGTAGGACACGGACATTCTTCACCATAGTCATACCGTTACTTGCAGCAAACATTATTGGAGGAGCAATATTAGCTTTCGTTTACTCAATGAGTGAAGTTAGCACTAGTGTTATCTTGGGAAGTAGGAACCCGGCCCAAGGGCCTATAACGTTTCTTATGAGCCAGGTAATATATGCTAGCGCTGCTGTAGGTACGGTAAGCATTGCTGCCGCATTAGGTGTTCTTCTAATGACATTACAGGTAATAGCTATTACCGTTTCCAACTATATCCTTAAACAGAGAGTAGCTTTCCTAGGTGTTTAGTAGTGGTTAATGTGAGATTAGAAGAGGTAACTAAGAGGTTTGGCGAAGTAGTAGCTGCAGACAATATAACATTGGAAATTAGGCATGGAGAATTTTTCACTTTCCTAGGCCCTAGCGGATGCGGTAAAACAACAACGTTAAGAATTATAGCTGGCTTAGAAATGCCCGATAAAGGCAAAGTATTTTTCAACGAAAAAGATGTAACCAGCGACCCACCTTACAAGAGAAATACTGGCATGGTATTCCAAAACTACGCTCTATGGCCGCACATGACAGTCTTCGATAACATAGCTTACGGCTTAAAAATAAGGAGATTACCTAAGGAGGAAATTAAAAGAAAAGTATATGAAGTTCTAGAACTGGTGAAGCTAAGAGGCTTAGAGAACAGGTATCCAACCCAGCTCTCTGGAGGCCAGCAGCAAAGAGTAGCATTAGCAAGAGCACTAGTCATTGAGCCTGCGGTTCTCCTTCTAGATGAGCCATTATCCAATCTTGACGCTAAACTTAGGATAGAAATGAGGGAGGAAATTAAGAGGATACAGAAAAAATTAGGCATAACAACAATCTATGTCACCCATGACCAGGAGGAAGCAATGGTTATTTCGGATAGAATAGCTGTCATGAATCAAGGAAGGATAATGCAGGTGGGTTTACCTAAGGAACTGTATAAGCATCCTAGAAACTTGTTTGTAGCATCATTTCTTGGTAGATGCACTATAGTTAGTGGAAAAGTAATCGATATAAGTCCTGAAGGATACGTCACCATAGTATTTAATGGAACAAAAATAGTAGGCATTTTGCCTTCAAGAGATATTAAAATTACCGAGGGAGAAAAAGCCATAGCTGTTATGAGACCTGAAGACTTCACAGTAGAAAAACCAAGAAAAAACGCCAATGTAATTAAGGGAGTTGTTGACTGGATATCATATGTAGGACCCTATACTGAAGTAAGAATTAATGCTAACGGTAGACGCTTCCTAATAAACGTAGACCCCGACTTCAAAGTGAGCATAGGTGCTGAGCTTCAAGCATATATACCGTATGACGAAACCATAGTGTTTCCGCCGGGAGAAGCAGAAACAGCATATAGAGCGGAAATACAGTAAAGTAAATGAAAAAAAGTAATTAACTTTACTTCCTTCTCAGTATGATTAAAACGGCAACTACCACTATAATCAAAACAGCAGCAACGGCAGCGTACATGGTTGTTGGCGGAGCTGCAGGTGCTGGTGTAGGAGGTGGCGAGGGAGTCGGACTTGGTGTTGGTGAAGAGCTGGGTGTTGGGGTTGGTGATGGCGTTGGACTAGGTGTCGGCGAAGGAGACGGTGTAGGAGTTACTTCTACAGGTACTAGACCCTTATCTTTGTAGAATGTGTATTCTTCTGTTACACTGTTTCCACAGAAGTCTTTAACCTCTATTCTGAATTTAGCACCATCTTCTAGGTTTGTTCCCTTAATCCAGAAGCTAAACATTAATGTGCCGTTTTCAAAGGATTCTACGAAGTCGTAAAGTTCCGGTTCTAACCATTTTTCACCAGTAACCGTGTATTCCACCTTAACTTCGTCAACTCCCCACTCTAGGTCAGTAACGTATAGGTCTCCAATCCACCATCCTTCCTCACTCCTCATCTTTACACGCTCTATTGTAGGCGGTACGTTATCGTCTTCGGAGGCTATAGTGTATTTCAACTCTGCACCTGCAGGTAAATCTACGTCATATATTACTACATAGTAATAGTTGTCTACCTGTACTACATCGTATTTTTCCGGTTCAGGAATGATCTTATATTTTTCAAAATCTACATCAGCAGCTACTCTAAAGCATATATTAATATCATAGAAGTTATGATCCAGTTCATTTTTAACTTTAAATGAAACAGCATGTCTTGAACCATCGTTTACAGGGACATAGTAGTACTCTATGTAACCTATCTTGTATGGTTTAATAGCTTCACCTGTATCTAAAGGTATGCCGTTGGGATAGTCAGTCCATGATTTCCCATTATAGAACAGGCTTTTAACATCTATAGTGCCGTTAGCATATATGTTTATAAGTCTAAAGTTTCTCTGGTCGAACTCTCTTACATCGTAAGGTACTCCAGCAGTTGTTATAAAGTAGTATTCTTTCCCCTTATATTTTACTATATTGGTTACATCCGTATGGGTATGTGCACATAAGATAAGTCTAATATCGTTTTCAAGAATCAGTTTAAATAATTCCTTAGCCTCCTCCTTATGCTCCGACCAACTACCGTAAATGTAGCCTTCATCAAATAACTTATCGAAATCGTTAATAGTGCTTACCTCAATTACATCTATTTTCTCATCTTTAATCTTATACCCGAAAAGCGGATGGTGCATAACAAGGATTTTCACCTTCTCTGGGTTCTCCTTTACGACTTTCTCAGCCCACTTTATTTGGTCTAAGGACATCCAGCCTTCCATTCCCGTATCAAGCATTAAGAATAAGAAGTTCCCTACTACTATAGTGTAGTTCCTGTAGCCCATTATTCGCTCCCAAATCTTAGCAACACCTGGACTATCATATTCGTGGTTTCCAATACCAGCATAGGATGGTACTCTGAGTTCGAGCCAATGCTGCAAGAACAGTTTCCAAGCAGTTCTCATGCTTGGCCTTTCAACTTCATCACCGTTGAAAACCATCATGGTCGGATTAAGTAAGTTAACTTCTCTTACAAACTCCTTCCAGTAAGGTTCACCGCCAGGTGTTTTCGTATCACCCACATATAGCAGTTTAATCTTATCAGGCCACTCTGATAGCACCCAAACACTATTCGGCATCTCAATGTCGTATGTTGTTCCACCCGCTGTAAACGCTATTTTCATGGAGTAGAAACCTTCTTTGCAATCTTCAGGGACTTTAAAGTAAGCTACCCAACTCTTCCATGCATTACTGAACTCTGTTTTAACGAACTCAAGTTCGTATTCATTAAGCTCATTGTATATTGTTAGAGTGAAATCTGTTGGAGCAGTGTCTTGACTTAGTGTTAGTCTTACTTCTAGTTCCCCACCAGATAGCACGGGTTCAGGATATGCTAGTGTCGGATACTTTACTATTTCAGCATAGAACTTTACTTCCGCTGTAACAGTTGAGGTACTTATTGTTAGCAATAATAATGCTAGAATGATTAAGTAGCTTAGCGTTTTCATCTTGTTCATAAAACTTCACCATAAATAATGGTCTCAACTAGAACTTACACGTAGCGGCTATTAAGCTTTTATCTACTATATAGTAGGTACAATGTTAAATACAAGCTCACTTGTAAAGTAGAACAGCTGGTTTTTCACCAAGAAGCTCA
>Ga0190307_1000160_pt1 | contig 21269 bp, 16 predicted proteins | sample 48700745_MG_FD_161653 | JGI IMG/M metagenome (GOLD analysis project Ga0190307, IMG submission 161653) | Hydrothermal vent sediment bacterial communities from Southern Trench, Guaymas Basin, Mexico - 4870-07-4-5_MG | ecosystem: Environmental > Aquatic > Marine > Hydrothermal vents > Sediment ... | reverse complement strand
TATTTTTTTACCCCATTTCTTAGAAAATCCCTCTAACTCCTTCTCTGCTTCCTCCAAAGTAGATGCTCCAAAATACATATTTCAACAAATTCCTAATTTGATGTATCACACACCTCTAAATATCTACATGTGAATAAACTAATTCTATAGCCTTCTTCCAACCATTTAAACTATCTATGCTGAATATAAAAATATCTTTAATCTCTCTTGCCTTAAAATCGTTTAATACTTTACCCAAAATCGACTCGACTCACTCCCATTTGTCCAAAATCCTAAAATTTCCTTATATCCTTCAAGATCTAACCCTATTGTCACATAAACAGCCTTACTCTTAACCTACCTCTTCTCCTGAATTTTATAAAAAAGAGAGTCTACCCAAATTAAAAAATATTTCTCTTTAAGTGGTCTGCTAAAACCTTCTTTATCTTTGGAAATATCCTATCTGTTATCTTGGAGATTAATGATGACTTACATTAAAACCATACATTTCTGAAAGAATTTCTTGAATATCTCTGGTGGTTATACCTTTAGAGTAAAGAGCTATAATCTGATGTTCAAATTCATCCAACATAGTTTGACATTTCTTTATTATTTGAGGCTCAAACTCGGCTTTACGATCTCGTGGAACTTTTATTTTTAAAGGTTCAAGAAGATATTTTAATAGTTTTAGAACTATTCCATTTTGATAGTTCTCAGTATTTGATCCTTCATACTTTTTATAACCCGAGAATTTTTTAATTCAGCCTCAAGAGCTTCTCTAAGAATTTGCCAACAAGCTGTTTAACTGTTGCCTGCACTTCATCAGTATTAAATACTTTCTTAACTTTTGCCATGTGCCCACCCTTCTTCTTGTAATTTTTTCATTTTACTACCTTTTTAAAATCTACATACTTGGGTGGACATTCCCAACCCAAGATTTTTCAAAATTTCTATACAATTTTTAACTGTTCCTCCAACGTGTTTTTTTCCTGTAATTCCTTTTTCCTATCCTCTTCAGTTAATTCTGCACCAGCTTTTGTTGATTGTTCTGCCCTGTATGAAATAAACATACCAAGAGTGAGGTTTATTTTCTAAATCACTATAATATTTTATTCCTTTTACCATTCTCAATTGTCATTTTTTTCGTATTTAAGTCAATATGTTTAGGGAAAAATTGATAAATTCATTTTAATTTTTACTTTTATTTTCATTATAACCCCATCTGTGCAGTTTTTTATTAATTTTAAACCGCCGGCAATCTACTTATAACGTTTTTTTCTTTCTGTTATTATCTTTTTTTATTTCCTCCTCTGCAAGATGATCCAGAAAATTCACCAGTTTATTGATCTTTAATTTCAGCTGTAGATTCTGGATTTCTTTTTTGAAAAGAAAAAAATTTTCCATTATCCCGGGTTATGTAATAATTGATTTTTTCCCCTTGCCATTCTTCCTGTCAGTCTTTTCTTTTCAAAGAAAATCCTATCATGGATTTTATTAAGCTATTTTGAAATCCGTTTTCTGCTTTTGTAAAATATTGTTACTTTTTCATTTTTCCTGCTATGCAACAATCACTTTCTCCTTCTAGTAATCCAATTCCTTCTATACACTGGAATCATCTAAATATTCTCTTTCCTGTTCCATTAAATATGGCAGCTTTTCTTATATCCTTTTCAGTGAAATATTCATTTTTTCCGAGATACCAAATCCCTTCCTATTACATGAAACCATCGTGAAATCTTCTTTCCTTCCTTATTGAAAATTGCATATTTTTACCTATTTCTCTGCTATATAATACTTATTTTCACCTTTTATCAGTCCTTCTGAGAAAATGTGATCAACCCAGCGGGAATATCTATTTGCCGCTTACACGGAAGATGGCTTTCTTTTTGTTTTCAACTGCTACATAGTATTCATTTTCCTCTTTACCAATCCTTCTGTATGTATTTCATCAACCATTTAGATATTCTGTTTATTAAATATTTCCATCTTCTTCCTGTTCTCAGCAAGAAAATACTCATTTTCCTCCTCCGTAAGTTTTATCCCTTTTCATATACAACTGTATCATTTTGATATCTGTCTTTTACCATGAAAAAACAACCACTCTTCTGCCTTTCTTCGCTACAGAATAATCGTTTTTTATTTTTTCCTTTCTCCTTTTGTGAATTTTTTTTTATAATTAGACAGAAATTTTCTACAATACAATCGGATAATTAGAACTTGCTTATGTGCTTTTAGGATGATTTCATTTATGGTTTAGAATTTTTATTTAAATATTTTGAATATTAATAGCTATTTTTATCTGGTTTACAAGAATAATAAATTTTTTATGAAATAGATTATTAATTATTTATTAAAGAAATTTGCTTTTGAAACTTTATTAGTATTAAGATAGTAAATTTCTGGAAATATAAGTTATGAGAAAAATTCAAAATGAATATTTACAATTAATGAATGGAAGTTGACAAAATTTTTTTTATGGTATAATTTGAATAATTAATAAATAGTAATAAATAGCTAAAGAGAAAAGAAAATAAAACAAAATGAAAGGAGGAATTATGAAAAAATTATTATTTTTTATTACAATTATTTTCTTTTCTTTGACAGGAATTGTATGGGCTTGGGATGGATATGATTGGGAGAGAGGTACATATATTGAAATTGAAAAAGGAAATTTGGTTAGAAAAGGAAAAGATATTGAAATTTTTGATTATAGTGATAATTCATATCACAATGTTGAAGTTGAATCAATTTATCGTTATGGTGACTCTGTAGAAATAGAAGTATATGATTATGACATTGATGAATATAGAATCTTTGAAATGGAGTAATTAAAATCGAAAAAAAATAAAATCGAAAAAACTTTCTATTTTTATTTTTCTGATTTATTTTGAAGTTTTGTTATTTATATAGTTTTATATAATATAATCTAAAAATTTTGAATTGATTTTTGAGAATATTCCTAATAATTTCACAACCACTTTTAATTTCTTCATATCTTTTGTTTTTTTATTCCAGCTATTTGTAAAAAAATTTTTTATGGTGATGATCTATCACTAAAGAAGAAATACCTATAAGCATTTTTTTTATAATTTTAATTTGTAACAAAGCACAACAATTTTTTTGAATCTATTCAAACAACCTTTGTTCAGTTTCTATTCTCTTTGTAAGAAAAAACCTTGTTGATTCTTTTATTCAGTGCAGTTTTTCAGGATCTCATTTTCCTATTCTATATATCAATAACTTCTATAAATGGTTCAATTTAACTGCAGAACCAACAAGTGCATCTCCCATATAACCTGACCTGCTCCAAGTGCTGCAAGTATGAGTGCTGTTGTGTCATCGCCTCTTACTGCTCCTCCTGCAACACCATCTGCTATTGTCCCTTTAGCAGCAGCTTCTTTTGCTGCTGTTTTTCTGAAATAATCAAAGTAAAGGATGTTGACCTGGAGTATGTAATCTGCTCCGGAGAGGCTGGAAAGTATGTTGTATCCCTTTTCTGCAAGCCTTTCTGCTATTGCGTTTTTCAGTGCCTCCGTGTCAACTTCCTAGAACTGTGAAGTATTTCTCACGTCAATAAAGATATTTCTGTACTTTTGCTTTTTCATCACATCAAGGAAGATGGTGTCGCTCATTTTGTAGTTTGTGTAAAAGTTTCTGTATTCAATTGCTTCGGGAATCGTTGCACAGCTCATACTCTAAAATGCAAACACGATGGAAAGAAAGCAAACCATGATTTTTGCAAGTGTTCTCATAGGCACCTCCTTTTATGTGAAATTTTTTTATTTTTTAGACTTTGAAATTTATTAAAACACTTCACATCAGGTCAAGAGGAGAAAATACTAGGTATGAGATGCTTCTGGCAGGAATTTAAAGGAAATTCTTTTTTTATCAGCTTTTTTCTTTAATTTTCTTCTCCATACGATTTCAATTACCCTTTTTATGTCTATACTTTTCCCGCCTGCAAGGGCTGTTCTGAACTGCTCTGTTTTGCTGTAAAGAACGTCGAATATTTTTTTCTCAATTGAGTGAAGGGTGATGAGCTTGATTATGGTGACGGGATTTTTCTGTCCTATTCTGTGTATTCTTCCCTCACGCTGAAGAGCTGTAGCAGGGCTCCAGGGAAGGTCATAGTGAATAAGCATGTCCACGAACTGAAGGTTTTTCCCCGAGCTTATCACATCCGTTGATATGAGAATCTTTGAATCCGATTTTTCAAATTCGTCAAGGATTGTGTCAATTTTACCACTTTCGGTTTCTCCTGTTAGAAGGAAGGGTTTATACTCTTTGAGTTCTCTCTGCAGTATCTGAGCCATTCTTCTGTACTCCGTGAATATGATGGTTTTTCCCTCAACGAATGGAAGTATTTCTTCCTTGAGAAGGTCGATTTTCGGGTGTTCAATTCGGGAAGGATTCACTCTGTAGGGAGAATCCGATGTGAGAAGGAGTTCTGTTGAGTCGGCAATCTGTTTCATTAGATTTGCACAGGCAAGAAATACTCCCTTATCTTCAGTTTTTTTCTGAAGCGGGAGAGCATAGTAATACTTAAAGAGTTCAACCTGTGTTTTTGTGGGTTTAACCCAGTAGACCTGTTCGGTTTTTGGAGGAAGGTCTTTGAGAATTTCATCCTTTGTTCTGAAAAAGACCACGGGTTTCAGTCTTGCGTGCAGTTCCTGAAGGTTTTTTGCTCCTGCCGGAACTTTTATTGTTTTTGTGGTTCCGTCTTTCTTTCTTATCTCCACCTCCTTCCATTCAATATACCTTTCACAGAATTCGTGGTAGTCAAAGAATCCGGGATAGATGAAGTTAACGAGGTTGAATATATCAAGCGGTGAGTTAACAAGCGGTGTTGCTGTAAGGAGAATCACGAAGGTTGAGTTAACTTTCTTCAGTGTTCTGTGTGTTTTTGTTGATGAATTTTTTATTTTATGTGCTTCATCAAGAATAACAAGGTCAAAGTGAGTTGAGAGAAGAAAGGACTTAACGTCCTCGAGAATTGTTTTTTCGTAGTTGAGAGCAAGAAGGTAGGAGGGTTTGTTTTTCAGTTCTGAAATGATTCTATAGCGTTCTTTTTTATCACCTTCAAGAACGGTGACATCCTGATTGAAATGTTTTTTTGCTTCGCCCTTCCACTGGTAAGGAAGGGATGCCGGTGCAATGATGAGTGATTTTTTTGCATTAACAAGTTTGAGACACGAAAGGGCAACGAGGGTTTTTCCCGAACCAAGAGGAAGTGCGACGAGTCTCTCTCCCTGCAGAGCTGCATGAACACCCTCAATCTGATAGGGACGCAGAAAGGGAAAACTGTTTCTAATTTCAGAAAGAGTTCTGTTGAAAAACTTTTCATAAGCTCTGATTCTGTCAGGTGTGAGAAGCGGTTTTATCTTCTCATAATTTTCCCTGCTTAAGGGGATGTTCCAGACTTTGTTTCTTCTATCCCACGTTTTCCCTCTCGTCAATTTAACGATGGAGAGTGCCTTTTCAAACGGCACCCACCAGCTGGTGATTCTATCCTTTCCAAACTGTATGGTTAGAGGCATTTTTGATTACTTTAAGAATCTTATCTTTCAGGGTTCTGATTTATTTAGACCCGGACGGGTTTTTTATTTCGCGACTTTTCGAACGTTGAGATAAAAGTCAACCATCTCCTCCCTTGTGGGTCTTATCATGGTTCCTTTTTCTATCGTGCTGAGAAATCCAGCAGTATGGGAATTCTTACAGAGGGAAAGAAGGTAAAGGATTGTGAAGATGGCTTTGAAACTGCTTTTTGTCCGGGAACATACTTTCTGTATTGTTTCCTTGAGCTGTTCTTCTGATACCGTCTCTGCAATACCCTTTCTGAGGACTTCATCTGTTTTCTGCAGAATTGTGATTCTTATTTCGGTTTCATTTTTTCCGATGAGGCTTTCAAGAAGTTCAAATTTGTATTTTATAAGAGACGCATTACAGCCGTGACTTGCCGTGACATATACCTCTGCCACTTTTCTGATTCTATCAAGATCAAAGCCTATGTTTGAAAGATTTCTTATCCTGTAAAGGGTGGTGTCAATGAAGAGAACGACTTCTTTCGGGGAGAGTTTGAGAAGTGCCTCTGTAATGTCACCGCTGAGAGGTAGTCTGTTTATGGGTTCTTTGTGTCTGATGAATTTTTTCAGTATCCCCACCCTGTTTTTAAGTGAAAAAGGTGTATCTTCAGGGAGTTCTTTTACGAGGGAGAGGGGAAGGTAGGTGAAGATGCTTTTTCCGTGTTTTTCAGCGATTCTGGCAAGAAAACATGTGACTCTTTTATTTATCAGGAAAGGACACTTCTCCTTTGCGAATCTGAAAAGGGATCTGCTGAAAGTTTTTCCGGCAAAATCAGAGATTTCTCTATCAAGTTTTTCAACGGGAAAGAAGCCAAAAAGCAGTGTGAAGAGAACGGGAATGATGGATGAGCTGAATTGAGAAGCATCCGTTCCTGCAAGCTTTTCATCATCTTTCAGTTTTTCAATAAGTATTCTGAGAAACTCCGCGTATTCTTTCTCCGTCTGATGAATTGTTTCCTCTGAAAGAAGGGGCAGTGCTGCTGCAAGAAGAAAGATTCTGTAAAGGGAGGTTAGTGTAAGTTCCTTTCTTTTCCCATCCTGAGGAAGGTTGATTTTACCTGTTTCGACAAGTGGAAGGAAGACTTCAGAATCAAGTTTTTCAACGTCCTTCCTTGCATCCTTCAGGAGTGTGAGGAAAATGTTCTTCTCAACGTGGTGTTCTGCAAGGAATGGATACCAGCGAAGAAACTCATTGATTGAAAGATAACTGGGAATCTGATACTTCCTGGATTCGGTGTGAAGGCGTATGAAATCGCTCAGAAGGGAGGTGTATTCTTCTTCAAAATCCTTCTCCTCTGTTTTTCTCAGTCCCAGGAAAGAAGGGAGGAAAAAGGAGGCATCTGAAAGATAAAGAGACAGTATTCTGTCACTTCCACCTGTAGTGCCTATGGCAAGAATGAGCGTGTTGTAAAGGGAGGTGACAGGATAGGATCCCCAGTATAGATGCCGGTCAGGGGGAGAGGAGTCTTCTATACCTTTAAGCCTCTTCCAGCACTTCCACAATGCATCACAGCAGGCGTACCTAATGTCAAGACTGAAAGATTTTTCAGTCTGAAATATTCTGAGTATTTCATCTTTTTTCCGTATCTCCTTCTTGACTCCGGTGTAACCTCTGTCAAAGTAAACGGGAAGGATTGTTTCGGTTATTTCTGTAACTGCTTCTGTTACTTCATCGGGTAACGAAAACATTGCTTTCTCTTCCTCCCTTTTTAAAGGTTTTCCTGTAGCCTCTCCTGTATGTCAAGATAGATATCAATCAGGAGTGTCCTTTTTTGAGGATCAATCATTCCTTTGAGGACTCCGTCTTTTTCCGGAAGATGAAGCTCCTCACATGAAGACAGCCAGTAAAGGTACCTGAAGAAGGAGTTATAACTTCCCACTACAGTTTGAACCTTTTTAATTATTTCTTTCAGCTGTTTTCTGGAATTGACTTCCTTAATCTTCTTTCTGATAACCTCATCAGTTTTCCGGAGAATGGTGAGTATGATTGCATCTTCGCTTTTTCCAGCAAAGTTTTTGAGAAGTTCAAATCTGTGCTTTGCTGAAGTGTCTCCGGTGGAGACCACGTGGAGATTCACGATTTTTTCAATCCTCTCAGAATCAAAGCTGATGTTTGAAAGGTCGGAGACACTGTGAAGGGCAAAGTCAATAAACGATACGACGTTTTTTGGTGTAAGCTCAAGAAGGACATCCGTGATGTCTCCGTCAAGAGGTAGTTTTTTCACAGGACTTCTGTTATGGATGAGACTTCTCAGCACCCTTGCTTTATTTTTTGCACTGGAAAGGACATTTCTCGGTATTTTTTTCATCAGAGACACGGGAAGATACGTTTTGATGTTTTTTCCGTAATCTTCAATGTTCTGAACGAGGGAGGCAAGAGTTTTTTCATTCAGCAGGGAGGGATAGAATCTTGCTGTAAAGCTGAGAAGGGATTTTCCGAAGGGTGTTTTTACCAGTTCAAGGATTTCTCCATCAAGCCTTCTTATACTCCCCGGAAACGAGCCGAAAAAGACCGTAAAAAACAGAGGGATGATGGGAGATTCAGGGTAAAGAACGTCTTTTTTAAAAACAAATTCGTTTCTGCTTATTTTCCTGATGAATTTCTGAAGAAAGGATGCATATTCATCTTCCATTTCAGAAACCGTTTTTTCAGAAAGAAGGGATACTGCCACTGCAAGGAAAATGAGACCGTGAAAAAACGCTGTAAGTTCTTTTATTTCCTTCTCCCTTTTCCTGCTGTCTCCGGAAAGAGGGACGTCGCTTCTAAAGAGCAGAAAAGGAAGAAAACCGGTATCTGTTTTTTCCATTCTCTTCAGGAGCCGGGCGAATACGTCTTTATTAACGGAAAGGGTTGCAGCCTCTACATATTACTCCATGAACTGTATTATTGCTCCTGCATAGGATACATAATATGTACGGAATCCTCTTTTCTGATGAAATTGCGTGATGTCTGAGAGGAGAGAATCAAATTCTTTTTCAAATTCTTCACCATCCGTTTCTCTCAGTCCTATGGAGGACATCAGAAAGAAAGGATGCTCACTAGGAGAAACAGGCATTGCTTCTTCGTATTCAGGAACACAGGATGCAGCAAGGGCAAGTGTGTTGTAAAGTGAGTTTACGATGGCTGAGCTCCGCATCAGGTGGGAAAAGTGTTTTATGTTATAGAGTATCCGCTTGAAAATCGTTTCACACGTGTAGGAGGCGGATGGAGGAAACACCACACCTGCCTTTTTTGCCGCATTTTCTTTCTCCTTAAGTTTCAGGAACACTTCTCTGTAAAACTTTTTGAAAACATCTTCCTGCTGAACTGCTCTTTTCAATCCTGTGTAACCTTCCGTGAAGTAGGTTTTTACAAGTACTTCAACCACGTTTTTTGCTTTTTCCTTTACTTCTTCAGACACTGATTTCCTCCTTTTTAAAGTGATTTGTTAAGAATAGACTTTTACTTTTCTGTAATCTTTTTGAGTTTTTCCACAAGAGAAAGGGCGGCTTCCAGATTTATATCTTCAAGGAAGGACGGAATGTCCTTCTTTTTATCCGAAATGTGAAAATGTCCAAAAAAATCCGAAGCGGCAAAGAAGTCAACCATTCTGGCAAAAATATCAAATTCCTTTTCATCTGTTATTCTGGCAACCTTTCCTGTAAACTTGAGAAGTCTGTATAGAGAGTAGAGTGCATCGTCTCTGGAAAGGAAGTGGTCAAGAAGTGTTGCAAGATTTCCGTGTGTGAGACCTGCTTTTCTGAGCATTGCATACTGTTTATAGTATGTGAAGTTTTCTTTTGAGAGTGCTGCAAGAAGTTTCACTTTTTCTTCAACACCTGGAGGCACGTATCCCTTTTTGAGAAGGTTTTTCAGTGAAGCGGGTGATACTTTTCTGAACACCTCTTCAGTGATTTTATCGTATTCTGCTCTGTAATTTTTCGGTATGAAGGGTTCAGAGGCGATGATATTGTGGAAGAACATGTAGTGGGAGAGTTCCCTTGCTGAGGAGGCTGTTTTTGAAAGTATTTTCTCGTAGAGTGGTAGTTTTCTGATTGAGGGATAAAAGAGAAAAACGCTTATGGGAAAGTTTTCAATCATCATGCAGTCGTCTGCTATGAATTCTATATCTTCTGCATCCACACCGCTGTTGACAAACAGGGTAAGCAGCCACCTCCAGAGGGGGTCATATTTTCTGAACTTCTGTTTTTTGAGAAGACCGGGTGAAATTTCTGAAAGAAGCCCGCACATGTGTTTCATGAGGATTCTGCGAAGTTTCCCGTCTTTCACCACCTGTAGTGGTAGATAATGTTTTGAAATGAGGAGAAAGAGGAAAAAGATATAGGGAGAATCAGGAAGTCGTTTAAGGAGGCATGATGAAAAGTTTTTCAGCAGGCAGTCAAGCATTTCAGGAGAGATGGATTCTATTTCAATTCCGCCTGTGATTCCGGAGAATCTGCTTTGGGATGAAAGTGTTTCATGTATGTAAAGGACATGATTTAAAAGCAGACCTGTAAGTATGCATGCTCTTCCTCTGTCAAAAATTCTGATTCTTCTGAAAAGGTGGCAGTCATAGATGGAATGAATGGAAACTATTTCCTTCTTTTCACAGAATGCTTTTATTATGGCTTTTTCGTAGTGAGCTGTGGTCCATGAGACTGTGGGAGTAAAGAAACAATTGGTGTCGATTACTATCCTTTCAAAGGGTTTGAAAAATTTTTCGTAAAAGGTATTTTCGTCCTCTGCAGCTCTGCAGAAAAGACAAATCCAGCCTGAATTTAACAGTGTTTCGGATTTGCAGTTTTTAAATGCGGGAAAGGCAAGACGACCTGCCAGTTCTCTGATTTCCTCTTCTGTAAAGAGTTCGTGAAAGGGAGTTTTGCTTTCGGTGATATATTCATAAAGTGATATCAGGAACTGGAAATACAGCAGATTAATCTGTTTTTTACTGAGTATTGCTTTTTTAATATCAAAGTTCAGCTTGAGTTTTTCTACCCTTTCGCTTGAGTCTGCACGTTTCAGGGCTGTTTTTATTTCTTCCTTCATATCCCTATCTACAACCGCATGGTCAAGCAGAATGAGAAAGGCAATCAGGTAGGAGAGAAAATCTCTTGGATAAAGGTATCTCCATCTGAAAGAATCCCTGTATCTGTATTCAATTTCATCAAGTAGCTTTGTTTCGGGGAGTTCAGACCGGTAAGGAATACCGCTTTTCTGGAGAAACTTAATCACCTTTTCAGGATGCAAAATATCTCTATCAAAACATGCAAAAACCCCCAATTTCGGGTAGCTGCTGAGAAGAAGCATTTTCCCGCTGCATCTGTCTCCGAAAACGGTTTCTCCCTCAAGGATGTAAACATCAACCGGCTTTCCACTTACTCTTACTGCAATTTCCGGCAGTTTTATGGATAGCATGGTGAATTCTCCTGTAAGGTTTTTTTACTTTTTAGACCGGGTGGAGTGATAATTTCTGAAAGTTATTTCATACGTAAGGTATTACCTTTGATTCCTTTGCAAACGGTCTATCTTTCAGGTTGTGTCCTGCACGTTTCAGAAAGTTTTTGACGACTTTGCGGTCTTTACCGAGGAGATTCAGTATGTCTTCAAGGGTTTCACTCCTTTCAAGTTCGCTGTCCATGGTGTTTCTTTTGAACCTGAATACCACGTATCTTGCACTTTTCCTGTCTCCGGTGTTTTTGAAATCCATAAGTGTAATGAAAACTCCGTAAATTCTTGTGTAATCACTTCCTGAGCGAACGTTGTAGGAGTAATACCTGTGATAATTGATAATGTGGTACTTAAGGAATATTCCGATGAGTTTTTCAAATTGAATGGTAAGAATGCTGCCTTTCACACTTTGAGTTTGATATTTTTTGCGTGAGTAACAGGAATAGAATCCCTGCCTGATGGTTTCAAGATATACTGCTCCTGTTTTGTAGTTAACCCTCACTTTTCTTACAGGAATGTTTTCATTGAAGTTAAAAAAGGGTTTTCTGTATGCAAATATATGTACTTTCACTCCCGGTGGAAGATATATTGTTTTTTCAGGCGTGGAAGGTTTTTCTTTTTTCTCCTGCATTGCCTCATAAAAATACCGCAGGATGCGGGTTCTGAGAAATACCGGGTGTTTTTTATCTTTTCCATACCCGTTCAGTTTTCTTAGAATTTTACTTACCGCCTTTTCCTTTCCTTTGATGGCAGTATAGATTTTTGTCTCTTCCAGAAACGATTTTATATCTTCAGGAAGGTCTTCTGGAGTTTTATTTGACATTATGAGGTTTACAAGAACACGGGCTTCCTGAGTGGTTAGTTTATGAGATGAAAGCCTGGAAACCGGTATGCTGCAGTACATATTTTTTCTCCTTTGAGGATACATTTTTTTTTCATTTAAGATAGGCTGAATACAAAAATCAGAGTTTAAAACAAGCAGAACACGTCCTCACCTCATCTGATTTACGAATCCGGGATAAAAAAGATTGGAGGAAGTAGCCCTGTTTTTCTGAAGAAAATCATTTTTTTAGAATATCAGAAAATGCAGAATTTCTGTGAAAAAACAGGCGGGTTAAAAAATTTCCTCCCTTAACGGCTTCTTCACCGAGCTTTTTCAGTTCATCTTTTGTGAGTATTTTTTTCCCTGTGGTATCTGTGATTTTTTACTCTGAAAAGGATGTCAAAATAGTCCTTTTTCCATCCTGCCGTATCTTCCCTCTTAACAACCCTTCTAACCACTTCAACATCCACGGGATAGCCGTGTATGAGAAGTATTTCTTTAGCCCGGTTGTAAAGTTTTTTTGCTTCATAATCTATTTTGTACTCATTAAATTCTATACCGTGAAGAATTTGATGACCCGTAAAGAAAAAAAGAACCTTGGCAATGGCTGTTCTGTGATTTCCCTCTCCTGAAATATAAATTTCGTCATCAACTCTGGTGTAATGCATATCAGGTTCCTTTTTATCACCTGAGAAGTAGTATTCCGGATTTTCAGAGAGCAGTTTAAGATTAAAAGGCATCTTCTTTCCGGTTTTCAGCATATCTATCCACGTGCAGCCGGTGTAATCGGGAGAAGCTGAACCCACCACCTGAAAAACATTAACTGATTCACTAAAAGACCAGTAGTGATATACTGCGAATTTTTCAAGCTTTGAGATATCAGGAAAAGGTTTAATAACAGCATTTAAAATGCAGTTCTGCTTTTTGATAAAGGAAATAACCGCATCTGTCTCTTTTGAAATGAAAACGTGAGGTCTGTTTTAAATGGAAAATCACTGGATTTCACGGCTGATGATTGCCCCCTGTTTTGATTTATACTGTATTTTTTTTCTTATTTTTAGCTGTAGAGATGGAATTTTTTATCAGAGGTAAATTGAGCATAAAGAAAGCCCCTGAGGCAGAGGGTTGTGAAAATCAGGACCTCAGGAGCAGGGGTTGTGACCTTCTATCAGGAGAGTGCAAGCTTTTTTCCGGGGACAAACTTTACGACCTTCTTTGCAGGAATGGTTATTTTCTCACGTGTGCGGGGATTTACTCCTTTCTTCTCAGCTCTTTTGATTACCTTCCAGGTTCCAAACCCTACGAGTTTTACCTCTCCTCCTTTTTTCAGCTCTGCCTCAACAGCCTCCATCATTGCATCAAGAGCCTTTTTTGCATCGGTTTTACGCAAGCCTGCTCTTTTTGCAATTTCGGAAACGAGTTCCTCTTTTGTCATGTCTCACCTCCTCTGAAAATTTTTTTCTTCATCAATAGTAACAGGTGTTGAGTAAATGCCAAGTAGTTTTACAGGTTTTTCTGTTTCTTTTTTAATAAGGTTTTCAACATATTTTTCTACCTCTTTCAGAGAGACGAAATTCTCATCAAGCTCAATTTTATAAAGTGAATTCCCTTCCCTCAATATGACAAACCACCTCATGATTTCCTCTCCTCAGCCTACTCTCTGTATCTATCCTTCTCCTTAATTATAACTTTCTGCCCCCATGGAGGTTCCCTGTGGTTTTCAGTAAGGAGCCATATAACGGGGTATCCGGGTTTTTTTGCCGGATATTCTGAATAGCCGTCAGTGATGCATATAACAACATCCGGGTGTTTTATGTTTCTGTCTATATATTCAAAAACAGGAATATGTGATGTTCCACCTCTTCCTTTAAATTTCACATCGCGAAGGAATGTTTCAATTTCGGTTGTTCTTATAACCTGCTGAATCTGTGCATCACACACGATAACGGTTATTTCAGGAGTAAGTGAGGCAAGTCTTTTAATTGCTCCTGCTGCAAGCTGAAGTTCGTGTGTCTTCATGCTTCCCGAAGAATCAACGGCAACAACAACCTTTGGAACCTCCTCCTTTGCAACAGAAGGCATGACAAGGTCGTAGTAAAATGCATATTTTTTATTTACCGGATTGAAGGTATACTCCCCCTTTCCTGAAATGATTTCAGAAGCATATCTTACAAGCAGTCTTTCAAACGGGATATCGGGTTTTACTATCTGTTTTATGTATTCAACGACAGAGCCCGGAAGATCGCCTCTTGTTTTGTCTTTGAGTTTCTGGTACACAATATGTGCCTGAATGATTATGTCTCTGATTCTTTCCTGTTCATCTGCAGGGTTTTTGCTTTCTTTTATATCACCGGGGGCAAGTGTTTTTTCATCAATGGGGAGTTCATTCAGACCTGTGTTTTCTGATATACAGATTTTTACACCACCTTCTGCATTACCGGAAAAACAGAGTTTTATCTCTCCCTTCTCCCTGAGCTCCTCAAGGAGAAGTTCATAAATCTTTTCGGCAGGAAGTCCGGAAAACCTTTTATCGTAAAGACACGGTAATTCTTCCGGAGGTTCCATTTTCATTTCATCAATAAGCACCGAGTTTACAGCATAATCACATGCGATGCACCACAGAAAGTGATTTCTTGAGCCTTTTCTCTGGGAATGCATGAATACAACATGCAGGAGTTCGTGAAGGTTTACAAACTTGAACGTGTAGTTGGAGAGTTTATCTGCATCGGGGTGAATGTAAATGGTTTTATAACAATCGGTTGCTGCCGGGAAATGGGTTTCATCAATCACGTAGGAGAGGTTGACTATTATTGTTCCGTAAAATGGATGCACGGCAAGAAAGTGTGACTTGAGGGCTGATATTTTTTCTTCAAGGCTGTTTATTTTCTCCATTTTTTCCTCCATGTGTTTTTCTGAAATACAGTTCAAGAAGGCAGTAGCCGATTATGTCTTTTATTGTATCCTCTTCCCTTTCCTCCTTAACCTGAGGTTCGTTTTTCAGTAGACATTTCAGGCGTTCACACTTATCCGCAAGTCTTACGACAAAAGCAACGGGTCCAAATTCCCGTCTCAGGTTGAAGTAGCTATCACCGTAATCCCTGTTTTTTCTGATGAGAAGGGATACCGTTTCCTCAACAATTGTATCAAGTATTCTTCTGTTAAGATCCGACATGGCAGTCCTCCTTCTACTCGTACATACCTATTCCCTCAATCACGCTGTCTATGGTATGTCCCAGATCAGGATCCTGTGCTATAATGCTTGCAATCACCTGAAAGGTTTTTGGTTTATCAACTATTTCTCTCAGGAAAAGAACAACATATTCGGAGCTTATCTGTTTCAGGAATCTCAGGATACCGGAAGCATAGTTTTTGAGCTCCGAGGGTTTTATGTTTTCCCTCACGTATGAAGCAACTCCATATGTCAATGCGTAGAGAAAGCTTGGTTCTCTGTGTTTATCCTCTGTTCCGATTTCTCCTGTTCTTACGACCTTTTTTACATCTATCTGCGAATAAAGTGTTTCAAACTGCATGAATTGTACTGCGTCTCCCTCACCTATGCAGGAGGCTATGAGGTATTTTATCTTTTCCTTTTTCATTTTCTGCTCTTTTGCTTTCTGATAAAGCCTGTCAGCCCATTCTATTGTTCTTGGTGATGGAAAGGCGGGTGCATCTCCCGGATTGTTGTAGAGCCCTCTTATTCCGCGGAAATGTACATAAGCTCTCATTACAGGAGATATACCTGCTCTTTTTGCCCACTCAAGCCAGCACTCAACATCCGGCTCAAGTATGAAGTGAACGAACCTGTTATTGAGTGCCTGGGAAAGCGGGGTAACAATTGCATTATCTTCTTCAAGGTTTCCTGCTGCCATCACCTTGGTGTCGGGATGAAATTTTACCTTTCCTGCTCTTCTATCAAGAACAATCTGATATGCAGCAGCCTGATGAAGCTTTGTTACTCCTGCATTGAACTCATCAAGAAAGATGAAGGCGGGTTCATTTACGGGTACCCATTCAGGAACGTAGGTTACGAGCTTCCCCGAGTTTCTATCAGGAAGCTGAACCCCGACAAGTTCAGACGGGTCAACATGTGCAAGTCTTATGTCAACGAGTTTCAATCCGTATTCATCTGCAAGTTCCCTTGCAAGTGTTGATTTTCCCACTCCGGGGTGTCCCAGGACGAGAACGGAAAGTCCCGCATCAAGGGCGGTTTTTGCAAGTTCCTTGACTGTTCTGTAGTTTCCCTTAATCATCTTTCTCCTCCTCTTTTTCTTTTTTTCACTTCAGTTAGACTTTTGTGGTTTACAAAAAACTGCAGTTGATGAAGCTTTTTTCCGGTTTCGTCTTTTTCGTCGTGAAGGAGCTTTTTCAGAATGGCAGAGTACTTTTCACATTCTCCGGGTGATAGAAAGGAGGTATCTATGCAGTTCAGCACGTAATTTCTGTCTATCGTGCGTATTCTGCAACCCATGGTATGTATACCCCAGTACCGCAGGGCAATTTTGATGAGGGTGTCAACCTCTTCGTCATTCATGCGTTTTCCATAGGCCTCATCAATAAGAACAAACAGATTGTGTGTTGCTTCTTTTCCGTCCCTGCAGTACTTTCTGAGCATGTCCTTTATCAGCCATTTAGTTCTGTAGATAAGTTCAAATTTTTTCCTCTCTCCATCAGGGACACACTTAAGTGAAAAGAAAACTTTTGTTCCGTAAAGGGGATAAACGAGTGAGAGAAAGTGGTTTATTTCTTTTTCAGTCATCACGGAAAATGCGGTTTCAGGCACGTGTATTCTGCACCCTGCCTTTTCCAGAAGATTCATGTGTCCGGACGCAATGTTTATGAGTATTTCTTTTGTGAGTTCGGGATACTTTTCAAAGCATTTCCTGTTAAGAAAGGGTATCCAGAGAGGAGACGGGATGTGAAGGTTTTTATTATAGATTTTTTCTTTGATCAGGCTTTCAACCACCTTCTCAGGAAATTTACTGAAAGCTTTAAATGCTTTCTCTGTTACTGTATTTTTCACTTTCCACGGAATGGCCTCTCCTGCACGGGATTTCTTCTTTCCTTTTCTGAAGGCAGGGGAATATCTGATGAGAATCAGAAGAAGTTCGGGATGTTTTTCAATGAGTGGATACAGTGTGGATATGCAGAACCACAGGTTCTTTTTTCCGGTATTTCTTGAAATTTTTACAAAGACCTCTTTCAGTATTTCTTTTTCAAGGTTCCATGTCCAGTGCAGAAAGCAGCTGTATGCCTGTGTGGTTGATGAGGTTCTGCTGGGTGAGATTTTTGAGAGAACCGGAGGCATGACGTATTTTTTTATGAAAAGCTCTGTTGCTTCTCTGTCGTCGGGATATACAGGATAACACCGGCTTTCTGCAGGATGATCTCCGGTGTCAATGATTTCAGGGTGATGTTTTACGATTTTTTTGAAGGTTTCAGGTGTATGGTAGAGGATTAAGTGAAGTGAGCTGATATCCCTTATTCGTCCCAGAGCGTATACGTTTACCTCAATGAGTTTGAGAAGTTTAAGAATTTCCATATTCTCCGGTTCTGTTTCCGCAAGGGGGAATGAAAACTGGTAGATGAACTGTTCGGGAAATGTGTAGTGCTGGAGAAAGCTGATAAATTCGCTGAAGCACTTTCTGAGAAGTATTCTGTAAACTTCTCTCAGTCTTGCCTCAGGGTCATACTCAGAAAAATGATCCACTTTATCCTGAAGATAATTCCTGAATCTGTTTCTCAAATCTTCTATCACTTTTTCAGGGGCATTCATTGTTCTTTCTCCTTTTTATCCTGTAGACAGGAAACTATTGTTTCTGCGTGCCTTTCAAAAATTTCACTGTATGGCAGTTCTGTTTTTGTGTAGTATGAAAATCCCTCAAACTCACGCAGACCCGAATATAGAGACTTTGTGAAGAGAAATTTTTCCATCAGTTCCACTGTTAGTTCCTTTCCTGCATGGACAAAGGTGCGGTAAATTTCTCTCAGCACGGAGGCAGTTTCTCCATATTTTCTGAGCCTGTTCAGGCAGAACTCATAAAACATGATTTTTGCAATTTTTGAATTGACGGGTTTTTCAAGTTCCTGATATTCTCTAACGAGCTCCTGAAATTCCTTCATGTAGGAGGGATTTTTTATGACAAACATGAAGGCTCTTTTCTGAAAGCTTCTCCAGGGAAAATCAAGGTATGTTCTGTAAAGGTATACTGCCTTTCTGAAAATGAAGAATGCATCCCTGAAGCCGAAAAGCTCCACTGCATTTTCCGGAACCCTCACCGGTTTTTCAAGGTGTTTCAGTACTCTTTCATCTTTCTTTACAAACTGTTTGAGTGCCTCTTTATAAAGTTTTCTGTGTTTCTCCGGTGACAGAGAGGGATTTGTCAAAATTTGACCCAGAAGACAGGTATCCGTTATCTTTCTGAGAATGAGATGATATTCCTTTTCAAGAAAGTCGAGCACTTCTTCAGGAAGTCCCGGAAAGAAATCAGGTGTTGGGGGTGAGATTTTTTCCACCTTCCTCAAAACAGCAATTGCAAGTTCCGGAAATTTCAGATAGAGACGGACGTTTTCTGTATGCACGAAATCTGAGAGCCTGGTTTTTGTGGAGGTTCCCCTTTCAATTATTGCAATCAAATCGTTTACGTATTTTGAGATTATTTCGTGAGGAATCCGGTTCCTGGAGAGGGCGGTTATAAAGGATGGAAGATATGAACTCCCGTCCCAGTGTTCAAGCATGAGTTTTATACCGGGTTTCATCACGTATTCTTCATAAAACTGCAGAACTTCAGGAGAGGCATTTTCAAGCCTTGCCGGCATCAAAGCCCTGTAGTCCACCGGAAGCTCCGGTTGAAACTGAAAGACTTCTCTGTGTGAGTTGAACAGATGGACAAATCTATCCGGATTGTATGCAAAAAACCTGAGAACGTTTTCATAATCCGTTATTTTCCCGTAGCAGAGGGGGTTTCTGAAGAAAAATACCGGAGGAAGGGAAAGATAGCGGTGATCTTCATCAAGTGAAATTTCAGTGTAAGAATCAGGAAAGTGATAATTTTCAACAAAGCTCAGTGCTTTTTCATTGAGGTAATTACGGCAGTAAAAACCTTTCAGCAGTTCCCTGAGATCATTCGCATTTTTTGCCTTTGAAAGAAGCTCAAGGATTCTGGAATCAAGATGGGCAAAATCACGGATGATTTTTTCAAGGATTTCTCTCTCCATTTCTTATTTTCTCCGGGTTTTTTCATGGTAGGCACTCAGCAGGTTGTGAAACCACAGATTGTGCACGTCTTACAGTTTCCATCCCTGCGAAGGGAGAGTCTTCCGCAGGCAGGGCAGAGGTCACCGTGTGGCTGTTTTGAATTTTCCGGTTCCTCCGGTCCTCTGTTTTTTACTGTTTTGAGAGCATGCTTCAGAATCTTTGCGGTGATATCAGGGATGCTTTTTCCGTGAATGCTGTTGCATACGTAAAACTCTCCTGTTTCTATTCCTTCAAGTGTTTTGATGAATCTTTTTATGAGTTCAGGGGAATGTCTTAAGGCAACTGAAATCACCCTTCCGAATGCCTGAAACATTCCGTTGAGTGTTGTTCCTGCCTTACCGACTGAAATGAAAACCTCCCTTATGCGGTTATTCTCATCAAGGGAGGTGGTGATGTAGACATTTGTTGTTCCCTTGACCTCATAAACAAAAGCTTTTCTTACGGGTGAAAGCTCTTCTTTTTCCTCAGCTTTTTTCCCGGGTATATAAACGGTGTCAACCCTGCAGTTTTCCCTGAAAACAGTAAAACCTTTTAATCTTGCGTTTCTTGAATACTCAATCAGTTTCCTGATTTCTTCCACGGTGGTGCTTTCAGGAACATTTATTGTTTTTGAGACACCTGTGTGTATGAACCTCTGAAAGGCTTCAACCATCTGTAGCTGTTCAGCCGGTGAAATGTTATAGGCCAGTTGCTTTTCCAGCTTTTTCCTGAAGTTTCTGTCCTGAAGTTTTTCAATGAGATACTGTGTGACAACCGTGACCTCCTTCCAGGTTGAGGTATAAAAATCCCTTACACGTCTTTTGAGCTCTATGGCATACATTGGTTCTATACCCGTATCCCCTCCAACCCTTGCAAACTGGGAAACGGAGCCTGTGGGAGGCTGGGAGGTTGTTACTGCGTTGTAAAAGCCCCTGAACTTTTCTGCCGTCTCTCTTACCAGTCTGATTTCTTCCCTGAAGGGAAGTTTTTGCTTTTCGGTTTCTTCCTCAAGTTCGTGAAGGTGCTGTTCAAGAAAGTCTTCATTCCATCTGTAGGCGTGGTTGAATCTTTCAGTGAGAAGGGCGGATTTTGTAAGAGTTCCGAGTGTGAGGGAGGCCTGTGTTGCCTTTGCAAACTCAACCGCTCTTTCATCTCCGTAGCAAACGTTCCCATCGTAGGCAAGAAGAAGGGCTGTATGAAATCCCGTCATTCCAATACCAACAGGTTTCAGTCTCTGGGTGGTTATTTTTATCTCCTCAAGTGGATAGCCTTCATCTGCCTCAACAAGAAGGCTTCCAAGAAGAAGTGCAAGTCCTGAATAGCCTGCAACCTCCGAGAAGAAGTCCTTCACTCCCTTTCCGTTAACGAGAAAGGTTTCATATGCAATTTTTGCCACGTTTACCGTAATGAGATTGCATGCGGTGTTTGCCGGTGCAAGGTATTCACCACAGGGGTTTGAAAAGGCAGGATCATCGCTTTCTCCGTAGAAAGCGGGGTTGAAGGGTGAGTATTTTCTCATGTTATCAACAAAAAGAAGACCGGGATCTCCTGACTTCCACATCTGTTCTGCAATGACCTGGTAGAGCTTTTTTCCTCTTTCCGAGCTGAAAAATTCCCTGTCAACAGCAACGGAAAGATTCATGTTCTGAAGAGGAACATCCATTCTTTCCTCCTCAGGTGCGGAGTAGATGATACCTGAGAGCTGTGGCACGAGTGACTTTGCCTTTATGAACTTTTCAATATCAGGGTGTTTCCAGTGCATCTGAACAAGAAGGGCACCCCTTCTTCTCCCTCCCTGGTTGGTTGTTCCTGTAACCGCATCAAAGAGGTGAAGAAATCCTGCAGGTCCACTTGATATACCCTGTCTGCTGTCAACGGGTGAGTTTCTGGGTCTCAGCTTTGATATGTCTATTCCAACGCCACCACCTCTTATGTACACTTCCTTCATTTTTGTGCACATTTCATAGATTCCATCCATTGAGTCCTGCACGTAACCCAGGGGGTAGCATGAGAAGTAGCCCCTGCGTCTCGTGTAAGGATTGCCGAATGTCATGAGGAACGGAGAGGCGGGGATTATGTATCTGTGTTTTATCGCGGTGATTATTTCCTCAGTTTCTTTTTCGGTCAGAACTTTTTTCAGGCTGTTAACTTTTTTGAGTTCACCTGCAAATCTTTTAACAAGATGATTCCATTCACTTTCAACTGGTTCACCTGATTCGGGGT
>Ga0190307_1000157_pt1 | contig 21494 bp, 19 predicted proteins | sample 48700745_MG_FD_161653 | JGI IMG/M metagenome (GOLD analysis project Ga0190307, IMG submission 161653) | Hydrothermal vent sediment bacterial communities from Southern Trench, Guaymas Basin, Mexico - 4870-07-4-5_MG | ecosystem: Environmental > Aquatic > Marine > Hydrothermal vents > Sediment ... | reverse complement strand
TGATAATTTAACTCTTTTAGAAAAAATTTACAGTATAACTGGGGACCAGTACATGGCTGTTGAAGTATTAAATAAATGTGGATTGGCAGACGCTGTACTTTACAGGGCTAAATTTTCCGAGCTTTCAACGGGTCAAAAAGAAAGAGCAAAACTAGCTGTGGTACTTGCAGAAAAACCAAACCTTTTAGTGATAGATGAGTTTGCTGCACATTTGGATGTATTAACAGCTCGAAGAGTAGCTAGAAAAATCAACGAAATTTGCCGGCAAGCAGGAATAACATTAATAGCAATAACTCATCGACCAGAAGTTATCGACGCACTATCCCCAGACAAAATCCTGTACGTTGGTTATGGAACTCTTATAGAACAACAACATTAACAAAGTCTGCCGACCACTTCATAAAATATTATCTCAATATTTTGTCACTATTTTGTATATTTTTAGGTCAGCGGTGTAAGCAGCTCAAACGCCAATAATAAGTTTACATTGAATATTTATGCCCATTATTGCTACAAGATCAAAATGAAAGCAAAAAAATTTATATTTAGACCTCCATTTTTAATATCGAGTTAGCTAAGTCAGAGGGGAGAATTATATGGAAAAAAGAAAAATTTTTGCTATAGTACTAGCTGTAATATTCCTTATCTCAGTGATACCTCTTGCAGAGCTACCAGCTGCAGACTCTACAAAAATTGAACCTAAAGCTATGCCTACAACAAAAATAGACAAAGAACTCATGCAAAAAATTCAAGATGCCATTTCATCAAACCAACCAAACAAACTGTTACCAACAATAATACAAACAACCGATAAAAACTACAACGAACTTATATACACCATTGCTGAGTTAAGAGGAACCGTAACGTGCACATTTAAATATGTAAGCGCAATAACAGCAAAAATACCTGCCAAAAACATACTAAAACTTGCAGAAAGCAAACAAATACAAAAAATATACTATGATAACATAATTATGCCTGCTGGTTCCCAAGAATTCAAAACATCAAATATAGGTTTAATATCAATGGCAGAAACTGTAGCAGACGACATGGATGACATACTTTTACAGTCAACAGTTCTTGGCTCAATGAGTAAAGAAAGCATCATAACACTTAATCCACAGGAACTGCCAGAAGTATATGCTAGCTACATGATTACAGGTGCAGAGAAAGTATGGGAGGAAACAAACTACGGAGCTGGAGTAATAGTAGCTGTAATAGATACAGGAATCTATCCAGATCATCCATTACTTGTGGGTTCAGTTATCGGCGGAGTAAGTCTAGTAGCAGATGACTATCCGTGGTATGCACCTGAAAATCATTGGCATGGAACATTTGTAGCCAGTCAAATTGCCGCACATGGAGAACTTTTACTACCAGAAAGTGATATTTTGGTGCAATCATTACTCTTGTACAGCCCAGAAAGCTTGATACCATACAATGAAACTCATTATATAGTTCCATTGTTTGGTATGGCTCCTGCTGCTCAACTCTATGCTATAAAGGTATTTCCATCAGACGGTAGTGGTGCTCCTCGAAGCAGAATTATGAAAGCAATAGAATTAGCAATAGAGCTTAAAGATAATGGAACCGTGCCTATTGATGTTATTAATATGAGTTTGGGTGGACCTAGCTTCTTCGATGGACATGATCCAGAAGAATTACTTGTTGATGAAGCAACAAAACATGGTATCACGGTTGTTGTTGCTGCTGGAAACGAAGGCCCTGCACCACTAAGAGTCGCAGCACCTGGAACAGCTATTTCAGCGATAACATGCGCTGCAGCCGCTGATCCAATACATACAAGAGTATTCTGGGAATGGTGGTACTATACTAATACTACATTACACGAGCAATATTATCCTGGAATAGGAGCTGATCTATACGCAAGCGATGAGCCACAAATAATTTACTTTAGCAATAGAGGGCCAACTGCTGATCTACGTCTTAAACCAGATATTACAGCCACGGGAGTACTTAATTTTGGCGCGTTTCCACCATATTATGTTGGATGGAGTAGTGGTACCTCGTTCTCTACGCCAATTGTGGCCGGTGCTGCAGCCCTCCTGATTTCCTACGCTAAAACGCATAATATAAAGCTTAAATACGGAATTTCTCTGCCAGAGCTTGTGAAGATGGCTTTGATTACTGGTGCTGATGATATGGATTATCCAGTTTATGCTCAAGGTGCAGGGTTCTTAAATGTTGAGAAATCACTCAAGATGCTTAAAAACTGGCGAGAATGCCTATACAAGTACATAAAATACGTGCATAAAGCATACAAAGAGTTAACCAAAGACTTGATTTTTGTAGATCTTGAAGACGGGATATTTAAAACAAAAATCGAAGATTTAGAACCTGGCCACGCTGTCCACTTAATACTTAAAGTTGACAAGAGTGTTGATGCAATATGGATTAACATCACAAATGTGGAATTTGAAAGTCGGAACTATGTTTTGGGCGCGGATAGCATAGAATTCTATGTTAGCAACGTGTATCGTGGCGGTCTAGATGCTTACTACTGGTTTAGCGAGAATATTATCGGTGACAGCGCATTCTTACTCTATAGTGACTTGGACTTTACACCAGGATACATTCGAATCACATTGGAAGGTGATTGGACAAACTGGGGCAACGTCAACGCTACGATCTCTATTGGTGTTGTTGACGTTGATGCCAAGGTATTTGACGGTTTTGCTGTAGCCAAAAACAATGGCATGTCTGTACAGCTCTTTGCGCTCGGCTACGATGGCTACATAAATGAGGTTAAGGGAGCTGTTGCTCAAGACGAATGGGCAACGTATTTGTTCGAAATACCTCCAGACGCCGCAACTGTCATTTTTGAACTTAATTGGAAACATGACTGGTCAGCATATCCAACACACGACCTAGACCTATATGTCATAGCCCCAGATGGTACATGGTTCTTTGAGGGGGCAACTCTTGACGCTCCAGAATTTGTTGTCATCGATAATCCGGGTGCTTATGGCGAAGGCCCATGGTATGTACTCGTAAACGGGTACTTGGTATACTTAGGCGCTGAACCATTTGAATTGAGCATGATAGTAATAAAGAGTTGGACTCCAACCTTCGTCTTTGACCTAGGGGTAGTTCACCGCTTCGCAGTCTTCCCAGTCTACGGAACCGGCGTTCTTGCGATCGTTGCTTATCTAAACTTCTTCGGCTACAACCTATACTTCTTTGCGGACTTCGAAGAAATGTAACCTATTTCAATCCAATTTTTTATTTTTACTAAACTTCTTCCGAAAATTAACAAATCGTATTTACGTACCATAGTATTTTAATTAGATAAAACATTTCAAGATATTTAGTTAATGACTTAGCCTCACCTTTCTGGAAAGGTGATTATTTTGAGAATTAAAATAAATGGCGAAATCAAGGAGCTTCGCACTGTATGGTTGGAGAAAAACGGCATTGTTAGGATGATTGATCAGCGTAAGCTTCCACATGTTTTTGAAATTTTTGAAAGTAAGAGTTATTTGGATACTGCTTGGGCTATTAAGGAAATGGTTGTTCGTGGTGCTGGTGCTATAGGTGCTACTGCTGCTTTTGCGGTTGCTCAAGCAGCACTATCTATCAATTTGAATGATTTTGATGAATTTATCGCAAAGTTAGAGGAGGCTGCAAATGTTGTTAGAAGTACAAGGCCTACTGCTGTTAATTTATTTCATGCCATTGATCGTGTTCTAACTGCTGCTCGCAAATGTAATAATGTTGAAGATGCTAAGGTGGGGGTTTTTGAGGAAGCCCAGAGGATTGCTGATGAGGATGTTGAGGCTTGTCGTAAGATTGGTGAGTATGGTAGTGAGTTTATTGAGGATGGAGATGTTGTTTTGACTCATTGTAATGCTGGTGCTCTTGCTTTTGTTGATTTTGGTACTGCTCTTGCACCTATCCGTATTGCTCATTACTCTGGTAAGAAAGTTGTTGTTTTTGTCGATGAAACTCGCCCCCGTTTGCAGGGTGCTCGCCTTACTGCTTGGGAGTTGAAGATGGAGGGTATTGAGCATTATGTTATTGCTGATAATGCCGCTGGTTACTTTATGAGGAAGGGCGTTATTAAGAAGGTTATTGTTGGGGCTGATCGTATCGCAGCTAATGGGGATGTAGCTAATAAAATTGGTACCTATAAGCTTGCTTTAGCGGCGAAAGCAAATGGCGTTCCTTTTTATGTTGCTGCTCCTACAAGCACTTTTGATTTAAACTGCCCCTCTGGGGATAAAATTCCCATTGAAGAGAGAGGAGAAGACGAAGTTATTTATGTTTGGGGAGTTACAGATAGGGGTGAAAGGGTTAAGGTGAGAATTGTTCCTGAAGATTGTAAAGCTAGGAATCCTGCTTTTGATGTAACCCCAAACGAGCTTATCTCTGCGATTATAACTGAGAAAGGTGTTCTTTACCCTCCATTTTCAGATTCGATAAGAAAAATGTTATAATAATCTACCATTTCATTGCAATGACAGTATTTATCTACGTACAACGATATATAACCGACTTTAAATCAAACATCCAAATATTAGTTGCAACTGGCGTTCTAGGATTCTAGATAGAAAAACTAATATTATAATTCAGCAATATAAATATTGAGGCGGCGATAGGTGAAGCGTGATCCTCAATCCTCCTCTGTGGGGGATTAAGTGTATCTTTGGATGCAAAGGATCTGTCCGTAGCACGCTTCTCTCGCTATAGCCTCACCCTACGGCAATTTAATACGTTTTAAGTTTCCTCCAATTCTCTAGCTATGATTTTAAAATCTTCTTTAAGGTATTCTCTTAGTGGAGGTCTATAGAGAGAGGTAGCTGGATGATATGTTGGTATGATTTTTAATGTTGTTAGAAGTGTGGTTACTTTGAAAACTTTTCCACGAACCTTACTTATGTTTTCAGCTTTAAACCCAAATTTATTCAAAATATAACTAGTTGCATAATTTCCTAAGGTGACAATTATTTTCGGATTTACTACTTTAATCTGTTCATCTAAAAAGGGGGAACACGCAGCAATTTCTTCAGGCTTAGGGTCACGGTTTCCTGGAGGTCTGCATTTTACAACATTAGTAATGAAAACATCTTCCCTTTTCAAACCTATTTCGCTTAAAAGGTCATCTAAGACTGCACCAGCTCTTCCACAAAAAGGTATACCATAAAGGTCTTCGTTCCTACCTGGAGCTTCTCCTATAAACATTATTTTTGCATTTGGGTTTCCTTCTCCTGGAACAGCATTTGTCCTATTTTTCCAAAGTTCGCATTTCTTACAGTTTTTTATCTTCTCAGCTATTTCCTTCAATTTTGTAGCTTTGTTTTCCATTTTCCTCAACCCTAGGATATTTATTTTTCTTTCTCCACGGATGTTTATATATTAATTTGCCATTGATATGTTAAATTTATAGAGAAGTATCTCGGAATTTTTATATAGATAAGTATACAATATTTTTAGTTGAAGTCGAATATAGGTGTAGACTCTTGGCAAGTCGCTTAATATTAGGAACGCCATCAATTTATGAGTTGACTTTTAACAAAAGTATGGCGCTTCCTCTTCCCTCCATCATTTTACATAGGTTTTATGACACGGTTTACATTCTTTCTTTTCGCGTTGTTAATTTTAGAGGCGAATGGAAACTATTAATAGCTATTTCTTCAAAAAATGTAAGGCAAGCAACCGAAAAACCATTTATTGACCACATATCTGTGCAATTCCCACTTACCGAGATAGATAAACTCTTTAAACTAAATGTAGCAACCATTAGTTTTCTAAAAGCCTCTGCTAAGCTATTTAACAAGGATCCCTTTATCATAAAGTTAACCTTAAGAGAAGCTGAGAAAATGGCTTCAAAACTTTACGAAACTCTCTCAGATAGGCTTTCTGTAACCCAAAGTTTTGTTGGAGGACCAATAGAAATAACTCCTCAGATAAATCTCTCATCTCATGCAATAGAGAGTAAAACATGTAAAATATCAGATTTGCCGCAAATTAAGGGAGAACGCTTACTAAGATTTACTTCCCTGATGGCTTTTGGAATATCTAGCGTCGATGGTGAACCTTATGTTTCAATGTTTATAAAGTGGGCTGGTAAGAGAAGATTTGGAACCAGACATGGGCTGATTTCCCTAAGAGATTGGAACAAATTGTCTGCTCTTGTAAAAAATGCATTTTCCTTGTTGTTACTCTCATTTAGGTTGCGTGAAATGTCTGAAGAAGAAGTTAGAACAATTTTAAGGAATATAGGAGAAGCCACTGAAAAACTTTCCGCAAAAATATTTGAGGTATGTAAGTATAGGTTCTTTAAGACGAAACAAACATCTATTACAAAGTTTTTGGAATAATTCAAATCTATAGATGTTGCTATTTCGCAGTTGTATTAAATTGTGATGTTAGTAAGTCGACTTACCTTTGATTTCCTTAATGGATAGTGCTGTTACTGTTCTCTGTACTCCTTCCCAAGTCCTAATTTTTTTACTAACAAATTCGCTGATTTCTCTTATATCCTTTCCTCGTACTTTTGCTATAATGTCAAATTCTCCCGTTACGAAATGTGCTTCTATAACTTCTTCATGTTCCGAAAGTTTACTTAATATTTGTTCTTCGGTATCTGGTTTCGTAACTATGAGTACAAACGCTATCATCAAATCGCCCTCCGTAACACTAATAGAAATAACAACTTTTAACTAGATAAATATTAGTGATGAAGAGCAACATGAAATTAAGCACCCTCCTATATATGTCTTTACATTGCATATCTAGGCAGTAAGTCTATTTCGGAATCCAATGCTTTTCAGGTAAGTGTCAATTTATTTTAAGGAAATTACATAAAATTGCAGGTTATTAATAAACATTTCCAGAGTTAGATTCTAACATTTTTTGTAAACAATAGAATTAACACTAAAATTAGGGTAGTTATTGCAGCTAAAAATGCTATTTTTGAGACAGTTTCTTTTTTTATGTCCGGTCTTCTTTTCAATGATGCAGATAAACCTTTTTTAATGCTTCCTTCGATCCTTTTGGCAGGTTCTATTAGTCTCATTATGGTTTCTTCATCTACCTTTCTTCCATAAACTTTAGATAATTTTTCTCCAACTTCTCTGATGTTTATCTCTCCTCTAAGAAAACTCTCGATAATACTCGAGATCTCTGCTTTACCAATTGATCGCATTGTTAGCCATCCATGTTGTCTAGCATATTCTATTATTTCGAGAGCTCTTGGAGGTGGTAAGCCAACAATTTCGGAAATTTCTACTATATTACGAGTTCCGTCTGCAATACTTAGAACGTCTAATCCTTCTAAACCAAATTTTTTCATTATTTCTTCGCGAATTCTAGAACCTCGTCTTAATAATTCAATAATACTACATAATCGCTTTGGATAAATATTTTCCAGCTCTTTTTCAAGTTTAATTTCCAGTAAAACTGTAGGTTTAGCGTTAATTTTTTCAACTAAAGAATCCACAAAGTGTTGGAAGGCTAAAACTTCAGGAGTTTCACGAAGCATGTCACTGAAAAGAACAAGTTTTCGTTCAAACCTCTTAAAGAACTCCTTTTCAATTGCTTTCAGAAGTTCTTTACCTTCATTTCCAGTTTTATCATCTGAAGCAACTACAAAAAGTATATTTTTAGAGACAAGAAAAGTAAATGCTGTATCTTGCATGGAAATGGTTTCTAACCTATCTCCTCCAACCTCCCTAGCAAAATTATATATAGCCGTAAAAAATCCGGAAATTAGATGGGGATCTGTCTTGAACCCCCCATACGACCTATAAAATATACAAAGCCCAGAAGAATCAATAATCCAAATGTTATAAATCATATTGCGGGCCTCTTTACTAGTTTTGTACATTCAACCTTTAACCTATATTTCTAACATATGAAATTTCACATATATCTCTTTTATTTTTGAGAACCTCGCAATTAATATAGCAGTTCCCATAATAGTAAACTTAAAGAGACATAAAATATTTCATTAATGGAGCGAAAGTTTCGGCGGTCAAAATGCGAACAAAAATATATCAAGAAGTAAAAAGAGAAAATCTTAATCACCCAATAGCTATAGTAGGGTTACCTGGAATAGCAAGAGTTGGAAAGCTAGCTGTAGTAAGAATGATAGTAGAATTAAACGCTAAACGAATCATGGATATTTTTCCATACGATTATCCTGCGTGGATCGTGGTTGGAAAAAACGGAGTTGCACGGCCACTAAAAAGCTCAATTTTCCTCTATAAAGGTAAAGATCGAGACTTCTTATTTTTAACTGGAGACGCTCAACCTTTAAGCCCGGTTGGGCTTCACAAATATTCTAAATTTATTGCACAAAAGTTTTACGAATTTGGATGTGAATTGATAATTGCACTGGCAGCGTACAGCATGGGGAGGGTGCCCGAACAACCTAAAATACATGTTGCAGCTACAAGTGAAGAACTCCTCAAACAGTTTTTAGACCACGATAATGCTGTACTTTTCAATGGAGGAACAATAACCGGTGCAAACGGTCTTATTCCAACCTATGGGAAAGTATATTATGGTATTGATGGGGTCGTGCTTCTTGCAGAGACCTATGAAAACTTAAAGATGGATCCAAAGGCTTCCGAAGTTCTTGTAAATCTTCTTAACGATAAATTTGGCTTCCAAATAGATGTATCAAAAATAAATTTGAATGACCGTAGATTAAGAGAATTTTTTGAAAGAATTGATATCGAAGAGGAAGAAAAAATAGAAGAACCTGGAAAAGAGAGAACCTACATAACCTAAACCACGTCGCATCATTGAATTTTCACACAAATTTTTTAACACGCCAACCCAATATATCTATTTGGTGGATGAATTGATTACAGCTCTATATCTAATCGCAAAAGGGGGAACATGCATATTTAAAAGAGAATACACGAGGACAGAGGTAGACGAGCAGTTAATTTCGGGTTTTCTTTCAGCAATAGAAGATTTTGCAAGAGAAACCTTCTTGGATGGTCTACAGGAAATAAAACTCAAAACAGGAAGAACACTCATATATGGTATTTGGGGTGAAGAAGGAGAATTCTTAGGGGCAGCCTTAGCTGATGAAAAAGACCATCCGAAACTTGTAGAGGAAATACTTAATGAAGTAATGACAAAATTCTATGAAAAATACGGAGGAGACCTTAAAAAGGGGACATATGATGTTGCCAAGTTTGAGGTGTTTAGAAAAGATGTTGATAACTTAATCGCATCTAAAATAAAGGCTAGAGGATTATCTACACTTATTATGGGATTTATTGTGGGTGTTGCTTTAAGCACTATTCTATTTCTGCTCTTAATGCCTTTAATCGAACTTCGTGGAAGCCTGTTTCCAGTAATTGTTTTTATATGGACAATTCCTTCGCTGCTAGCTGGATATATGGCGGGAAACAGAAAACTTGGGGCTGCATCAGCTATAATGACATCTCTTGTCCTCTTAAGCATAATACGTCTTACGAGCGGTATGCCTCTACCAGTACTTTTATTTGCTTCTGAAATATTTCTTCCGTCCTCAATATTACTGGGGCTACTGGGTGGTTATGCTTTAGAAAGAAGAGCACTCTACCCCTTAAAGGAAGCGTAATAACAGTTTCACTCAGCTTTCTTTAAACTTATGTAACCTTCTTCTTTTGCTTTTAAAATTATTTTTATAATTTGTTCACGGGGAATGTGAGAGAGTTTATTGATTATTTCTTCAATACTAAACTTATCATTTATCATGAGGAAAACATCTGTAGCATCTTCTTCGAATTCTTTAAATGGTTCAGGGAGTTCGGAAGAAAAAAGATCATAAAACTTGCTCGATCTAACAGGAATCATCTTTAATAAGTCTTCTGTAGACGATTCCTTTTCTTCAACCTCTTCAACAATTTCTGGGGCTTCTTTTTCTGCAATACCAATTTTATCCATGATTCTCATGGTTTTAATTAATGTGTATCCCATTTGAACAACATTACTAAACTGAACCACCAAAAAACCTTCCTTAAGCTTAACGATAGCTATTTTCCCTATAAATCCGTCTATAATTGCTCTTCTACCTATCTCAGCTAATTCTTTCGCAGCGTTTGTAATTCTTCTTAAAGTTGAAAGATCCTCAAAAGTAGATTCAACCACAGTTCCATCGTCAGAAAGAACAGCCCAACCTAAAACGTTAGGATCCATTCCAAACTCTTCCCACAACACCTTACTAACACTTTCCAACCGCGGCGACCTCCCCGGCATGAATAATCAATATAGATGCAGCTGACACTCAACATTCAACCAAGAATTTTAAAGACAAAAAACTTAATAATCTTTCTCAACTACTCACTCATCTTGACAGATGAAGAAAAACCTGGGTTTGAACCCTTATGATACATGAAAGGGGTAGATGACGTACAGGCTAGAAGCAGATGTCACCTTTACCATAGTTATCCCCTCATTTTTGTGAAAGTAGTAATAGGGGTTACAAGACAAAAGCTATATGTAACCTCTGCATAAAATACCTATTAGTTGTAGGGCGGAAGGGAGTAGGGCGCCCACTTATTTTTGATATGTGATTACAAGTCATAAAACTAAAATATGTCTTGAATTTGTGATTCAAGAATATTTTACGTCATAAAATTGGCTCATTTTAAAATTATGTGTAAGGTTACGTGAAGAATCTTAAAAAGATGAAAATCAAAAATAAAACATGGAGTCTAAGATTTTTGTGGTGAAAAATTTGATTATTAAAAGAGGTATCGAAGGCCTTGGTTTAGTTGATGGAACAAGAAGAATTTTAGAATTTAAAATATTAACTCTAAGCGTTGGAGAAGCCATATCAGAAATGGTTAGTTTAGACATAGAAACGGTCTACTATATTTTAAGTGGAAAAGGACGGGTAGGTACTGGAGAGTATGGAAGAGAAGTTAAGAAGGGAGATATCATATATGTTCCACCTGAAGACGTTATATCAATACAACAAGTAGGAGAAAAACCTCTTCAAGTATTAAGGGTTAGTATCGATACATCTGAGGAAGCAAAGAGATTAGAAAACAGAGGTCACTACGCTTAAATGCTCAGTGCTACAAATCATTAACACATATGTCTATTAATTTCAAGCTAGGTTCTCAGAAATTGGAAACTTATCGTAAAATTCACTCTCAAACTTTTTGTAGACTTGCGGTAATAAGATTTGCGTCAATAGCTAACCTTTAAATATAGATTGATGAAAGATAAAGTTATAACCCCCCTTCAAGGGGGGAGGTAAGATTTACTTAAAGATGGATGTGTTCTAGTTGAAAACTTGGAAAGTCACTTCCCAATTTAGAGGAAAAATCTATACTCATGATGTTTTCGATCTAAAGGAATTAAAAGGTGAATATGTGATTTTAAAAGAGAAATGGCTCGACAATTTCGTTAAATCCATCGAAAACAAAAACTACCAAATAGAAAAAATAAACCTTCTGTCTCTGGTAGATCCAGAAGGAAAGGAAATAACCATACAAGGCAAATTCATCATGTATATAATTTTTAATTGTCTCTTCGCTGAACACTACCTGCCAATAAGACTTTTAATGGGAAAACTTCAAAGTGGCGAAATAATAGTGTTTGCAATAGGACCTGAACCTTTTGCAAAAGCAGTTGCAGAAGACGAAAGAATCCTATTTCACCCATTATTCTCCTTAATCGAAAACCACAAAAACATAGAAGAAATAGTAATATTAGCACTACCAGGGACATAAGATCTGGTTTCACTTTTTTTGAAGTTCGGGAACCGGGATTATAACAATATCGTAGTTTTTAACACATTTAATGTTAAATTACCCGTGTTAATATCAACACTAAACCTTTAACTCGGACCTTAAAGCTTCGAGAAAACTTTCAAAATTCTGAGAAGTAAATGTTTGATTATGAGATTCATCAAACAAAACTTGTATAAGATAAGTAATCTCCATCTGTTCCACAAAAACGGCACTGGAAAGGAGAACAACAACGGTAAAATCAATGTAATAAGGACTATAAAGGACTTTAACAACTTTTACTCAAAGCCCTTTAGCCTCCACACACCTATACACTTATTACTCATTACTTTTATGTTTTCTCAAACTAAATACAGCAACCGCTAGCAAAACAATATTATAATATCTAATACCTTTAAAATAGGTAATTGAATCTGTAAGAATGTTGAAAGATTAGATAACTAGGTTTGATAGGAAGGGATTTTATGGAAGAAATTTTTGACAAAATTGTTGAAAAGGGGTTCCAGCTTGGAGCTGAGTATATTGATATGCGATATCAAGAGGTGAAAAGCGAAATTATAGTATCTGAAAATGGGAAATTTTCAAGGTATGAAAGTGAGGCTGCCCGCGGTGTTGGCATAACGGCTATCGTGGATGGAATTCCAGGTTTTGCGTCTACTACCATAATAAATCCAGACATTTTATTGGAAGTTTTAAATGAAGCTGTTAAAATTGCTAAAACGTCCACAAAACTTGTTAACAAAAAGGTTTATGCTGAAATAGAACCTTACACCGATGAGAAAACTGTTTCCGTAAAAGTAGATCCATTTGAGGTTTCTCCAGATGAAAAGGTCAACTTTGTAGTTGATGTTAACAAAGCATCGATTATAAGTGATGAAGTAAAGAGTGTTTCTACAACTCTTGGGGTAGAAGAAGATCAAAGATGGTTTTTATCAAGTGAAGGTGCAAATATAAAGACTAGAATTTTGTTAACCGGGTTAAGACACTACTCGGTTGCCAAGGTTAATGGCGTAATGGAACGAGTGAGGGATGCCGAAACCTTCGTTGGTGGATACGAATTTTTCAAGGAATTTAATGCTGAGAAATTCGTAACGGATCTATCGAGACTTGCTATTGACGCTGCGAAGGCTAAGCCTGCTAAGCCTGGAACGTATCCTGTTGTTGCTGATCCAGACATTATTGGATTAATTCTTCACGAGGCTTTTGGACATGCTAGTGAAGGTGATCTAGTTGCTAGCAAGGAATCTATACTTTGTGGTAAGCTTGGTGAGAAAGTTGCAAGTGAATATGTGACCATTGTCGATAATGGAGTAGTTAAAGGGGGATATCCTGTATGGTATGATGATCAAGGAGTGAAGAAGATGAAAACCGTTATAGTTAAAGAAGGTATTCTTGACGGTTACCTTTTAAGTAGGGAGACTGCCTCTGACCTTGGGTTGGAGCCAACCGGCAATGCTAGAGCCCAAGATTTTGAGAATGTCCCCATCGTTAGACAAACAAACTATTATATGGAGCCTGGAGACCATAGTTTTGAAGAACTTGTAGAAGATGTAGATTTTGGTTACTATATCAAAGGTAGAGGCGGCGGCGGTGGTCAAGTGGATGTAGGTGTTGGCAGTTTCATTTTTAATGCGGGACCAAGCTACGTTATTGAAAAGGGAGAAATAAAAGAGTTAGTTAAATCTGTTTCGATTAGTGGACTGATTTTAGAAACCTTAAAGAGTGTTGATGCTGTTGGAAAAGATTTTAAGGTTACTACTAGTGTTTTTGGTGGCTGCGGGAAAAGTGCTCAACGTGTTAGAGTAGGTCATGGAGGCCCGTTTGTTAGAATTAGAAAAATGATTATCGGAGGAAGATAAAATGATAGATTTATTGGAAATAGGTGGAAAGGCTCTAAGTTTCGCCGAGAAGCTAAATGTAAGTGAAGTAGAAGTTTATCTTGTTCAAAATACTTCAAAAAGCTGTCTTTTAAGCGGTAAGATCGATGTTGTTAAAAGCAACGTGGCCTCAGGTATTGGTGTGAGAGTGATTATTGATAAAAAGATCGGAGTTTACGGAATTACAAGCTTGGAGGAAAATGAGGTTGAAAAGGCGGTTGAAAAAGCTGTAAAGATAGCCAAGGCAAGTGACCCAGACCCAGATTTTAGAGAATTAAACAAAAAGTTCGGTAAGTCTTATGTTTCTGGCATATATGATAGAGAAATCGCTGAAATGGACATAGGGAAAATTTTTGATGCTGCTGACACTTTAATAACATCTTCCATGGATTATAATGAAATTGTTGAACCTACACGTGGAATTATTGAAACTTCTACTTGGAAAGTTGCTATTTGTAATTCCCATGGCATAGAAGCTGAAAGAGAAGGAACAGGAGTAGTTACATGGTTTAGATGTAAGGCAAAAGATGGAGGAAAAGAAGCAAGCGCTGGAGAGTCCAAACAGGCAAGAAGATGGAAAGATATAGATTTCTCCGAAGTAGCAACAAGTGCTGCTAGCAAGGCTGTTAGCATTCTCGATGCCACGTTGATTGAAAACCAGAAACTACCAGTTATTTGGCACAATAAGTTTACAGCATCGATGGTCGACATTATGTTTGGAAACACTATAGATGCTTACAGTGTTCAAAAAGGTCGCAGCCCGTGGAAGGATAAAGTTGGACAACAAATAGCTTCTGAGGATTTTAACTTAGTAGATGACGGTGTAATGGAGGCAGGTTTAAGAACTAGAGCTTTCGACGATGAAGGAGTTGCTACAAGAAAAACGCCCATAATAGAAAAGGGAGAATTAAAGGGTTTTCTATACGATACCTACACAGCAAACAAGGAGGGAACAGAAAGTACTGGTAACGCTTTCAGAACTTATAGAAGTAATCCTCTTCCCGCACCTTCGAATCTTATACTTAAACCTGGTAACGCTAAGAGGGAGGAAATCATCGAAGAAACAAGAAAGGGACTTTTAGTTGTAGATGTAATTGGTGAGTGGCTTAGTAACCCCATAAGCGGTGAAATGAGTGCAACTGTGGTCGTAGGTTATTTAGTGGAAAATGGTGAAATTAAAAAGCCGGTCAAAGGAACTATGATTTCTGGGAACTTTCACCAAATAATAAAAGATGGAATAGAACTTGTTGGCGATGATATTACAAATGTTGGCGGAGTGTATGCACCTACAATAAAGGTATCTGAAATGACGATTGCAGGGAAATCGTAATCTTAACTTTCATCTTGACTTTTTAAATCAAAATACAGTTTTACAGGTATCAGAGTTGCTAGTGCCAGGGCTATTTGAAGCCTCTGGTACCCGTATCTATTAATAAATTCTAGAATCGATTCTTTTAAGCCTATGGGACATTCCTTATGAACAATTTCTATAAACTCTTCTTCGCCAACTTTTTGAGCAGTTCTTCTAAGTTTTCTCAACGCATCATCTATGACTTTGTTTTCTATGAACCGTATTACATCCTTTCTTGCTGCTGGAGGCAAACTTATAGTTACCTTTTTATAAAAGGTTTCTAAAAGAGTTTCAGCTATTTGCGCTATTTTTTCAGCTTGTCTAGAAGGAGGAGTCTTTAGCTTTTTGTCTTCCCTAATTTTTTTGAGTAATTCAACTGCTTTTTCCAATTCTTCCTGCGTGGGTGGCTTAATAATTTCGTTTTGAAGTTTTTTAATGGCTTTTCTACCTAGCAGTTCGGTTTTCTTAATAACTTCTATATCTTGGGCTTTTTCAAGTAGATCGTTAAAGACTTCTCTACTTGGGACTTCTTTTCCATGTCTGAGACAATATGCCCTAAGCTTTAGGAATAGATTTTCCTCATATTCTAGGTCCCCATCAAAGAGAGTTAAAATTAGGTTTATGTTTTCGATTTCTTCGTCGCTTAGGGCTTTTACCTTTTCTTCAAGGGAACTCATAATTAACACCAAAACCCATGGGAAAGTTGATGATTAATTATTAAAGGTGCAACCGTTTACTTAAGTGTTACTTGAAATTCAATAGTCAACTAAAAACTAGATACTAGTGAAAAATAGCAAAGAGTCTACTATATTAAATTATACATTTGGAAAATTATTAATGCCGTTAAATTGCCTAAAATTATCATTGCGTGTGATTTTAAACAAAAGTTAAAAAATTAGAAATATATGAAAAAGAAAATTACATTAAATTTGTTCCCGAAGACTTCTAAACCATTGCTTACTCCGTGAAGGACTTTATTCTTTTTTCGTTAAGCCTTTTAATGGCTTCTGATACTAATTTGACTGCGTTTTGAAAATCTTCAAGACTAAGAACTCCTACATGACTGTGAATGTACCTTGTTGGTACTCCTATCACGATACTCGGTACTCCATGCTTTATCATATGTATTCTTCCAGCGTCCGTGCCTCCACGTTCTAGTACATCGACTTGGTACGGTATTTTGAGATCTTCTGCAAGATCAATAATAAAATCCCTTAGTTTAATGTTTGGAATTAAAGTGGCATCACGCAGTAGTATCGCTGGTCCTTTTCCAACTTTTTCCTGTGCTTCTTCAGGCTTCACTCCTGGAACATCTCCTGCTATTCCAACCTCCAACACAAAGCATAGATCTGGGCTAACAACCCAACCACTTGTTTGAGCCCCTCTAAGCCCTACTTCTTCTTGCGTTGTACCAACACCGTACACCGAAACATCGAGGCTTTCCTTTGACAGTATTCGCATTATTTCAATAACGGCTGCGCATCCTATACGGTCGTCAAAAGCCTTACCCATTATTAAATTTGGGTTCGCCATTCTTTCAGTGGTTGTTTCCGGCACTATTGGATCTCCCGGTCTCACACCCATTTTCTCTGCTTCTTCTTTGCTTGAGGCACCTATATCTATAAACATCTCTTTCTTTTTCACAACTTTTTCCGCTTCTTTTGGCTCTAATATATGTGGTGGCTTAGAACCTATAACTCCGATAATGTCTCCCTTTTTGGTTCTGATTCTAACTTTTTGTCCTAGTAAAACTTGATCAAACCATCCTCCTAGGGGAGAGAATTTTATGAACCCGTTCTTATCTATTAGCTTTACCATAAAACCTACTTCATCCATGTGCGCTGCTAACATAACTTTTGGACCGCTACTTCCCTTGAGTTTCGCTATTATACTTCCAAGTCTGTCTTGTTCAATGTCTCCGTATTTTTCTAATTCCTCCCTCATTATTTTTCTAACTTCTACCTCGTATCCTGGAGGCCCAAACGCTTCAGAAAGCCTTTTTATTAATTCAAAACTCATTTTGTATCACCATTCATATTCTACTTTTTCTCTAAAAGAAGTTATCGATACGATGCTCTTACTAAATTAAAAGAAAAAGGTAAGACATTTGTAACTTAATAACAAAATACATATTTATCATGACCTTCAAAATAGTGTATATGAGTTTGTGAGGGATTGGCATGAATCGAGGATTGGCTTTACTTGGTGGTTGTTTACTTGCAGCTGCAATATTTGTGCAGTACTTAGCAATTATTTGGAATGAAAACTATGTGTGGTTTATTGCGCCTTTTATAGGGTCTTTTCTAGCTGGTATATGCATTGGAGGGGCAAAGTCAGGTGATGTTGAACTTACAGCTTTCGGTGGATTCCTTGCGGCAGGATCAGCATGTATTCTTTTATGGTTTTACCTGACGTTATCCTACATCGAAGGAATAAAGTTAACGTTGCTGGCTTGTATTCTTGTATTCGTAGCTATGGTAATGATAGAAAAAAGCGGAAAAAGATACTAGAAAATAAAATTTAATTTTAAATATTTTCAGTTATTAAATTTAGAATTGTTTTAAAGGCTTTATCTACATTTTCGCCTGTTTTAGCTGATGTTTCAATATAACCAAACAAGTTTAGCTTCTTAGCCAAAGAAATAGCTTCACTCTCTTCCACTTGTCTATTTTTAAGATCTTTTTTGTTTCCAACAAGTATGAGTGGAATGTTCCCAGATCTTTCTCTACACATTTTGACCCACTCAGGAATCTCTAAGAAGCTTTGCCGATTTGTTAAGTCAAAAACCGCAAGCCCACCGTTTGCTCCCAGAAAAAATGTATTAACCATCTGGAACAGTTGTTTGAACCTTTCCTGACCGCCAAGATCCCAAATTTGCAAGGAAACTGTTCCTAGCTTACTACTTTCCTCAGTCTTTGATAGAATATCACATCCTATCGTGGTTTTATACGATTCTTGAAAATAGCCTTCTGCATACCTTTTACATAAACTGGTTTTGCCAACACCCCAAGGACCCATCACGATCACTTTAAAAACATACATTGTATTCATTGCCTAGCACCTCAAATGGCTTATGACGTCGTGTTTTAAATCAGTTAAATTTTACACTGAATGGGGGTTGTTTTGTAGTTTTACTGATATTTAAGATTAATCATTTAAATGTTTAATCGAAAGGTAAGATAACAGAATTCAATTAAAGCATTTAATAATACCTAAGCAATATAAAGATGGTCATCAATATTTTAAATTACTTAAAAGGGTTGGAGGATTAAAATGTTAGACAATTCTTCTATTCTGGGCAAAGCGGGTAGAAGAGTTTTAATGATGGGAAATGAGGCTATAGCTCGAGGAGCTATTGAAGCAGGGATAAAAGTTGCTACAGCCTACCCTGGTACACCCAGTACGGAAATTGTTGAAACACTTGCTGAAGTCGCTGAAAATCTAGGTATACATGTGGAATGGGCTGTAAATGAAAAAGTAGCTTTAGAAATAGCTTTAGGTGCCGCTTTTTCTGGAGTCAGAGCACTTGTCGCCATGAAAGCTCCAGGGTTAAATGTTGCGATGGATGCCTTGATGAGCGCCGCCTACTCCGGAGTAAACGGAGGCTTAGTGATCATTGTCGCTGATGATCCTGGTCCTCATACAACTCAAACAGAGCAGGATAACCGTTTTACGTCTAAGATAACTCTTCTACCAATGTTAGAGCCTTCAGATCCACGTGAAGCTAAAGATATTGTCAAAGAAGCCTTTAGAATATCCGAAGAATTGCAGCTTCCAGTAATTGTTAGAACTACTACAAGAGTTAACCATACTTCCGCCGATGTCGTTTTAGGTGAAATAGAAGTTGTAAAGAGAGAGCCTTGGTTTTATAAGGAACCCATGAGGTATATTAGAGCCTCTATGGCTTGGAATCTCGCTAGACATAAATGGCTTAACCAACAAATGGAAAAGGCAAAGGAAATTATGGAAAATCTTCCATTTAACAAATTAGAGATGAAAGGAGATGAAAAGGTTGGCGTAATTGTTTCAGGTGTCCCATACAACTATTTAAGGGAAGTAATTAAAAAATATTGTGTAGAGAATGTTGCAGTTTTGAAGGTTAGCGCAATAAACCCTCTTCCAGAGAAATTAATCAAAAAATTGCTGTCAAAGGTCGATAAAGTACTTGTTCTCGAAGAACTAGAACCCTATCTTGAATTTCACGTTAAATCACTCATAGCAGAAATTGGAAGAAATATCGAAGTTTTAGGTAAATTCAATGGCATTACTCCTAGAGAAGGAGAATTTTCACCTGAAATAGTTAAGTCCGCGTTAGAAAAACTCCTTAATATTAAATTAGGAAATCCGCTTGGGGATTCAAGGGAAAAAGTACTAGAGGAAATTAAAAGTATTTTACCTAGGCGTGCTCCTCCTATGTGCCCTGGCTGTCCTCACAGAGCAACGTATCTAGCTTTGAAGAAAGCTATTAAGCGTTTAGGTCTAAAGTTAGAAGAAGTTTCTATTTTTGGCGATATTGGCTGCTATGCTCTTAGTTTACAGCCTCCCTTAGAAGCTATTTGGACTGAGCATTGCATGGGTGCTAGTATCGGTATGGCTGCTGGACTTTACTTTGCAGGTTCACGTCAAAAAGCTGTTGCAACCATAGGTGACTCAACTTTCTTCCATATGGGCATTCAACCTTTAATAGATGCTGTGCAGCATAACGCAAACATAACCGTTATTGTTTTAGATAATGGCACTATTGCTATGACTGGTCATCAACCTCATCCTGGGAGCGGTGAAACAGCTACAGGTGAAAAAGTCAAACCCATATTAATTGAAGACATTGCTAAAGCTGTAGGTGTAAAATTTGTCAAAGTTGTAGACCCCTATGATCTAAAGGAAACCACAGATGTTTTAGTTGAAGCACTTAAGTTTGAAGGAGTATCAGTGGTTGTTGCTCGCCGTCTATGCGCCATATTAGCTGTAAGAAGAAAGCTTACAGGCCCACCTTGCTACGTTGATCCAGATGCTTGTACTGGTTGTCGTACATGTATTTTACAGCTTGGTTGTCCTAGCTTAGTTTGGGAAGGAGAAAAAACAGTTATCGATACTGGTACTTGTACTGGTTGTGGTGTTTGTATTCAAGTTTGTCCTTATAACGCCATAAAGATGGGAAAGGAGGAGTAAAAATGGTTAAGGAATTTAATTTGTTGATTTCTGCTGTCGGTGGCCAAGGAGGTTTAACACTAAGTAGAGTTATTGCTAGTGCTGCTGTTAAAATAGGGTTAAAAGTCAGAGTTGGAGAGACCCTAGGTATGAGTCAACGTGGGGGTGCCGTCATTAGCTTTGTTAGAATGGGTGAAGATGTTTATAGTCCTTTAATTCCTGAGGGAGAAACAGACGTGCTTATAGGAATGGAACCCATTGAAGCTTTAAGAGCAGCAAAATACGTGGGGCCAAAAACCGTGGCTATAGTAAATACTAGACCTATAAAACCTGTGCCAGTAAACTTAGGTCTTGAAGAATATCCACCTATAGAAAAAGTTATAGAACTGTTAGGTAAACTTTCAGGGAAAGTTATTAATTTTGACGCTTATGAAATTGCTAAGCATGCAGGTTCGACCCGTGTTGTTAACTCGGTCATGCTTGGAGCGATAGTAGCTTTAAAAGTGCTTCCGATACCTAGAGAGATCGTATTAGAAACCCTGCTCGAAAATGTTCCAAAAGGAACAGAGAAAATAAATGAAACCGCTTTCAAGCTAGGAGAAGACAAAATAAAGGAAGATTAGTGCTTATTGCAGGATTGTTGACACCCCACCTCTAATTACAATTCTTAAATTACGATGGGTGTCTTTCCTTTTTCATTTCTTTATCTAGTTCTTCTAGGAATTTTGCGAGGCCTTCAACTTCTCTTTTTTCTAGTATTGCTCTTATCAGGTCTTCAGCCATCTCATCTGCTTTCTCAATAACTTTTAGCGCTGTGTTTACATCCCTAATTACATGTACATTGCCGTATCGGTCAATGAGTTTTATTGTCCCTGATTTATGTGCTTTCAGTGTAAGGTTGCCGCTTACAAGTCTTAAAGATTCACCCTTTACAACTTTTAGTGAAAAACCATTCCTGCTTACGCTCTTTTTATGCGGTCTCATAATGACTTTGGTATCGCCATCAATAAGTCTTAATTTACCGTCTGAAACGTGCAAAGTTGTTTTCTCTACAGTATATACTGCTTTACCTTCTTTGGCTGCTATGCTAATCTCTCTTCCAGTCCTATCGTATATGAATACTAGCCATCTATCTTCTCCCGTAATAAGTTTTGGAGCTTGATCGTCAACTATTTTGAAAGGCCCGAAACTTACAAGAGTTCTGCCAGTTCTTTCATCTCTAATAGTGAGAGGACCTATTTTTACGAAGTCTCCCTCTGGTCCCTCTTCAATGTGTATGAAGGGAAGTTTTACCACGGTTCTTTCCGGCGTGTCTTCGACATATATTCCTGGTAAGTCTATTCTTGTATATTCAGCTTTTCTTTCTCTTTCTCTTGGTACTCTTGGCTTCCATAA
>Ga0190307_1000156_pt1 | contig 21560 bp, 26 predicted proteins | sample 48700745_MG_FD_161653 | JGI IMG/M metagenome (GOLD analysis project Ga0190307, IMG submission 161653) | Hydrothermal vent sediment bacterial communities from Southern Trench, Guaymas Basin, Mexico - 4870-07-4-5_MG | ecosystem: Environmental > Aquatic > Marine > Hydrothermal vents > Sediment ... | reverse complement strand
GTTAAAGAGTACGGAAATTATGAGTTAACTACTCAGACAGTTGATTATGGTATAAAGGTTAAAACCTGGGTAACTCCTTTCGGCGAGATCCATATGAAGATTCATCCTCTCATGAGCTATGAAGCTTCAAATAGAAACAATATGGTTATCTTTGATCCGAGAGATTTGAAGTATCGATATATAGATGATACTACTTTCTACCCTGATCCTGATAAACTGAATACCGGGCGAAATAGAATTGACGGAACTGATGAGGAATATCTCACTGAATGTGGTCTCGAGTTTCATCATCCGATTAAAACTGCATTCTTGGCTGGTTTTGGTTCTGATAATACGGTTTAGCTAGTTCTATTAAATATTGGAGGGATTCTAAAAAATCTCTCCTTTGTTTAAAATTTGAATGAAGATTATTATTGAGGATTTTATGAACTTACTTGAAGTTAGAACACAGTTTGTGAAAATTACAGGACGGTATGATTTAGTAACTGATACGTCTTCTTGGGATAATAACGGAGCTGATTTCTTTCTTCAAGCAGGTCAGAATATGATAGAGAAGTTAGTAGGAGATCTTCCAGAATCTGAGGGACGTCTTTGGAAAACTCTGGCTTCTGGCGAATATTATGTTAACTTTCAGCAACGTTGTAGAATGATCTTGGAAGTCTGGGCTAATGATGATTCGGATAGAGTTGAGTTAGAGCGGAAGTCCTGGGCGGAACTTAAAGAACTCTATCCGTCTGCCTTAGCAGATATAGATCTTGGATATCCTTTATATTATTGTATTGCGAAACTCAGAGAGATTGATGCGACAGATAAAAATGCAACAGGAGTTTTCTTCAACTCAACTTTAGCTACGAGTACTAATTTTCGAGGAATAGTCATAATGCCTCCTGTTGATACTGCTTATGATATTGAGGTATATGGGAAGTTTCTACAACCGGAACTTAATGCAGATGATATTGAGAATTTCTGGACTTTAACTTATCCAGAGATTCTAATTCGCGCTGCCATGTATCAAATGGAACTATCTTATAGAGGTCGTCAAGCAGTTGGAAGACTTTTAGAATCTCTTATGCTGGAGATATCTGAAATTGATAAGGATGCGGTAGAAGAAGCTACAAGAAACTTTAATCAGATTGGAGGATAATTTTGGAGATTTTAACTCAGAGAGAGCAAGAACTTGAAGATAGAATAATTGAAAAAGTTCTTCTTAGGATTCCTGAAGTTATAGGGAATTTAATAACTCATCATATGAGTATGAGAGAGACTAATCAAGAGTTTTATAAAAAACACTCAGAATTAGTAAATCATAAAGAAGTAGTTGTGAAAGTATTGGAAAAGGTTGAGGGAGAGAATCCTTTGCTGAGTCATCAGAAACTTTTAGAAAAGGCTCTACCGAAGATACAAGAGCAGGTTAAACTCTCTAATGGGATGTCTATGGAAGCTGTAGATGTACCCTCCTTGGATTATAACGGAGAATTCTAAATGGAACTTATTCCTAGAGGCGATAATTTTACTTTGAGCTTTAATGCTCAGGATCTTTCAAAAGGGCTTAGAGTATCTAAAAGATCTTTGAGAAATTCTGGTTATCTGGTGCAGAGTTCTGGAGCTGTAGCTCGAGATGGAGTGTTACAGACTCTTGAAGATATGTCTCAGAGAGATTTCTCAGGTATCACAGATGGCTTTCCGTATCCTCAAATCTTTGTATTTCCAAATCTTATAATTGTATGCGGAGAGACTCAGATATATGAGTTGGTTTCTGGAGCTTTAGTTCTAAAGATTACCGTCTCAGCCGGAACTTCTTGGAGTGCTATTGCATCTGGAGAATATGTATATATGTCTAATAGAGAAGTTTCAGTAGTAAGAGATCCAGATAGTATTACTTATAGCCTTTCTGATCTTCCCACAGCTTCTTGTATTTGTAACTTTAATGGTCAAGTTTTAATAGGATCCCCAGATGAGGATTTATCATGAGTTCTAATGTTTGGCCTTTTACTAAGCGACTTCCTGGGAGATGGTTTAATGATCATGGAGATGCTTATATTCCTCCAGACAGTCAGGAGAAGAATCCCTACTGGTCTTTTACTAAACCTCCTTATAAGCAAGGATATATAAATAATCCTAATTGGACAGAGAATCCTGCGCATACGAATAAGCATCATCCTTGTGGATACTGGATTCCTGGAACCTATACGATTCCTGCTCGTCATACATCTAAACCGTATCCTATTGAGCATCAGGATTTAATAGACTCTCCTCCAGTATCGATTGTATCAGGGAGCCTTAGGGAACTTAAACATAACTATGGATATCTTGAGGATCTTGAATCTCCTCCTGCAACAATTATAGCGGGAGAATTAAGAGCATTATTATTATATTATGATAATGGAGAGCCTGATGAGCTTGAATCCTCCAGTGCTACAATAATTTCAGGAGAATTAGAACTTGCATTTATATTGAAGGAATATGAGGGGGATGCAGAGGAATTAGAGTCTGCCTCAGCAACAATTCTATCCGGTAGCTTACAAGATGTTCTTATTCATTACACAAACGGAGATGTTGATGATGAAGAACTTGAATCTTATTCCGCAACAATAGTAGGGGGAACTTTAGAATGATGACAATGCACACAAAACTTTGTGGTTTCTATAAATTTGAAGCTACAAATATTAAAACAGGTAGAAAAAGACTTTTAGCAGATTGGTTCCCAAATCTTATAACGAATATAGGGTTAGATAGAATCGGAACTGCCGCTGATTGGCTGTATTACTGTCAAGTAGGGTCAGGATCATCTGCTCCTGATTTTGGGGATACTGGGCTTAGTAATTATATTGGAGTAACTAATACATCCGTAGGAACTACAAATGGAGTATCAGGAGCATCTCCTTATTATCGCTGGTATAAAAAGATCTATCGTTTTAGCCCAGGAGATGCTACTGGAAATATAGCAGAGGTTGGAGTTGGCTGGTCAAATGTTTCAGGAAGTCTATTTAGCAGAGCTTTGGTCTTAGATGGGGCAGGAAGTCCTACAACTATCACGGTCTTATCTGATGAATATCTCGATGTAACATATGAGTGTAGAAGATACTTGCCAGAAGGTGATGTGACTCCTTACACAATTGAATTACGAGGTGTTACACATACTATAACCGGAGGTAGAGCTGCGTATATAACAAATGCAACTATTTGGGCTATGCCCTTTCAAGGCGGGGATGTCTATTCACCTACTTGTACAGTATATGATGGAGCTATTGGAGGAATTACAGGTATCCCAACAGGAGCCCATTCTACTGCATACTCTCCTACTAAATCTACTTATGTAAATGGCGACCATTATCGAGATTGGACATATTCTTTTAGCTTAGACCAGGGTAATTTAACTAACTTTATAAGTGCTATAGTAGCACCCTTGGTAGGAGGTTGGTATCAATTCGGAGTTTCACCAGACATAGAAAAAACATCTGATGATATCATGAGCCTTACATTTAGAGCTTCTTGGGGGAGAAAATAATGCTTCCTGATAATGAGTTATCTTCTACCCCCATGCCTTCTATGATAATTGGGGGAAGATCAATAAGTGCTTATATTACAGAAGATTATGAAGATGGTGGTATAGCATTAAACGATCCCAGCGAAGGTCTGTCATATCAAATCTGGCATGGCTTTCTTGAGGGGGATAATATCTATGTAGAGGCATCGAACACTGCAAAGACTCTTGTTTATTCAGGATCATTTATCACAGAAATAAGTTTTACTTTTGATCAAAATATGCGGATTGTTATAGCTTTTGTTCAAGAGGATATTGCTAAATTATATTGGTATGACTCCACAATCGAAGATTATACAACAACTATTTTTGAGTATGGGGCATTTTCACCTAAAGTTTTTCTTGATGATAAGAGAGATAGCCAGATACCTGTAAGCGACGTTATTTTATTTTATATGAATATGCAGTATCTATGTTGCCGTAATCAAAGAGACAGATATGGGATTTGCTATGAGTTAGCTGCCCGGGGCTCTTATAAAATTAATAAGGTAGGTATGGGAAAGAATTTACGAATACAAATTATTTTAGAATAAGGAGATATCATGGCTAATGCAGTACCGAATAGTTTTAAAGCAATACTTTGGAAGGGCCAGAATAAAGGTTTGACTGATGTTTATAAGATAATCCTAATGCAAGCTGGGTTTGTCTTCGATCAGGATAATCATAATTGTTATGCAGATGTTATATCAGATGAACTTCCGGAAGGGAATGGGTATCTTACTGGAGGAGCAACCCTGACAGGAGTCTCTATCTCAATCAATGATGTATCTGATCGAGTAGAAGTGACCTTTAATAATGCCCAGTGGAATGCTTTTGGTGGAACTCTTCAGGCTTCTGGAGCTATTATCTATAATGATTCTACTGATACTGGAAGCAGCGATGATTATACTGATGCGATAGTTTCTTATAAAGATGCTGGGGGAACTCTAACCGCTGTTGATACTACTCCTATAATTATGAGTTCTATTATGGAAACTATTGGCGATAAAACATAACTATGTTTAAAATTTGAATGGAGGATGATAATGGAGTTTCCTGATGGGCTAACTAGAACTGTGGTAAGATCTATAGCAGTTATGAGTTTTGCTTCTGAAGCCCCTCCTAATTTTGATTTAGCTCTATATTTCAGTTGGCATAATGAAGACTTTGATGGTTTAGGTCTAGGCTCTTATGGAGATTTTAATTCAAATTTTAGTGATTGTACTTCTCAATTGGCAGTATCTTCTGAGGGAGGATTTTCTGTTGCAATAGTTCGAGTTGAAAATACTGGGGAGCTTGCAGTATCTTCTGAAGCTTTTATGTATACTCAGCCCGCAAAGGCTAACTGGATTAAATGGTCGAATATTGGAAGTATAGATTTTACTATAAATCGTGGGAGTGTTGCAGGTGAGGCACTTCTGGATTGGAATGGAGTAATATATCAGATTCTTCAATTAGGCACGAAGGTTATAGTCTATGGTCTTAATGGAGTTTCTATTATGACTCCTCATGGTATTAGTTATGGTTTGCAGACAATTCATAGAAGAGGAATCAAAGGCCGAAACGCCTGTTTAGGATTAGATTCTGAACACTTCTTTATAGATGATCTAGGAGATTTATATAGTATCAAAGAGCAGTTACAACTCGTAGGATATAGAGAATATCTATTAAAACTAACAGATCCTGTTTTATCTTATGATTACTCTTCAGGACTTCTTTACATCTGTGATGATACTTATGGATTTGTCTATAATTCTAAAACTCAGAGTCTTGGCGAAGGTCCTGTGAATATTACAGGAATACAACAGCGGGATGGGATAACTTATATCAGCGCTCCTACAAATATAGTAGTTCCTGTGTTCGAGATCTGGACAGATATAATAGATTTTGGAACTCGGAATGCTAAGACTATTGAATCAATTGAAGTAGGTACAGATCTTATTCGAAATCTTTTAGTGAATATAGAATTTAGAAATAATAAATCTTCAGTATTTCAAAGATTATCTTGGGAAGTTTGTAACCCAGCTGGAATTTCTTATCTATTCTGTCATGGAGTAGAATTTAGAATAGGTTTAAAATTAACATCTTTTGATTATCTTGAAATAGATTATCTAAATATTAAAGGAAGGATTACATGATTATAAAACTTACATCTAAAGATATCACAAAGCATTGGGATGTTATTAAGTATGCTTTAATTAGAGGGGATTTAATAACTCCTGATTATAGGCAAGAAGTTCTAAATGATATGCTTCATGAGTTACTGTGCGAGAAAGCTCAATGTTTCTTTCGTTTTGACTCTGAAGAGCGAAAGATACAAGCTATCTTGATTACAAAGATTCAGCAGAATAAAAGAACCTTAGAAAAGTTCTTATATATTCAGTGTATATATTCCTTTCTAATAGTTGATAATAATATCTGGCAAAGTGATTGGGAGTTTATAAAGACTTTTGCAAAAGAAGTTGAGTGCAGATTTATTCTTGCAAACTCTTCTAATCCTAGAATTTTTGAAATCTTAAATAAGGTAGATGTTAAGGAATATTACAGAACTTTTATATGTAAACTTAACAAGGGAGATTCATAATGAGTAGCGGCGGAAGTAGTGGAGGAGGGGATAGTAATAATACTAATACGATAAGATATGCTCCGTATGTAGAAACTCATCATACTAATTTTTTAGATAGAATAGACTCTTATGTACAATCTACTATTACAGATTCTCCACATGCTGATTTAGCAGATCTTACTGTTGATGAGGGGTTTTTAGGAACTGGATATTTTCTATCAGACTTTCCAGCCCTCTATGATATGTTTGGAAAGTTTATGGCAGGGCTGGATATAGATGTTCTTGCAGATCAGATGATTGAGGCCGCAGTTAATAATGAGACAATAAATAATTTAGTATCTGCTGAAGCGGATCTTTTAAATGATCATGTAGATACTAAGGTTATGCCAAAGTTTCTAACAGGTATGAGAGATATAAATGCGGTTATGACAAGTTCTTTTGTGATAGGTAAGGCTAATATTGCAGAGAGTCAGACTAAGGCTATCTCGAAATATAGTGGAGAGCTGAAGTATAGAATGCTTCCTATAGCTAATAGTCGATGGGAGAGGCATTTAGGCTGGAATGAATCTGTGATTAAGAATTATTCAGAGATCATGAGACTCTATTTTGCCGCAAGAATAGATACTCGAGATCAAAATCAGAAGTATAAGGTTAAAGATTCTTTATGGCCTTTTACGGTCTTAGATTCTCAAAGAGCCGCATTAGGGGCTCTTCAGGGAGCTTCTAATTCCTCAAATAGTATAGAGGGAGATGAACCATCACAGTTAATGGGGGCGCTAGGAGGAGGGCTAAGTGGAGTCGCCGCAGGGGCAGGTTTCGGAGTTCCTGGAATGGTAGTCGGGGGAATTTTAGGTGTTGCATCAAGTTTTTTATAAAATAGGAGAATAATTACTATGGGATTTATACCGTCAGGAACAGGAACAAGTGCAGGAACAGGTGGATTTTTTTCAAACTTAATGAAAGGTCTTGGTAATGCTACACAAGGTAAAGGAGATCAGTTAACTATGATTGCTGATACTCTGGGTCAAAGAATGGCTCCAGGAAATATCTTTGGCGGAATTGGCACAGGTATGGTGAAATCTAAAATGGCTGGAGAACAACTTGCAAGTGATCAACAAGGTTCTGCAGGACTTCTTAGAAAGATTATAGAAAATCTTAGTAGTGGTTCTGATATGAATCAGGCGAGTTTTAAGAGAGACCCAAAGACTGGAGAATTTACTATAAATGAAACTTCAGTAATTCCAAAGGAACTTGATAAGATTCAACCATTACAGAAGGAGAAGTCGGCAGCTACTTCAGATTTTCAAAAATCTCCTGAAAGTTCTGCTCAGACTCCTGGAAGTATGAAGGATCTTTATGAAACCTATTTAGGAGATTCTAATGGATAATAGACAAGTAGTAAATACTATAGGACTTTCTCCAAAAGAGCTTACAGATATTAGTCAGCAGCAAATTTCCAGAGATCAGAATATGATAAATCTTTTGGGAAAGGCTCTGGCTCATAAGGTAAGTTCTGCGAGACAGCTCTCAGATGCAGATCGAAATACTATGTTAAATAAACTTACAGCGGCTCAGACTAAGGAACTTGCTCCGGTTAGTATAGAATTTCGTGGAAAACAGTTTCAGACTACTCAAGGTAATATGACTCAGGCAATGAGGGATCTAAGAGAATCCGCACTTATTGAAGCAGATCTTGAGAGAACAGAATATGAAAATACTCCTATGCAAGTCTATATTGGTGGTAGACCTTTTGATATTCGCAGGCATGAGTTTGATGCACTTTCTAAAAACTTAATGAGGCAAGAAGAGCTTTCTCAAAGTGCTGCTACAGGTGCTAGGGCTCAGCAAGAGCAGGATTGGAGAATGGAAGGGATTAAAGATCTTGAAGATTCTTCAGAGGTCTCAGCTCAGACAGCTGCTAAGTTAAATAATTTAGGAACTTGGATGACTGCTAACAAACCTTCAGAGGGGAATGATCTTGCAGCAAAAGAATATAATATGAAACTTAGAGATAGTTGGAATAAGATTAATGTAGAGTTGAATAAACCTCCTGAAGGTCGAGCCGAGAATCCATTAGCTCTTGCTAATTCTGCTAATATGATTGCTGAGGAGTTGGGAGAGACAGTTGCGACTGTTGTATTTTCTGATCGCTTCGATCTTCCTGGCTTCGATCTTTGGGGTTTCGGAAAGGGTATCTCAAAGGGAGCTTATAAAATTGATGAGTTAAAAAATCCTATTACAAATCAGCCTATAACGATTCAAGAACTTCGAAAGCAGGCTATTGCAGATAATATGAATCTTAATGAAGCTCTTCAAATTCTATATATACAGAAAGCACTTAAAGAGGATTAATATGAGTTGGTTAACTGATGTACAGAATCAAAATGAATCTTTTGAAAAGGGACTTTCACAAACACCCTCCATTCAAAATTCGAATATAGATATGGAAGATCCTCAGAAAGTTTTAGATATTCCAGAAACTTCTACTGATACAGAGGAAGTTCCTGAGGCTCCTAAATCTTGGTTAACTGAAACAGGTCAACAGGTATCTGAAGAGTTAGAAAAAGAGACTGGATTTCAGAAAGGTTTAAGATGGCTTAAGGAGGATTCCTTTAATGATTCTATAGACTTGTTAGCAGGTTCTCATGAGGCTGTTACAAATCTTCTTTGGGGCGCACTATCATTTGAAGCATCTATTGCGGCTGGTACTATTAGAATGAGTTATGAGAAGGCGAGGAATTTAGTAGTCAGTAAGAACCGTGAGAGATCTCCTGAGGAGATATTAGAGAAGGTTGAAGATACTCAGCATTGGTTACCAGGTTTATTACCTCCACCAAAGACCCAGATAGCTAAAGATGTATTAGAACCTGTTGGAGATATCTTTTACTGGCTTTTTACAGGTCCTAGGAAGATAGGAAAGGATATGACAGAGTTCTACGGACCTAATGCTGGATGGCTTTCAGAACAGATTCTTACCTTAGGAATGTGTAGATTTGCACATGCTAGTGGGAAAGAGTTAACAGGTAAGATAATGGAAGTTACTAAGAATGCGAGAGGAGTAAAAGCAAAGAAAGTTGCAGCAGAGTTAGATGCAATTCTTAAAGAAGCTCAAGGATCTAAAATTCCTTCTAAATATGATACTGCTTTTCAGAAGAAGGTTAATGAGTATGAGGCAGTATTACAGGCAGAATGGGAATTAGAAACTGCGAGATATGAGAAGGGTTTAAAGGTAGATGAGTTTGCTCCTGCAAAACCCGGAGATGCAAAGAGTGCAAAACCTATAAAGCTTCCTAAGATTCCTAAAGAACGTATTATAGAATTTACTGAGGCTGCGAAAGAGGCTCCAGAATTATCTCTTGCTGAAAAACCTAAACCTATTAAGATGACTTTAGATACTCTTAATAAAGCGAAAAAACGTAGAGGGGAGCCTGTAGAAGAATCTGTAAAAGATACTCTACCTAAAGAAACTCAGGCCATGCTTAAAAGAGTCCCTGATTTAAAAACTACTGGAGAGGCTTATAAATACGCAGAGTCTGCTACAAAAGAACAGATGAAGGATATAGAACTTTATCGAGAATACTCTATGAAGAAGGCAAATGATCTGAAAACTGCAGGAAATTTATCAGATTCTTTTATGGAGGCTCAGCATAGTTCATTATATCGAGAGGCGATAGAACGTTATAATAATACTGGATCTGCAAAACGGAAAGTTCCTGAGGCTCCTGAGATTCCGATTAAGCCGGATGTTTCTAAAACATCTGAGATTAAGCTCTCAAAAAGAGCTCAAGTAGAGCATGATGTAAATTTAGATACTGCAAAAGATATGGGAATCTATGAGAATATTAAAGATATGATTGGAGAGAAAAAATCTTCTAGAGATATTCTTACTCAATTAGCTAAGGGAGAATATTTTAAAGAGGATTTAAAAGACTTTAATCTTACTCGACAGGATATAGTATCTGCTATACAGGCAGTAAGAATTGCGGAATTTAAAGATCCTAAGGCGGTTAAGTATTTAGAAGCTTCTATGAAAAAGGAAAGTAAGAAAGTTGCAGAGTTAGAAGTTGTAGAAAAACCTGCTGAGGGAAAAAGAGTAGATCCCGAAACTGGAAGAGCTCCTGGAATGCCTACTCCAGAACGTAAGGTAGATTTGGGAACATCAGAGGTGCTAGAAGCTTATAAAGCCCGGCAGAAACCCCTGACATCTGCTGAAGGAAAGATTATAAAGACTAAAAGTATTGCAGAAGGAGAGGCTCGGGCACAGGGATTAATGGGAGAACTTGTAAAAAATTCTTCTGGAGAAGGTTGGATAGTTAAACCTATCAGAGGAAAGAAAATAAAACCTAGTAAGAGTGAGTTGCAAAAACTTCAGAAAACCTGGGACAGTCTTCTTGATAAAGATATTAAAGAATCAAAGGGAGTTGACCTTTCAGAAAAACCTTTTGATGCTACTTCTTGGGACGGTCTTTTAGATCTGCTTAAGAGTGAACGAGGAGCTATTACAATAGATCCAGCAGATTTTAAAAAGGCAGCAGATTTTCTAAAGAGTAAAGGAATAAGTACGAAGAATGCTATAAAACTTCTCAAAGCTCGAGGTATTTCAGATGAACTTATAGGGGCTTATTATAAGAAGGATGGAAAATCCTATATTCAAAATTTAAACAAAGAGTCGATAGAATCTCAATGGTTAAAAAAGGGGCAGGATCCTAAGCAACTTCTAAAGCCTAGAGATCTTGGAAAAGGTAGAAAAGCTCCGGCAGTTTCCAGGGGTGATGCGAAGATTATTGAAAATGCTCCTGATATTGGAAGACCTCTTTTGGGGGAGAAGATTCGACATCTCGCTACATCAGAGGGTCTTATGACTTCTCTGGGTAAACCTATTAGAGAAACCTTTTTAAGAAGAGCTATGAAGGGTGAGAAGCAGAGTTCAGATATTCAAAAGACTCTGTTAGAAGAATCTCAGAAGCTTAGAAAAACTTTACCTTTTTGGAGTAGAGATAAGAGTTCTAAACGAATAGATAATTATGCAATGAGTAGACAGAAGGGTGGTGCAGAGCGTTTAGAAGCTATGGGAGAGAAGATTGTGAATGATCTTTCTCCAGCTGAAATGAAGATTTATGATAGAATGCAAGAGGTTTATAAAGATCTTTATGTTAAGATTAATAAAGTTCGTAAAGCTTCTGGTCAGAAAGAGTTTCCTGCAGTTAAGAACTACTCAACATGGATACATGATCTTGGTAAACTAAATGAACTTGAGCAGATGTCTATGTTTAAAAAACTTGAAAGTATTCAAAAGGGGCTAAAAAAGATTCAGAGACTCCCAAGTCAGATGGATAAAACTGGAAGAGTTCCGAGTATGAAAGGTCATGAGAAGTTTCGTGGAGGCCCTGATACTCCAGGTTATTTAAAATTAGATGCTTTTGAAAACTTTAATCAGTATGCTATGATGGCCGGAGATGTTTTAGGTAAGACAAAGCATCTTTCATATCTTCATGAACTTCTTCAACCAAAGTTTGAGCTTTATAAGAACGCTTCAAATACTTATAACTTTCTTCGAGAATGGTTAGACTATCAAAAGGGAAGTACTCCTGAAATGTTTATTACTAATCCTAAGGCTAAAAGATGGATGGCAAAACTTAGTGGAAATGTTGCAGTGTCTTTTATTACTTTTGCACCTAGAAGTGCTATGGTACAATTCTCATCTCTTAATAATAGTATTGCTGAGATAGGTTTGCTTAAAATGTTACAAGGTGTTGCTAAAAGTATAAATCCTGCTGGGATAAAGAGAGCTGCTAGAGTTTCTAATGCTCTCACAGTAAGAACTCCTGAAGCAATTATTATGGATTCTTTGATCGGTACTCCTACATTTCCTGGAAAGACTGGAAAACAGATTCATAAAGTTGGGAAGGCTGCGAAGAAAGTAGGAATAATTCCACTATCTCTTACTGATAGTATGGTAGCATATTCTACTTGGTTAGGCGCAGAAGCTCTAGGCAAAACAAGGTTTAAGAAATCTGCTGAATATAAGAAACTCTCCGGTAAAGAGGCTAAGAAAGCTTTAGATGAATATGGAATAAACTTTGCGGATGATGTAGTTATTCGTGCTCAGGGATCTGCAGCAAAGAGTGCTCGGGCTCCAATACAGAGAACTGCTGAGGGAAAGTTTATTACAACTCTTCAAACTTTTACAATCGCTAATTTTGATTATCTTACTCGACATATATTAGGAATTAAAAATCCTGATATCACGAAGCCTGCACAGATAGCAAAAACTATGCAATGGGTAGCGACTTCTGCTTTGATATCTCAAGGATTTGAATCTGCAGGTTGGAGATCGCCCCTACCTACATCTATTAAAGCTTACCAAGAATCTATGGAACAGACTAATGATAAGGTTAAGGCAATTAAAAATGCAGCAACGGAGGTATTAGAATTTATTCCTATCTATGGAGGGAAGTATAAATTTGGAAGTGAACTTTTTGGAGCTGTTATAGATCAATTAGTAAAACTTGGGAAGGGAGATATGACGGCCCTTCCTAGACTAATGGGAACTCCTGGTTTCTCAACTCTGCTTAAGGGATATAGAGCGGCGAATCGAGGTGGAACTGCAGCAGATATTCTGATGGGAAGGTATATTAAGAAGCCCAAGAGAAGTGGAAGTGGAGGGCTCTCAGGCTTCTAGGAATTAGTACTTATTCTTTATCACAAGCCTCAAATTCTATTAAAAGATCTATCTCATGTTTAATCTTCTGAAGATCCTTAGGTTTCTTTCTACAAATTCTCTTAATAATACAGCCTTCAAGAAATCCTAATTTATTCTTAGTAATAAACTCTACGGGCTGTATTGGAAAGTTCTTATAATGATTTCCTCCAATCTGAGTATCAAGTGCTGTCATGCTATTACTCCTTTTTCTACAAGTGTTTTATAACATCTATAAGTTGCCTGAATATCTGCCAAAGCATCATGAGCTGGAAATTCTTCTTGGAAGAGATGGTGATAAAGTTCAGTAAGCATAGGCCATTTATAACCTCGCTTTCCAGGAAGTTTACAAAAATCTGTAGAGGCTTTCATAGTACACACTGTAGGAATTTCTTGAAAAACTTCCTCAGTATACAGATAATTATTTCGAGTAAGAAGCATATCCAACATCTTAAGATCAAAAATTATATTATGTCCTATAACAATGTCTGCCTTACGTAAATAATATCCCATTATAGCTGCTATAACTTTCTCAGAAACTCCATACTGAGATGCAGTTTCTACTGAAATCTTATGTACTTTCTGCGCCCCAGGATGTATAGTTCTATCTTCTGCTTGTATAAGAAAACCTCCTTGATTTAAAATCTTATCATCAACCTCAAAGAGAAATCCTATCTGAACAATCCAAGCTTGATCTTTATGTCCTCTTGGGAGTTTCTTACTCGGAAAACCACTTGTTTCAGTATCAAAAAATAGTTTATTCACTTTTATTCTCCTTAATATCTTTATTCGCATTTTTAAGTACAGGTAGCTTTTTAAATTCATCTGCTATAATCTCTAACAACTCTAACAAAACTTCCTTAATTATATCATGCTGAGATTGTTGAGAAGTTTTAATACTCTTAATTTTCTTTCCTATCTTAATTAATCTTTCATCCATTTTAGATCTCCTTTTCTAAGAAATTAATATCTTAACATATGTTAATAGTTTCTTGTTTACTTTCTTAAACTGTTCTGTAATTTGATAAATCTTTATCATATCTTGAATAACTTCTAATATATTCAGTGGATGTGAAATCTTCTTTAAAACTTCTGCCTGTTTTAACCATTCTTGATGTGCCGAAAGTTCCCATGTAAGATCTATATTATTCTCAAGATAATACATACACTTTGAAGATTTTTCAAAAAGATTCATATCAGATTCATGAGAACATTCGCAGAAAATTGTATGCAGAACCTCAGCTAGTTTTTGTCTATCATCTTGAGACACTTCTTATTCACCTCCTTCGTTTGAATTTTGAACAGAGTTATCAGGTTTATATACTATTACAGTCTTTCCTTTTGAGTTTGTTACCGTACTTATAAAATCCGCAGTTTTTAATGCTTGTAAATATTCATCCAGATCTCCCTCACTCATATACATAAGAAATTCTTTCATTAATATATCTTTAGAAACTTCTTCATTCATTGCAATAAAGTGCATTAAGCGTTTGAGATTTTCTGCCTTACTAAACTCTCCAGCGTATTGAAAAGTTCTAGGCATTTTTATTTCAGTTTCTTCTAAGAAATTAATAGATTCTTTTAAATGATCTTCTGTTATAATCATAGTATCTGATTCACTAGCAGACATAATCATGCTGAGTTTGAATAGATGAGTAGGGCGTCTTTCCCAATAGTTTCCGAAGTGAATGGGATCAAGAGAACTCTCTTCTGGGTAGTCTCCGTACCAATCTGACCAATATTTGAGAAACCCTTTAGTAACTTTAAAATCTCCCCTTAGAGATCTAATCCTCGTAAGATCTTCTATTAGATCTTTTTCAAGAGCTAAGCCCTCTTCAGAGAGAGTAAAAAAGGGACAGACAATCCGTCTTTTTATTCGCTCTTCATATATAAAGATAATTCTACTAGTCAGACCTATTCCAATCGTTTCAGTTGACATTGTTTCTTTGATTTGATTTGGAGTAGTCGCCCCGATTAGAGTTAGAAATACTCCTATAACCTCTTCCACATCTCTTGAAATAGTTTCATATCGAAATAGATCTAAGCAGTCATAGAAGTTACAAAGATTTGAAATTAACTCTTTATTTGCAAAGCCTAAGAAGACTGCAAGTTCGGGAGAAAATGCTGTAACAGATGAGTGGCTTTCAAAATAACCTTCCTCAGAAGATTCTTCTGTATAGGTACTCTCACTCATTCTTCTAATCAGAGCTTGAAGAGATGTAGTATCACTAATAAGAGATATATTCATCTTATCAATAAACTTTCGGGCAAAAGACATAGCAGTTCCCTTACGAGCCTTTCCAGCGGGAGCCACTAAAACCAGATAGAAGTTAGGATAGAAGACCAGTGATCCCCAATTTAATCTACACTTTCGTTGAAGAGCCGATGATATAACAGAAATTCCCATCCACTCATGAAACTTTGTGGGGGGTTCTGAATCATGGCAATAGTGGACGTAGCTTTTAAGCCAGTTATCACAGATTCTTTTAGGCATTATTAATTTTTTCCCAACTCGTTTTAAGATTATCAGAAAGATCTCCTGAAAAATCTATATGAATACTTGTTTTTTTATTATCCTTATTCAAAGTTCTTCCCATTTTTAAATCAGCGGGAATCGTAAAAGTTCTTCCATTATGAGTTGTTAGTGGTATTTCAAGACTCTTTTTTATAAGCCTAAGCATTCTGGCATGTTCTTTCCAGCCTATATTTATAGGAATCTGAAAATCAATCTCATCATGAATTTGTCTTAAAAGTTCTATAGGCTTAAATATAGTCTGATTATAATAGATATAATTTATTCCCTTTTTATTCACTATGTCTCCCACAGTTCCCTGAGGAATACAAGAATAAGCTTCTTTAAAAGTTTTGTCAGCATTTCTTCCCGTCAGAGGTCCTAAGAAAACAGTCTTTCTTCCCATTAGATTTGTAAGAATTCTTGTAGTTCTAAGACATTTCCGAACATAAGTATGAAAGGATTGCTGGACTCCTGGATAAAGATTATGATATGAGTTATAGATTAACTTACCATCACTTTCTGGAAGCTCATTTGCTAATGCAAAGTTCTTATAACTCCAAGCATAGTTGAATCCGTGATTTGCCTTCTTCCCCCAAAAACGCCACTCTTGAGTTCCATCCCCTATAGGAGCAGGATCTTCAACACTAATCCTTTCTGAATCATACCCAGATCCGTAATAAGTTTTCATAATCATTCGAGCAGATTTAGCATGTACATCTTCATCAGCCTCAAAGCACTGAATCATTTCTAAAATATCACCTACATACGCAACAATTCTATTCTCAGCTTGGCTGAGATCAAAAGCATAGTAAGCATAACCAGGATCAGGAATTAGAAAATCTTGAATATGATGAGGAAAGTTTTGAAGATTCGTACCACTTCCCCAGAGATTCTTACTCGAAGATATACGACTATAACGAGTTCCCACAGGATTATAAGAACATCTGAGACGTTTATCCGCATCTATTTTAGTAATATCAAGATATGTAGATTTAAGTTTCGTAAGTTTTCTAATTCTTTGAATGATCTTAGCTTCTTTCCATCCCTTACGAATTAATCTTTTCATTGCCAAATCATTATAAGTAGTCTTTCCCTTATCTTTATAAGGAGTTATTCCCTTTTCAATAAAGAAATATTCGTTAAGTTGCTTAGGACTTTTTGCATTAAGAGGTCTTCCGACAATAGTATCAAGTTCCTCTTGAGCTTCTATTAGTTGTTTCTTATGATCTTGATCAGCAGCTTCCATTCTAACTATATCAACTCTAATTCCTCTCTCCATCATATATACCAGAGGTTCTATTAGAGCAATCTGATTATTATAAGTCTCTATAATACCCAGTTTTATAAGCTCTTCTCGCTGCTTTGGAAAAGCCTCGTCACAAATCAAAGCATCCGTTGCGTTGTATTTCCAGAACTTATAATATTGTCCACCCCCTTTAAAGAATGCCTTACCATCAGCTTTATAATAAGGATGATCTGTCCATATAGATGTGATAAAATCTAATCCTTTAGGATAATCAGCCATAATCATCTGTTGGGCTACCATAGTATCATCTATGTTAGTAGTTCTAATTCCATATGTGCGGAGAAGAAAATGATTATCAAAGATAAGATTCTGTCCGCAGATTTTAATTTTAGAATCTTCTAATATCTCTGCGATAATTCGCCAGATATCAGCTTCTTGTGCGATTGTAAAATAATCTCCAAGATGATCTGCAAATGGAATACAGATTGATTGAAGATCTACTGCAAAAGCAATACAACTTATCTGTTTATATTTTCGATTCATATAAACTTCAATATCATAACTAATTCTACTTCCAGAAAGACCTTTATCACGACAGAAATTTAAGAATTTTATTATAGTTTCAAAACTGGGCTCAAGTTCATAAACTCTTTCTGTAGGAACTGTAAGATTTTCTGTAAAACTTCTTAATCGTTTAAGATCAAATATAAGCAATCTTCTGTTTAGAAAATTATTCTTTGGAGGTATTATAGTAGCAGGATGTATTGTAGGAATAACTTTCCTGCCAGGAATTAAAGTACAATCTAATAAGCTACCTCTCCATTTAGTTATTCCAATTCTACCTGTTAGAATAAAAAGAGCTATCCCTCCTATTGCTAAGATATATTCAGCAGAAGTTTTAGATAACTCCCATTTGAGAAATTCTATATATTCTTTTCCTCTATCACTTATAATAGGCTCAGATAATAATTTAGACTTATTATAAAGTTGAATATAAGAATTAATAGGTCTATCAAGATCTTTTATAATATTAGTTAGATATATCAGAGGTCTGCTGATATTCGCAACCCCTAAGCAATCATCTAACTCTTTTCCCGTAGGTCCTACGAAGACTTGTCTACGTTTTACCTCTTCACGTCCTGGCTGTTTTCCAACTCCTACATAAGGCGCTCCTATGTTTTGAGAAGGCGGAACTGTTGTATGTGATTTAGGAAGTTGCAAGTTCCCTCCTTTCTTTGTTTAAAATTTGAATGAAGATTATATCCATATAAGATAAAATGCCCAGATTACAAAAGGAATGCTGAGCATTAATCCTATTGCATCTGTACCCCTTTCGATTTTTCTTGGATAGTCTGTAAATCCGAGACATATAAACCTTAAAACAATACTTATAAGAGCGATCCAAAAATATACTTTAATAAAGAATTCCATTTAAAATCTCCTTTCTTTGTTTAAATTTTGAATATAGTTATCTATTAAAGTTATATTTATATAACTCATAACTATCTTCAACTGCTTTATAACAATTCTCAGAATGGTTTCCACTATATTTAGCATTTAAGAATTTTACTATACTTTTAATATAACTTTTATGAACATCCTCTGCTATTAAAAGATCTGAAACATCATTACCAAAATTATCCATTTGAATAATCTTCATAAAACCTCCTAAAAATTCTTATGAACCTTAATTATATAACTTTCAAAATATTCTTGACTTAGATCAAAACCAATAGAAACCATCTTATTCTGAGCTGCGGCTATCATAGTATTACCGCTTCCTGCAAAAGGTACTAATACATTAGCGCCTGGGAATGTGAAGGTATTCAGAATGTCTTTTATAAGCTCTATTGGACGTTCAGTTGGATGTATTTTCAGCTGAGCTGGAATAGGTTTATAGTTAAATACATTTACAGATCCTGGTTTATTTAGCTCTGGAACTCCCTTTCTGGCGAAGAAGAACATCTCATAACCCTTTCCGAGATCTCGGTTAGGTTGCATAGTCTGCCCTGAAATAGTATTAACTCCATCCTCATCAGAAGCTCCCTTAGTCCATACTGCAGGAATTCTTTTATTTTTAAATCCTATATCAATAAGAGTATCATGAAGAATCTCAAACCAAGGATCAGGGCCGAACCAGCAGACCATCCAACGATTAGGTTTTAGAACTCTATAGCATTCAGTGAGGAGGTTTTTCAGAAAATCCGGGTAATCCTTCTTATCTATCTCATTATAACCTGTATAAGAATACTCCTTTTTTTGATTCTCAAGATCTATCCCATAAGGAGGGTCAATCTCAATAAAATCCATAGTAGAATCACCAATCTTCTGAACTCCCTTAAAAAAATCTTCTACATGATAAGATTTTATAAGCTTAACTCGTTTATTATCTCCTTCTCCCATAGTTTTTTGAAATTGCTTAGCGTCAGTTTTCTGCTGTATGACCTTTTTAACGTGTTTGATAGCTTTCTGAGCATCATTTTTAGTTTTAAATTTACCCCAATCAATGTCTGGAGCATTCTTCATTAACTTTGCAAGACTAATATCACCTGATAAAGATCCCTTTGATTTCCCTGTCATATCTGAAAGATCTTGCAGAGTCCATCCAGGAGCGTCTTTTGCAGTAGACGTTTTTACTCCATGAATTCGCTGTTGGAGATCTTGAATATGTTCTTTAAGATTGCACTCTTCTTGCCAAGTAAAGTCTTTTCGATACAGATTCTCGGCAAATTCTAAAACTCGTGTTTGAAGTTCTGATAATTCTTCTGGATAAAATCTACAAGATATAACCTCTTTCTGGCCCTTCTGTTCACAGAGATGCTTAAGAGCCGCATAACGTCTTCCACCGGCTACAAGTTTATACGGAAGCTCAGCGGATTCTGAATTCTTCTGGACAGCTAAAGGTTGTATAAGACCATCTTTATTTATAGAGGCTGCGAGAGCTTCTAGGTTTCCGAGATCTTCTCTAAACCTTTTTCCTACCTCTATTTGAGATAATGCTATATCTCTAAGTTCTATTTGACTAATTTTAGTATCTAAATCCACATTACCTCTTTCCATTCTTCTTTTCCTTTATATTTAAGAGTTTTTGTAATAAAATCTGTTTTTCATTTTGGCTGAGCTTTGAGATATCAGGTTTCACTATTATTTTTTTCTGTCCTTTTACACCTTTTTTAGGAGTCTTTTCTTTAACTTTTATAAACTGTCTTCTAAGATTTCTAATATTTCTAATATGCGCCTTAAGCTCATCATCTGAAAACTCAGATATACTTTTATGTAAAGAACTTATATCCATATCTAATCCTTTGAGGCAAAATAATCATTTAGATTAATTCTCTGAGATATGATATATGACAGAGATTTAGTTCCATGATTCTCTGTCATATCTATAATCATATCGGTTAAGGCGCTATAAATCTGCTGTCTCCAACCGAATGGGAGTTTTGTCAGGAAATCTGACTGTTCCTGAGTTAGATCTATAGACAACCTTAACCGTTTCATATGATTTTCCTTTGTTTAAAATTTGAATGAAGAATTAACGACCTGCAACAAACCTCTTAATATTATTCTGCTCTCCAAAATCGGCGTTATCTTGCACAGTGAGCAGAGCCTCGGTAGTTTTCCCGAGCAGATCTTCAAAGTCAATTCGTTGAGTATAATCAACCCCAAGAGCTTCAAAGAACTCTTTTAATTTCCAAAGAGTCGCATTTCGATCTTTCTTATCCATGTCTTCATGAGGGAGAGGTATATAGTGAGAAATATTTTTGGCATAAGTAGCTTCTTCACACTCAATAATCTCAAAAATAGGCATGATATAAGGATTACCGTTTGCATTTATTCGAGTAATATCTCCAGATTCAGTTGTCATCCAATCTACCAGCTTTAAAGTATACTCACCATCATCAACTGCTTTAGGTTCTACTGCATCTTCCATTTTTGCATCTGTAAGGTCAAGAAATGAGCTCATAATAATATCTCCTATTAAATTTTAGTTTCTGTTTCTGTTTCTGTTTCTAACTCATGAATTAGTGGCTTATCCGAAGCATCTAATCCTACCTTTTTCATAATCTTCTTAATATCTGGTTCCTCTATCTTATCTAATTTACCTCTGCTGCCTAGTCTTGTGCCTACCTGAATACCATAGACTGGTTTAACTAATAATTCTCGTGTCTCAGCTTTAAAATCTTTCATTCTGAGATAATAAATTTCACTGAAAAGTGCAGGAACTCTCTCCCGAAGTTTTCCAGTAATCATTATTCCGAGATCTCCTGTCGCATTTCCTTCCCTATCCTTAGGTTGGTCGCTATGGCCAAGGAGAATACAATTACAAGGAAGGGATAGAAACTTCCTCATATAATTCTCAATAAAAGCCATCTGAGGAAGCCAATCTTGCTCTCTTGGAGCTTCTCCTGGATTACGATCCTTCTTCTTAAGAGCCGCTCTTCGAATAACTTCATACATTATAACCTGCGCCCAGGTAGTCATACTATCTATAACAAAAGTTCCTATATGATTGAAGAAGTTTTTTTGATATAGATAGTTGAAAGAATCCTCCCAGAGTCTGCAAGCTTTAGGCTTAAAGGGATTCTCAGATTCATACTGAGTATCGGCCAGAATCTCTCCTGTAGCTATCATATCTTTAAGCACATCAGTCCCGCCTGGGTCAAAAGAATGCACCAAGACAGGTTTAGGACAAGTTCTGAGAAGAGATGTTTTTCCTACCTTAATAGGCCCGTGAATAATAGCATTAAAGGTAGCGTTTCTAGGATCCTCCTCATACATTTTTCGGATCTTTTCTGCTTCTTGTTTTATTCTAAGAAGTGAGCTCATTATATCTCCAACTATGTTTAAAATTTGAACAAAGTTATATGGTTAAATAGAGGTTGCTTTTCTTCCTTGCATTTAAAGCTCCAGTTTTACTTTAACTTCATCAGGTAATAGTGGATTCCAGAAATCTATCTTAAATCCTATTGGGGGCTCTTCTGAATGTTGCAGTGGATTAGCCCAGGC
>Ga0190307_1000155_pt1 | contig 21625 bp, 12 predicted proteins | sample 48700745_MG_FD_161653 | JGI IMG/M metagenome (GOLD analysis project Ga0190307, IMG submission 161653) | Hydrothermal vent sediment bacterial communities from Southern Trench, Guaymas Basin, Mexico - 4870-07-4-5_MG | ecosystem: Environmental > Aquatic > Marine > Hydrothermal vents > Sediment ... | reverse complement strand
GGACCATAGGGTTGTGAATTATCCGTTGTTGTCGACCCCCCGGACCATTCATCTATCCCATCTTCAAAATCGTCGAAGAAATCGAAAGTTGCCTTTCCATTTGATTCAGATTCCGCATCCGGGTTGCCGTAGTAGAGGTAAATTGTAGTATTGGTATTACTTTCTAGGAAGGGTACCTTTACCCATATTCTCGCTTTTTTCTCGGTAGAATTCCAATACTCGATCCAATAGGAAAGCTTCACGCTTTCTAAAGAGGATTCATTATACCATATAAACCTTATCGCGTTTTTATCAGAAGTCCAGTTAAAATTAGAACCTACATTCGAGGAGTTCAGCGTAATTTTAATCTGATAGTCCGTTAAATCTCCGGCTGTATTTGAAATGTTGAATTCTTGCCTGTAGTTCCACTCTTCGCTCCACCACGGAGCTCCAGAAGTTGCTTGCTCCAGCTTAAGAGTTCCATTAACAATTGTTACGTTCTCTGCTTCATAATAAGTTGCGAAATCTTGGGTTGTGGTTTCCTTCCATGTATATGTTGGAGTTTGGGTTGCTAGATATTGGGCATATGCCGTAACATTTCCGCAATCGCCTACGCTGCAGTTAACGGTTCCGTTCATCACGAAGCTTTGAAACCTCGTTTTTACCGAATTTTGTTCTGGTAAATCAATAGTTACATTTAGAACTCTAGCATATTCTTCCGGACCAAGTGCTACGCTCGGCTCTGGCTCAACCCACTTTCTAACCATGTAAACCGCAACGTAAGCCTCTCCGGAAGCTGTATGAATACCTATTCGCCCAGGAGCTGTTTGGGAGACGGAAGAGGCAACTAAACTATATGACGAGGGTTCTTCCTCGTTCATCAACCAATGCTTCGCTTTATGAGTGGATGTAGATGAGCCATACGCAACTAACTCCTGCCATTCCCATACATTGAAGGTTATGTAATCTCCGCTTACGCTACCTGAAGCCCCTCCCCAGAAATGAAATCCAGTATCCGTATCGTGCTCCGTTCCTATCCTGTTGCTTCCATCGTCTCTAACTATGAATCCTATGTCAGCATCTTCAGAACCCCAAGAGCCTGTGCCTAAATCCTTGTAGAGCATCCTTACAGTAACGTTCTGCCGATATATGTAACTGCTGTCCACGAGAACGTCTATACTGTCCAAATGATAAACTGTAGGACCATAGGGTTGTGAATTATCCGTTGTTGTCGACCCCCCGGACCATTCATCTATCCCATCTTCAAAATCGTCGAAGAAATCGAAAGTTGCCTTTCCATTTGATTCAGATTCCGCATCTGGATTTCCATAATACACGTAAATTCTCGCAATCCCCTTTCCCAAGCCCAAATCCGTTTCGTTTGCAGGGATTAAAGTTACGTTAACCCATATTCTCGCTTTTTTCTCGGTAGAATTCCAATATTCAATCCAGTAGTTCAGCTTAGTTTCGTTGTCGCTTGAAGCGTTATAGTAAGTAAACCTTATCGCGTTTTTATCAGAAGTCCAGTTAAAATTAGAACCTACATTCGAGGAATTTAACTTGATTAAAACCTGATAATTTGTCAGATTTTCGTTTATCTGGTTTGTTATATTTATTTCTCTTCTGTACTTCCAACTCGTATTCCACCAAATTGCGCTTGCCGGGTCGAGCAGCAAGAATTTGGTTATGCTGTTACTCGTTTCTATCTCTACATAACTCCACTCATCTTTGCTTACAGGAACTTCGAAAAGATAAACCGTTTCGTCGTTACTCGGCAGCGTTTCTTTTTCCAATATCCTTTCGTAATCAGTTTCCACATCGTATCGCTTCAGATATTCTGTTATCCAGTAAATTTCAGAGCTTTTGTTTCTCAATTTTCCCAGCAGATTTTTAGTCTTTGCTATCAACGTTACGTTCTTGTATTTTCTTCTCTGCTTTGTTATGGTTATGTTCTTCTTCTCGTAAACTATAGTGTAGTCTCCCTTTGTTTTGTTTTCATCTTCATCGAAATACGGCTTAACGTAGACGGAATTTTCGTAAAGAGCTGTCTGATTTCCCTCGACGATTCTCTCTTCTGTGATTTCCCTTACTTCACTAACGTTTTCCAAGCTCCATGCTTTTACGTTTTTCAAATCCTTAGATGCGATCGCGACAAAACTCTTGTTTTTGTTTTTCTCGTTGTAGAATGCGAGCGTTATTTTCTGGGAAAATGGGTTCAGCTCTCGTTTCAGCACTTTTATCTTCGTTTCGTAAGAGGAAAGAGAAAAATCGGGAGATTTTATCGTTATCGATTGGTGCTTTCTCGGGGCAATAAAAAGGGGTTTCAGCGTTTTATTTATTTTTTCTGTTTTTGCCCTTATCAAACTTAAGTCCTCGGCAAAAGTCTTGGTTGTAACAACCGCAACCCTCATCCCGCTTTTGTGGAATTTCTCTTTTACACCTTCCGTTAACTCCTTGCTTTTCCTCTCGCCGCTCTCTTTTTTTGCTTTCTCGGTTGTTTCATTCGGTTTAGTTTCTTCTTCCGGAAATTCTTTTTTCTTTACCTCGCCGACCCAAAATGTCCTTTCAACTTTACTATCCCTCGTTTCGAGAGTTATCTTGTAAGCCCCTTCCTCAAGCTCTGGGAGGAACAAGGTGTATTTTCCGTTTTTATTAAACTCGTCCACCACCGAGAATACAACGCTGTTTTTATCGTCTTTTATCAGAAGTTTGAAAATTTCCTTCGCACCACCGTAGAGTTTCAGTTTTACAGTTTCTCCCTTTTCGTATTTTTCCTTGCACTCTATTCTTAAGCCCTGTGAGAGTGAGGGCACCGCTAAGAATAGCAAACCTGTAACGAAACCCAGCACTATCAACAGTTTCACTGCCCCTTTCATTCTGAAATTATCTATAACAAAGTAAAAATAAAAAATTGGATGGATTTTGCTACATGGCAGTGCGTTATGCCATAAGATGTGATGAAAAAACAATGCGCTACATACCTCGAAACCTAAGGAACGTGTCGAAATGATAGTAAATACTTGATTCCCGGCGGCTCGCTCAAATCGATTGTGGTAGCTTCTTGTGGCGGGTTATTGGCAAGGTAACGTAGTTCGGTATGACTTCTAAACCAAGCGCGTTACCAGCACAAGTGTATATGCATCTTTCACTAGATAAGAACTTTACCAAGTGTTGATTATTCAGATTCGTTCTCTTTGCTGCGCTTCTTTATCTTATATAGAAACGGCACTATATTCTCTCTTGGAGCCACCCTTGCTGGTGATGTTAAATGTCGCGTTGATAATTTTTTCAATAACTTTGCACTTGGGTGAAACGCGTATTTAGTTTTCCTTTCCCGTCTCTTCAATTTTGTTACTCCGAAAAACATGAACGTTAAGAGTAATACTGCAATAGTAGACGGATTTATAACAGTATCCGCTATAGTAGCTATGAGCATTCCTGTTGGGGCTAAAGGACTCTCGCTGGTCTCGACAACTTTCTTAATTTGTAGCGTTAACGATTTCTTTTTTGTCAAATCCTTTGATTTTACCTCAATTTCAACAAAATTAACAAGCTTGCAATTTTCTTTACATTCCTCTGGTGAGATATGAAAGAGTATGTCAACATCCTTCGTTTCTCCAGGCTCTAAAAGGTTTATGCTTCTCGGTATAACAGAATACCACGTATTCGGTATTCCTATAAGATTTATGTAGATATCGGTTATGTTTTTCTGACCAGAATTGAATACCGATAGTTTAACTGTGTTATTCCCGCCGAGCATTACTTCTGTTTTATCAGGAATGGTTATTATGAAATCCTTTTTCTTTTTAAGAGTGTACGAGTGCTGGACGCTCACACTTATGAACGGTTCTTTTGTAGCGTTCACGGTTAACGTAACAACGCCCTCCACTTGCGGTAAAGTTAATGTTATCGTAAATCTTCCGTATCTATCTGTAACACTTTCCCCTGTTACGTTCTCGAGGGTATACTTTATTTTAACTCCTTGAACGGGTTTCTCTTCATTATCTATAATCTTTCCTGTTATTGTTACTGTGTCTCCGGCATAATGTTCATCTCCACCAAAGTCTATTTCCATTCCCAACGGCTTTCTTCCTCCTATCACGAATGCTCCGAGTTCGTTTGTAACGAAATAAACCAAGTTGCTCACTGTGTTTAATGTAAAGTTAATTCTTTTCCATTCTCCTGAACATCTTCTGCTTCCGTAACTCCAATCTTTACAGAAAAATACCTCGAGTTTGTTTTCGTCATAGACATTTCTATCATCATAACTTAAAAGCATGGATGCGCTTTCCATCGGAAGTGCAAACTGTAAAACAACAACTTCAATCGCGTCTATTCCAGGGATTTTTACTCCGCCAGCGAAATAATCATACTTTATCGGTGAATACGAAACCGCCTGCGTATCTTTTGTTATCTTTATTCCTGTTATCTTCAATTCATGAATCTGCGGAAATGTTGCCTTCAAATCATAAGTTCCCGGTAAAATATCTACTGAATATTCTCCTGTTCCGGGGTTCGGTTTAATAGAGCTATACCATTCATTTCTTTCGCGGTTATATAAATCCATCACCGCATCAACAACCTGACCGTTAGACATCGTTAGTATTCCTTTAAACTTCAGAGTGGTGTGTAATGTTTTTTGTAAAGTTAAAGAAAACTCATCGTATCTTACCCTTACTTTAAGCGGATAGTCGCCCGGATCGAGCTCCGGAATTGAAACGTAAAACGAGCATATCCTTCCCTGCTCGGTAAGCTCACAAGTGAAATCGTTTATTTCTTGTATGAAGCCGTTTATTTCGGTTTCGAATGAAAGTTTGTTTTTATCAAACGTTCCTGCATTGTATTCCACTCTTATTCTCATTTCAATTGCTCCGCCACCAGAAATTTTTAAATCGTTTGTGTCCAAAAATTCAGCATCAAACGGCTTTCGTATATCAATTAAATTTTCCTTGCTAAGAGTTTTTTCGTGCGTATTCTCTTTTAGAACCAAATCATATACACCAAAACACTCCTCATCAAATTCTTCTGGTATTTCTGCACTTAATTTTAACTTACCCATGATAACGTCTGCTTTTCGTCCGCTAAGTAAATATATATTACACGGGCCGTATAAAGTCAAGTCAAACGAATCATTGGCGAATAACTCCTTTTGCGTGCCCTTAATTTTATTCAGAACGAATCTTACGTCAAGCTCATCACCAGGATAAGTTACGATTTGCGTCACTGGTTCTACTAAGCAAAGCTCCAAATCGTAAACAGAAAATTCTTTTGTTTCTTCAACAATATTTGTGGAATTTTTGCAGTACGCATGTAAAATAAAATTTCCTGTTTGTAGGTCATCCAAGGTTATAGTTGCAGAGTACGTGTTGCCTATTTTATCTACAACAGGCTGATAAACAACGCTTCCTCCAGATGTTATATTTATACCTGCGGAACTCTCGTTCTCGCATACGAACGAGACAATCAAATCTTCATTATCACCTAAATAGAATTCATTCTTATCTGGAGAAAACGTCAGGTTATTTATCGACAGTGAATTTGAAACATTAATAACAAATAATAAAAACAAAAGAGCAACTTTCTTTTCAAGCCTCATCGCTCTTCACCTTAATCTAAATAAACCCCTTACTCTTTCGTAAAAACTTGGTTTGTACTCTTTTCCTATAAGCCATGCGGCGAGTTGTTTTATTTCTACCGCGGCTTTTGAATAGGGATTATAGATGATTAAGGGTGTTCTGTAGAATATACTTTTTTTCACCTCGTTATCATAAGGTATTCTGGCTATCACCGGTATTTCAAGTGAAATTTCTATCTCAGGTATGTTAACCTCGTATTTCTTATTCCTCACCATGTTAACAACAACACCTATTATATTCTCTTCCTTTCCTATATCGCTTGTGTATTTGATTATCTTCAACGCATCCGCGATCGCCGGTATCTCTGGTGTTGTGACTATTATTATTTTTTCAACAGACTCGATTATTGAAAACACATCGTTAACAAACCCCGGCGGAGCATCAACTATCACGAGTGAATTTAACTTTCTGTAAAGTCCTCTCAACAATCTCGCATCAAACTCTATATTTCTTAAACCAAAGGATGAGGGTATAACCATTATACCGCTCGGGTGAACGTGAATCGCATCCAATATGTCTATTTCACCCTTCAGAACATTTTGAAGGGTATTCTCGGTTGGTTCCATGTTTAAATGTAGAGCTAAATTCGATGCTGTTGAATCACCGTCAATAGCTACTGTTTTTATTCCAAACTGATGTAGAGCGGCAGCGAGATTAACGGCTAAGGTAGTTTTGCCTACACCGCCCTTTCCCGAAACTATCGCTATGCTTGTTTTCATTCTAATTTTATTTTTTACTCACCAGTATTTATAAAGTTATTTTACAATTTTCGAATTATGAAAAAAATTGATTGCATATCGATCAGCTTAATACTGCTAAGTTTGTTATTGATTTTCACACGAGACTTAGCACGTCTTGTGCAGGTCGCGACTAATTTTACACATGCTTTCATTACGTTTTTTACCGTAGCGACCTTAGCAATAGTATGTTCGTTACTTTCACAAAACTGTTTTAAAAAACAAAGCAAAATAAACGAGCTTAAAACGATAAAAAAACTTATTTTTAGGGTTTAATATGAGGAGTTATACCAATAAAGCGCTCCTACTACTGCTCCTCCTTGTCCTGTGTTTAAATTTTATCTTCTTTACAACACTTTTAGAAACAAAAAGTACGGATTTAATAGAATGGGTATTGAATTTAACCGAAGTAAAAAAATTTCTTGCCGCCTATCCTAAAGCAACCGTGCAAGGGTATTTTCTCTCAAAGGCATACTTGGAAAAAAACAAAAATATTTTAGAGGATTGTAAAATAGAACTTGCAGATTACTGGTTTTTCAAATTTTTTGATGAACGAAGCAATGCGTCGTTAAAACTATGGATAAGGGACGATAACGTGCTAACAAAAAAGAGTATCGCGTGTATTATAAAAAGATACGAGGATTACGCTAATCCTATAATACTGGGGGTTTACCAACCGGCACGTACTTTAACATTGAAAAAAGCAACAATCGATGAGAAAAAACTCTATTTTTATTCTTTGTTTTTTGATAAGAAAGTTTATTTGACTTTGAATATCACAAAAAAACCGAACTTATATATAACCATAGACCCGCCGCTCCATTTGTATAAATCTTTCGAAACCGGAAACACGATTCCTGTTAATTTAATTCTGGAGCCGCAGGAGTTTTTATTATCCGATAAACCAACAAAGAAATTGGGAAATTATGAGGAATATATAAAACCGAGTGATTTTAATGGTTATGTAAAAGCGAAATTTGTTAAAATAAAATTTTTCGTTCCGGCCGGAAGTAAGGGAGAAGGAGAGTTAGAAATAATTGCTGTAGGTAAATGGTTTGAGGATGGTAAATGGGTGGTGCAGAACCAAACGATAACATATCATTTACAGTGGTAAAATAAACCACTATCACTGAAAGAGCAGAAGAATGTGTATCATCTCGCTGATTACAAGTTGTGAGACAAGAATCAAGTTAATTGTAAAGCGCATATCTCGTTAAGCAAACTAGTTGCATAACTTCCAGAAGGAAGTTCGAAGCGAAGAATGATTTTTTCATTCACTAAGCGGTATTCGAAACCTTTTGGTTTTACGAACGCCTTTCTCCATCCCTCACGCGCCGTGAGTTTCAGCCACGGAACGTGCAGCTCGTTGCACGTTAATGAAATGTGTTTGAGCAACGCTCTGTAATACATATCAAATATACCTTTTCCGAGCTTTGTATCGTAGCCTATCAATCTCACCCTGCGCCAGTATGGTTTATCGTGCTCGCTCACGTAACGCTTCAGCACTTCGTTGAAGCAGAAGGATTGCAGCGCGTGAAGATAAAGTTTAAGTTCCCTTCTTGATTTTTTCGGTAGGTAATCTCCCTTTATCAATCTGTAACCGAGTACGTGATTGTTCAGTTTGCTTCCGAAACGCTGATAACCGAAATAGTTCGGTATCCCCCTTTCCTCAACCCCACGCTTAAATTTCTCGAGGAGTTTTCGTAAGAATTTATCTGAATATGTGCACTCAGGTCTCAGAGTTATTTTAAATCTATTTCCTTTCAGGTCTCCTAAATATAATCGCGGACCGAAGCGTATGAATTTCAACGACGCGTTCTTCAATTTTAAATTTTCGAACAGGGAAACGTCATCGCTACGCTGGATAGAAATGTACTGTTTCGTAACAGCATGCTTGTCCTTCATTCCGCAGAAGCCTATCTCCTTCATGCTCACGCCAGTCTTCGAGCATATTTCTTTTATTACATCCAGAGTCGTTCTGTTTCTTTTCGTTAAGAGGAAAATAGCATGCCTGCCCTGAAAATTAAGTTTCTCGGAACCGATTTCCTCAACAACGAAATCGCTCGGAGAGGCTACCCTCGCTTTTATGCGTCTCACCCCCAACCACGGCTTCAGTTCAGGTTTTCCTAACGATTTTATCTCACGCATCATATCACGCCCGCAAAAAATAATATATTTGGTAAAATGAGAACTCCCATCAAATGAGTTCTTCTAACGTTCACCAGGTTTGCATACATACCTATTGCGGATGCAACAAGGGTTATATAGATTCCGTAAAAACCTGAAAAGACATATATAAGCACAAAAAGAAATATGAGCACAGATTTAACAATCAATCTGTAGTCAATCTTCTCCACCACCCGAATAAAATATTTTGTAAGCTTCAGTGCCAAAATAGAAGCGATACCGCACGTGAAAAGCGCTGTAAAACAAATGATTATAAATTCGTTAAAGCCTATGGTGATAAAACGATTTATAATAACGGCAATTCCGCTTCTCGGTTTTCCTATCAACCATATAGCGAGAATGGAGAAGATAAAATTCGAAAGGGAAACCGCGCCCATTGAAATGAGAAATCCTTCTGTTTTCATTTTACCCATGCTTGCTACCGTGGTTGCCTGCGCCGGACCAACACCGGGAAGCAGACCAACTAGAATGCCGGACACCGTGCCTATCAGAGTGGAGTTCCTCAATGTTTTCGATGATAATTTTCTTTCACCCGCTCTTTGCTCCGGAATCCTTACATCGCTTCTTAATGAAAGAAATAACAATGGTAAGCCGAACAGACCCGTAAGTACGGGAAAGAGAACGATGCGGCCGTCGATAGGTATTCTATTCATCATCAAGCCCAACGCACCGGAAAGTAAAAATACTACAAGCGCTTTCACTCTCCGTCTCTCTATGAAAATAAGATAAGCAACAACAAAAGAAAGCAATACGTGAATTAACGGTCTTATTGCTTTGTATATCTCCGGTATAATGAGAATCAACAAGGGTAATAAAATAAATGAAAGTATTAAGGAAAGTGTACAACCTGAGATATAGAGTTTTACAGCTTCGTATCCACGCCCTTTTAACAATAATTTATGGGCAGGTAGAACCGTTAATGCTGTCGACTCGTCTGGGGCTCCTATGAATGTTGACGGTAAAAAACTTATTATGGTATTGGTTACACCAACCGCTGTGAGAAAGATAAGAAAATTCGTATCGGAAGAAAATAAAAGATAAAGGGGTGATGCGAAAAGAACCAGTGTGTTGGGATGCAAGCCAGGTAACAATCCTGTTAGCACACCGAAGCACATACCTAAAAACAAATATAAAATAAACTCAATCATGAATTTTCATTCTAACTTTTCTTCTTTTTATTACCAGACTTTATCTTTTTGACCTTTCTCTTATCCAACCAATCCTTCTTGGTAGGGCATTGAATATCGAGACACATTCTGAAAGGTCGCGCACCGGGTCTCGAAACCTGTATTATGGGCGTGTTGCAGTGCTCGCAGGTTTTGCCCGTGGGTATTATGGTTCCGGATTTCGGCAGCGGTGCGGAAAAGCTGCAGCCTTTTTTGTAGTTTTCGCATCCCACAAAACGAGTTCCCTTACCCCGCATTACGAACACGCGCAGCGTGCCCCCGCATTTCGGACAGGTACCTAAAGTACTCTGCTTTTCGTGCGACGATATAAGCGCTGCGGTAAGAGCCCTACCAATATCTTTTTCCTTCTGCTTGAATTCCTTACATATTTCAGTCACAATCTTTTTAGCTTCGTTAAGCACTTCTTCTCTTTTTTTCTTTCCGTTCTGCACCAAGTCGCAATCTTCTTCCAACCTTCTTGTTAACTCTTCAGATACAATCAAAGGCACGTGTTTTTCCAGTATGTTGATTAGATTAATTCCTATATCTGTAACCTCTATACTTTTACCGACTATATAACCTCGGTCGTATAGAATTTGAAGTATTTGGGGTCTCGTAGCCTTGGTACCCAAATTCCTCGCTTCCATCTCCTTAAGTATGGAGCCCTGCGAGTATCTCGGCGGTGGTGTTGTTTGCTTTTCCACGGGTTCTATCTTCACCACCTCTATTTCTTCTCCCTGATTAACGTTCGGTAGTTCCGCTTCCTCGCGCTGCGCGTATTTGCCGTAGAGTTCGAGCCAACCTTTTTCCACGGTGGTCGCTCCTGTGAGTTTGAATTTTTCACCTCCGACGCTTAAAATTATCGTTTTCGACTCTCTTTTTGCATCAGGGCCGAAGACTGCGAGAAATCTGTGAACTATTAAATCGTAAATTTTCGCCTGCGCCGAACCCAATTTTTTTGGTACTTCAGCGGTGGGATAGATCGCGGGATGCGCAGGGTCGCTTTTCTTCCCCTGCTTGGGCTCCAATTTACCGAGCGAGAAAATCTTGTTAACATACTTTCCGTAGCGCTGTATACTGCCTATTTTCTCTAGGATTTCCCTGAAATTTATATCGCTCGGTAGTTTCTGGCTCGATGTTCGCGGATACGATATATACCCGCGCTGGTACAAATCCTCGGCGATTCGCATCGCTTGAGTGGGTGAGTATCCGAAATATCTGTAAGCATCAGAAAGAAACGTTGTGGTATCGTAAGGTATCGGCGGTGATTGTTTAACCACGCGCTTCGTTACGCTCAAAACCTTCGCTTTTTTATTCTTGATTTTTTTAAGCACGGACTCTACGCTGCGCTTCTTCCATATTTTTTCCTTCGTATATTCTGCCCTGAAGACCTTATTACCCACTTTAATATGAAGAAATAGCTGCCAGTAAGTTTTCGGTTTAAATGCCTTAATCTCACGCTCTTTGTCGGCGAGTATCTTAAGCGTCGGTCCCTGAACGCGTCCCGTCGAAAGAATCGCGAACCTCTTACCCACGCATCTTATCGCATTCGTCAGCGCACGCGTGAAATTTATACCGAAATACCAATCTACAAAATGTCTCGTATAGCCTGCCTCCACCAAATTGTAATCTATATCACCCATGCTCTCGAAACTTTTCAATAATTCCTCCTTCGTCATCGTTGAGAAACGCATCCTTTTCGCGCGTTTTCCGTTGCACAGAAATTTCAGTATGTTGTAACCGATAACCTCGCCTTCTTCATCGTAGTCCGTTGCGATGATAATATCGCTGGCTTTTTTAGCGAGTTCGGATAGAGTATCGAAATATTTCTTCGCAAACTCGGCACGCCTCGTAACTATATGACTCGGTACCCATTCGATGTCGAATCTCGGATAGTCCCAGCCCTTCGATGATTGCTTTAACGTGAATAAATGACCTGCGGCCGGTGCGATGATATATGTTTTACCCTTGTGTTTTATTTCATAATATTTTACACCGTTCGCTTCGTGTGTTGTTATTTTATTTCCTAAGGCTTTCGCGAGGGTTGCTGCCGCCGTCGGTTTCTCGGTAACTATCAACGTATATTTCTGAGCCATAACCATTACACTGTTAATCAAACTTTTAATTTATATTTCAAGGGGGTGTGGGCGGTTGCTTTCAAAATTAGCATGAGGGTGTCAAATTTTATCGAATGCTATCCACTTCGTAGTTATGCGAAACGTCACTCCTTTTCGTTATTCTGGTCGTGATTTTTTCTTTTACCGCGATTATTAAATTAAGAAAAACCGCACGGTTGCGCGGGACTCGGCATAACGAAATCCCACATCGCTCGGGTGATGGATAGGGAGGAAGTTAACTTCGATAATCTTCTCGATACTTCCTGCTCCTTATCGCTCATCATGCCGATTTTGGAAAGAGCCGGTGTGAGCCGTTTCTAAACAATTATTGACATGATAACTTGCGATAAAGTAAAAAGCATGCGACCTCTTCCACAGAACGCATACTTCACGCCAGAAACGGAAAAACTCGGAATCGTGCCCTCATTTAGGTATTTCTTTGAGAGAACTGAAAACAAAATCCAATGTAGCATCGTTTTTAACAATTTTAGATGAAATTACCTCTATTTTTCTTTTAAAAAAAGGTGCATCCAACAAAAATGTTTCGTATTCACCACCCTCTCCCATCAAGTTCGCTCTCAACCTTTTCAAATCAAAAATAAACTTATCAACATTCTCTTCGTTTATCTTTTTACCAACCCATTTTTCAATTCCTTCTGCCGCGATTTTCGTAATTATGAACTCGAAACCGGAGTTAACAATTTCGTGTAAAAGCATCGCTTCATTTTTATGCCATAATGGTGCGTAACTTTTCACACCAAGCTCTTCGCACATCATATCAATTCTGTATTTTTGATATTCGCTCTTTACAGCACCGCAAACAACGGCTTCTACAGAGTTTTTCCTCACAATTTCTGTTAAATACCTTTTCATTTCTTCGACCTCCTTTTCCCTTTCACCGCTAACCTCGAACGTATAATGTTTGAATCCAGCAACCCTTGCTTGCAAAGCGACCCACGCAACGTTTACGTTATGTAACATATAACTATCCTCTTTTTTCGGAATGAAGGTCACTATAGGATTTATCTCGAATCCGTATAGCATCGCGATGTATACCGCGTACCATGAATCCTTTCCACCAGAGACTACCGCACAGACCCTCATACTTATAAAGTTGTTAAAAAGGTATAAGAGTTTTCGATAAAGCTGTGCCTGGTTCTTTCTTAGAAACGCTGTCGGAAATGTTTTGAGGGTATGAGTTGTGTTTTTTAATTTTTTCACCGAAACAAAAGTTATGCGGTACGAACTCACGGAAGAAGGGGAGAGATATCTTAAGGAAGGTTTGCCTGAGCGCAGGCTCGTGGAAGCGTTGAAGAAAGCAGAAGATACCTCTGTCTCCTTCTTGAAAAATAAAATAAAGGATTTCGCGATCGCGCTTTCGTGGTGCAAAAAGAACGGATGGGTAGAGATAAGAAACGGTAAAATTCACCTGATAAAAGAGCCCGAGCGCTACGAAATAGAGGATGCGCTACGTAAAGTTCATAACAAGGAATCACCCGACGAAAGATTGCTCGCGGTGCTCCTGAAGAGGAATCTCGTAAGGGAAGTCGGGGAGGATGTTAGAAAAAAAGCGCTCGAACAACTTGAAAAGGGGGTGAAGCACCTCACACCAGAGCTCATAAAAAGCGGGTTGTGGAGAAGGGTGAAATTCCCGGAATACAACATCGAAATAATAGGAAAGCGCGCGTACCCCGGAAAACGCCACGTGATTTCGCTTTTCATAGAAAAAATAAGAAAGATATTCTTCGATATGGGTTTCAGGGAGGTTGAAGGTCCCCTCGTGGAATCGAGCTTCTGGAACTTCGACGCCCTTTATCAGCCGCAGGACCATCCGGCGAGGGATTTGGCTGACACTTTTTACATGAAGCGCCCTGAATCTACCTCGCTTCCGGAGCGGGAGCTCGTCGAAAGGGTTAAGAAAACCCATGAAAACGGCTGGGAAACAGGCTCTACGGGATGGGGTTATGAATGGGATGCGAATATCGCGAAAAGCGCGGTGATGAGAACCCACACCACAGCGGTTTCCGCGCGGATGCTCGGAAAAATAAAACCTCCCGTGAAGCTCTTCTGCGTAGGACGCGTGTTCAGAAACGAAACGATAGATTACAAACATCTTCCGGAATTCACGCAGATAGAGGGAATAGTCGCGGACGAGCGCGCGAACTTCAGGCATTTGCTGGGTTACCTCAGGGAATTCTACAGGAGATTGGGCTTCGAAAAAATACGCTTCCGCCCGGCGTATTTTCCCTACACCGAGATGTCGGTGGAACCCGAGGTTTATTTCGAGGAGCGCGGTGAATGGCTCGAACTGGGCGGCGCCGGAATATTCAGACCAGAGGTAACAATGCCTCTTGGTATACGGTATCCCGTATTGGCATGGGGTCTCGGTCTCGAAAGACCGATAATGTTAAAACTGGGGCTGAACGACATACGCAATTTTTACTACAGAAACGATTTGGAATTTTTGAGGGGTGTTAAGATATGGCTGTAGTGGAATTTGATAGAAAGGATTTGGAGCAACTCGTCGGTAAAAAGTTAACCGAGAGGGATTACGAAGAAAGAATACCCATGATGGGTGCGCCGTTAGAAAGTATTGACGAGAAAACCGTAGCGTACGAGATATTTCCCGATAGGTGCGACATGCTCAGCATAGAGGGTTTCGCGAGGGCGGTGAGATATTTTTTGGGGCTGGAAAGTAAAATTCCTACCTACACCTGCGGCAGGAGCGGTGTAACGCTGCGTGTGGATTCTTCGGTAAAAAAGGTTCGCCCCTGCATAAGCGCCGCGGTGGTGAGAAACGTTAGGTTGAGCGACGAATTCGTTTCATCTCTCATGCAGGTGCAGGAAAAGCTGCACGAGACTTTAGGCAGGAAGAGAAAAAAGGTCGCGATCGGCGTTCACGATTTCGACAAAACGAAACCTCCGTTTACCTATAAAACCGCGGCGCCGGAATCCCTGCGTTTTATTCCTTTGGGTATGAGCAAGGAACTTTCCCTGCTCGAAATATGCGAAAAACACGAAAAGGGTGTGCGATACGCAGGAATACTTAAAGATTATAACGAATGGCCCGTGATAATCGACAGCGCCGGAAACGTTATATCGTTTCCGCCCATAATCAACAGCGAACTCACGCGCGTGAGTGAAGATACGACGTCTCTTTTCATCGAGGTAACGGGCACGAGCGAAACAGCTGTGAACCACGTTCTCAACCTCCTCGTTACCTCGTTCATCGAAAGGGGGTGTAGCGTGGAGAGCGTCGAGATAGCAGACGGAAACGCGAGTAAAATAACACCCGATTTAACCCCGACAAAAATCGCGATCGACATAAACTACGTGAACAGATTGCTGGGGGTGAATCTAACTCCGACTCAGTTAAAAAACCTTTTGATCAAAATGGGTGTTGGGTTCGACGGCAAGCACGCGATAATCCCGTGCTACAGAGGTGATGTGATGCATCCCATAGATGTGGTGGAAGATGTAGCAATAGCATACGGCTACGGTAACTTCGAGCCCGAGGTTCCGAAAATCTACACCACAGCCGAACGCCTGCCGCGAATCGAATACATCAACGCGCTGAAAGAAATTATGATAGGGTTGGGATTTCAGGAGGTTGTGACCATGGTTCTGAGCAACAAGGAGTATGAGTTCGAAAGGATGAACATTAGCGTAGAAGAAGCGTGCGAAATAGCGAATTCCGTAAGCTCAGAATGCACCATATGCAGGAAAAGTATTTTACCGAGTTTGTTAAGAGTGCTAACCCAGAACATGCACAGAGAATTCCCGCAGAAGATTTTTGAAATAGGCGAGGTCGTTGTGCCTGACGAGCGCTCCGAGACGGGAGCGAGAAGTTTTTACAAGTTGGGATGTGTGATAAGCGATAGTAAGGTGGGATACGAAAGCGTAGCGTGTGTTGCAGACGCATTGATGCGGCATCTTGGTGTGAGGTACACGCTCGAAAGAACGCACTCGAAAACTTTCATAGAAGGGCGCGCCGCCGAGATTAAGGTTGGTAGTGCAACGCTCGGTGTAATGGGTGAGGTTCATCCGGAGGTTTTGGAGAAATGGAGTCTCGAGATGCCCGTGGCGGCGTTGGAAATAAACGTTGATAGTTTATTCGATATTTGCGCGAAGTAAAAATTTACTGCGTGCATTTCTTTCCCACATTACCCTGAAAGCATATAACGAGCTCCCCCCTGCAATCGCACATTCCGGAAAGAGGTACGCGCCTGTAGCTGCGCTTGCACTTGGTGCAGAGAAATTCCTCCCACCCCTCGAGCACAGGGTTTTTATTTTCGACCCTAACCTCGATGGGGCGCTGCTCAGCGTTTCCGGAAAACACATCGCTTATTTTAATTTGGTGTCCGCCCCCGAGCAGCTCGGTTCTCGTAACGCCTATCGCCTGCATTATTCTTTCTATCGCCGGCAGTATCTGATTGGTCAGGTAGTAGTTCCAGTCGAGTTGAAGGTGATGCTCGCGAACGTATTCAGGATCTTCTGCTCTTTTCGACAGCATCGCGTTACCGGCGACTATAACGAACCCTATTCTATCACCGACCTTCGGTGCGTTCGAAGGCTCGCGCTTCGCGAGTTTTTTCGCAAGCTCTATGTGGGGCAGCACGCCGTCGTAGCTATCCAGCGATTTCGTTATCGATTTTATTATGGTGAGTTTTTCCAGCGGTATCTCGTTTCTTTTTATCTTCTCGATTACCTCGCGCACGTATCTCGTAGCGCCCTTTACATCACCCTTCTTTAAAAGGAGTTCGAGAACCTTTTGCTGCGTCTCGCTGACGATTTCGCACCAGTCCCTGCGAACTGTCTCTATACCCTTGGTTACTATCTCATCCTTCCATTGCCCGTTCTCCAAAGAGAAGCACCAACCAGCGTATCTCTTCTTCGTTAAAATCAGGAACGTTCTGAATATTTTATCGAAATCGAGCTCCAGTGTGCCGGGCAACTTTTCGCTCACGTACTTACATATTTCCTCACCAACCCTTTTCGCCTCGTCGAACGATGTGATTTTGGTTTCTAAGAAAACGCTATCGGTATCTGCGTATATAACCTTATATCCGTACTTTTCCTCGATCATACGCCTGGTTAATTTCAGGTTTTCCCTCCCGAACGCCGTAATCGCGTTGGCAACGTCCAGCACGTAAAGGCGGGCGAGTAAATAACCCGTATAACCGTACATGGAGTTCGCCATATCCTTCAGCGCGAGCTGCATCGCGGTGAGTAAATGCTTTTTTTCACCCGTTGCCTGCTTCGCGAGCTTCTTTATCCTCAACCTTTTTTCGATTAAATCATCGAGCACCGCGGGAAGCACGCCGCGGTATATTTTGCTGTCCACGAATCTCGCTCCGTTCGGGGCTTCTATCACACGCTCCGCTTCTTCATCCGTTATCAAAGTATCCGGAGAAATGTTATAAGTTCTGATAAGGTTTGGATAGAGCGAGGCGAAGTCGAGCACTATAGTACAACCCTCTGTATGCAATCCCTTTTTCGGTTCGAGCACTATCGCACCTTTTAGACCGTGTTCCTCCCTCTCCTTCTTCCTTCTCGCAGCCTCCTTCTCGTTGGGCTTACACGGCATAAGGATGCCGCGCCGTTTGAATTCGTAAAGTATTCTGTTTTCCACGCGCTTGCTCTGACCTCCGAAAACATCCTGAAGAAGCAATCCGCTTATTTTCGAGAGCTCGAAAAATTTATCGAGCATCCTCTTTTCTATCACGAGCCTCAGCGCGAGCACCGCATCTTTCTTAACGTACTCTATGAATTTTTGCAGTTTGTTCTCATCGCCGTTCCAGTATTCCGGCATGTCGCGATACTTTATATCTATCTTTTCCTCGTTGAGCAGTTCCTTCGCTACGGTGTTCAGATCGTATCTTTTGAATCTCACCCAGGGGTCGCGTTTGAGAATGAGATAGGGGTCCACCACGACTCTGCCCGGAACCGTGCATTCGTAGTTTTCGTTAACCTTCCGTGCGGTCACGGGTTTAAATGCGCATCTCCCGAAGGTCGCTCGAAGTTTATTCTTTTTCAATCTCGCCAAAATATGCGGAAGGTCGAAGCTCTGAACGTTGTAACCCGTGATTATGTCAGGGTCGTAGCTATCGATTATTTCCAGGAATTTTTCCAGCAACTCCTTTTCACTGCTTACGGTTATAACATCCTTCTGTTTGTTACGGAAGTGCTTCGCCACGAGCGTTATGCTTTCCGATCCTTTATACGGCGGTGAAAATGCGAGCGAAATCATGATTATTTTATCATCCTCTGTGAGAGGTTTTTCCGTATCCTCTGGCAAACACTCTATATCGAGCGACATTATCTTCAGCGGAGCGTTTTCTTCCCTTTCCACGGGTTTGAGGCGCTCCAGCGATATCGCCTTACATTTCACAACGCTCGTTGGCGCTGGTTTGCCGTCGACCTCCATCCACCTCATCCCTCCTATTTCATGGTCTATCATGAAACGGTATCTGAAGAGTATGTCCGCCTCGTAGACTGAAGTAACAAACGGTTTGTTTTCGAGCTCCTCTCTGAATCTACGCACCTGCTTCGGGCTGCGTAGCGTTACCTTAAGTACGCTCATAGTTTTTGTTGTGTAGCCGATAGCCCTTTTACGTTTAACTTTTTCTATTTTAACAACATCTTCATTATTTTTCAGGAAGTCTACTATTTTTTCTTCATCTCCGCTAACGTAGAAATAGGGTAGAAAGTTTTCGTAGAAGCAGCAGATGGTTTCTCCCCTTTCATTCTTACAGAATATCCTCAGTACAGGTTTTCCGTTGTTTTCTATATAATCACAATCAAGCACCTGAAGAAGCATATTATGAATTGCGGTCTCTACTTAATATCATTTTTCGTTTAATAAAATATACGTTACTGAGAATATTAAGTTTAAGATATGATATAACATAAAAATTTCAAAACATGCTATACTCACGTGTTGAAAGATCGAGAACTACCGGTTTGAATTCTGATAGTAGTGAACCTGGATTGACCAATGTAATTGATTTATAGTTCATAACGTTCGGGGCATGTGTGTGACCGAACGCCACAACATCTGGTACGTGCTCCAGTACTAAATAGTCTTTTTCGAATATAAACCTTGTTTTATCACCTATGTTAAGATACCGTTTTTCCAACATTTCAACGGTAAATTTATGGATTAAAAGAAATTTAATACCGTTTATTTCTATCATACTCGGATTGCTTAGGGAGACCACATTATCCAAATCGATTTTTAATGGTAATGCTGGATAATCACTACAATCTTTATTACCCGGAATAACGAAAATTATTTTATCCTCAAGGTCGCTTATCATTTTTTTAAATTTCTCACAATCTCCTATATCACCTGCTACGATTAGATATTTAATATCAGAATTAGAGAATTTTTTAACAAACTTCTCAAATTCTCCTAACGGTGCTTCATCTAAATGAAGGTCTGAAATTATACAAACTTTACCATAACCTTTGGTTGGTTGTCTGAGGGGTATCCCTGGGTATTCAATCCTCTCACCGTAAATAACATTTCCTTGTTTCCTACACGTGATAATAACAACATCATCTATATCAACATCAACAGGTCTGAGAAAAATCACTTCCTCTTTTTTTGTCAAATCTTCCACAACGAGCGTGGTCCTATCCGCTTCTTTTTTTACCTCGTGAATCATTACTATAATAAAAGAAGTTTCGTTATTTGGTATTTTATCTAAAGAAATAAAGTTATAATCAAAACGCTGTGTGATTATATTTTTAATTCTGTTGTATTTATCCTGATAAAATTTTACAAAATCCTCAACCGAAACTTCCGAAGGTCTCTCTGTAATATTTAATAAGATTTTTATTTTATCTTTTTTTGTTTCAAAACTTGTTAGGTCGTTTTTGGTGAGGATGAAGTTCTCCCTTTCCGAAAGTTCAGACATTATTTTTTCATAATTTTTCGTGGTTAAAAGAAACTCTAAAAGCTCTGGTGTGATTAATTTATTTTTCTGTATAAAAAACTCTACAATCTTTTTAATTTTTTCCTTTTCCATACAAAAACCTCTTAGTTAATTGAAATTAAGTGAGAGAATTTTTTCAACATTTTCACGAACATCACTATCGATGTTAAGAGTAATTTCCCTTGTTCTTCCATACCTTCCTTTTGAGACTACTCGTGTGTTTATTATACCGAGTGTTGTGAGTTCGTTTAACAAATCACTTACCCTACGGGTAGTTAATACCCGCAAATTGTTTTTCAGGCATATATCCCTATAAACATTAAAAACCTCGATAGTTGTAACTGGTTTGTTCGAGTTGTTGGTTAGTTTTAATAATGCATTAAGCACTGCCTGGCTCTGTCTTGGTAATTTTCTTATAGACTCGGTTACCCCATCTAAATCGATTTTTTTCTCCGCAATATCAACATGTTCTTCTGTAACTACATCCGAATTATATCTCTCGGCTATCTCACCAGCGACTCTCAACAAATCAAGGGCACGCCTTGCATCTCCATGTTCCTGCGCCGCAAGCGCCGCACCTTTATTAATCACCGCGTCGGACACCACTCCTTTATTAAAGGCTTTATCAACTCTTTGTTTTAAAATATCACGAAGTTGTGTTGCGTTATATGGATGGAAGATAATCTCTTCTTCACTTAACGATGATTTTACTCTTGCATCGAGTTCGTTACAGAAATTAAGATTATTTGTTATCCCGATGAATGAGATTTTTCCTTTTTCAAGTTCTGTATTTATTCTGGTAAAATTGTAGAGAAAATCATCACCTATTTTTCTAACTAACGCATCTATTTCATCAAGCGCTATGATAATTATTTTCTTTTGTTTCTCAACCTCATTAAAAAATTTTCTATAAAGAACATCTGTAGGTAACCCTGTATCAGGAACCACAATTCCTATTTCAAAGAGAAGTTGCGCAAGTAATCGATATTCTGTGTCCGCAACTTTTTTTAATTTACAATTAACATAAACCGGTTTAACGTTTAGTTTATTTTTCTTAACAATTTCTTCTAATTGTTTGAGAACCAGTTTAACACAAACCGTTTTACCCGTTCCTACACCTCCGTAAATAAATAAATTATTCGGTTTATATCCCCGTAGCGCCGGTGCTAAGATAGAAGAAATCTGCATTAATTCATTATCTCTGTGTAGTATCTCATCCGGGAAAAAAGATTCTGTGAGTACTTCTTTGTTTTTGAATATTGACGGTTTTTTAAGATAGTTAAGAAATAGATTTTTTACATTTTGGGTGTTTGTTTTACCTCTTTCTCGAAACACCAAAGTAGACTGCCTTGACATAACCTTTATTTCCTATGAACTATTTTTATTCTTTTCTCTACTCGAAGTAAGGGTTTGGAAAATATCTCTTTTATTTTATTCATTGAAAATCTAAACACACACCCCCTGATTTCCTTTGGAACTTAAGTTGTAGTATAAGTTTTTGAAATGTGTTATAATAAATATAACATTGTTATAAGAAATAGGGGTTTAACAACAAATGTTCTACGCTAAAGAAATTTTCTACAAGAAATTATGGGGTGTCTGTCAGTAAGTAATAAAGATTTTCAGTTTAATACAGTGCAACTCTTTCTAACTCTAAAATCAAAACTCTTCGTAATGTTTGCTGCCACCCTGTTTATCACAGGCCGGTTATGTTAATTTAGAAAGAACTTGTACTGCTTGTTTCCAATACGAGCATCTATGAAAATGCTTCCCACTTATCTTTTGTTTTGCGCTTTAAATATTTTCTAACCTTTAACCCCTTAGGGTTGTTTCCATTTCGAGCATGACCGCATCGAACTTACT
>Ga0190307_1000153_pt1 | contig 21714 bp, 32 predicted proteins | sample 48700745_MG_FD_161653 | JGI IMG/M metagenome (GOLD analysis project Ga0190307, IMG submission 161653) | Hydrothermal vent sediment bacterial communities from Southern Trench, Guaymas Basin, Mexico - 4870-07-4-5_MG | ecosystem: Environmental > Aquatic > Marine > Hydrothermal vents > Sediment ... | reverse complement strand
TATTTTTTTGCCTGTTTTTTTGCCCACTTTTTAGCCTCTTCTCGATCTAAAAATGGGGTTGCTGTTGTATCGAAATGCCTATCTCTAAATAAAACATTATAAATTTTCATAATACCCCTTTTTTTTAAAAATATAACGATTAAGTTCAGCGGGCGGGCTTTTTCGCTCCGCTGTAACGACTGGTTATAGGCCGGCCTTGCTTGTCAATATTAGACACAACTGGCGGCCCCGTACAATACGGCCTAAACACGACAAGAATATTAGATATATTGCTACCGCTACCTGGTTTTTTATTATGTAAAAATTGAATCCGTCCCTTGACAAATCGGATTTCACTTGATTTCATGACATAATTGTGGAACCAATTCGTATCACTTGACCTTCCAGGCAAGAGACAGACAACGAGAGTTCCTTTTTGCGATTCATTGTACGCTTTTTCAACCCAATCTTCTATCGATCTGTCGTATGGCGGGTTGCACCAACATTTGCCCTGCCAGGGAATAGACAAGGCATTAACAGCAGGACTAAGGAAATTTACAACTTTCGCGTCAGACTTAACGGCGCATGCATCAATGTCGAATCTAAATTCTTTATTTATCTCGTTGAAAAATTCTTGTGGTGTCTCCCAGTAAATATTCATATTAATCCTTATTTCGATTTAGCTGACCTGCGGCGGCTTTTTGCCGTCAGAGTCCAGCGGCTGGTTATATTTGCGTGCCTTCTATTCGTTGTTTAGCAATCTCAAAATATTCTTTGTCAAGTTCAATGCCTATGAAATCACGGTTTAAATTCTTACACGCTACACCTGTTGTGCCTGAACCCATACAATTATCAAGAACCATCTCCCCTTTAGTCGTGTATGTTTTTACCAAATATTCGAGTAATACCACAGGCTTTTGGGTCGGATGAAACAACCCTGTTCTTGGGGTATGGTTACTCACAGGGATAACAGACCTTGGATATTTAGTAGTGCTTTCTTGTGTTCTCATTTTTTTGCCTCCGCCATAAACCTCCCCGGCATCACAGAGGGTAAGCTTTTTTCTTTTATTAACGTATGCTGGTGGGCATTCCCACATTTGGGGGTTATATGTTTTAACCCCTCCCCTGTTTGCAAAGACGGCAATGTCTTCATGCGCTGATAAGGGCCTGTGTTTAACAAGCTGAAAGCCTTTAGCATTTGTTTTTTCATATACCCAGCAATATTTAAACATTTGCATATTACTACTAATTAATGTAGCAGTAAACGGTTGGCTCGCGAATAAAACAATCGATGCGTTAGCTTTGCATACCCGCGCATAGTGACGCCATATCATATCAAGGGGCAACACGGTATCCCACTTGCAAGCAGTTGTCCCGTATGGCATATCACAGCACACCATATCAATTGAATCATCGGGGATGTTGAACATCTCTTTTAAGCAATCACCCTGTATTAATTTCATTATATCCTCCGTCTTCTTTTCTGGCGTATAACGATTTAGCTGACCTGCGGCGGCTTTTTGCCGTCAGAGTCCAGCGACTGGTTAGCGGTCTTGATATGACTCCGAAGATTATTTACCACCGATTTCACATCTTCCAGCGTCCGACATGGATGAAGTATGAGTGATTCAAAAGCTTCCATAACCTCTGCCGCACAAAAAAAGTCTATTCTCCCAAGCGAATCTTGAGCATACCTGTAACGCCAAGCCAATGTTTTGTAATTTTCACCTGATGGATCTGGCCAACTTGTACCATCCTTGAATCTGATTATTTCCATTTGTTTCTCCTTTGACCTCTAACGAAGTTATTATACAGAAAAAATTCTGTATAAGTGCGTATTGATGTTGTAAAAGCCGTTTCACCAATTTTTTGTGCTTGAGCAACAAAACTTGCATCGCCAATCCCCAGCCTTAACGTGAAACAACTCCAGCCCACATTCAGGACAGACCGGAGTGAGTACTATAGACACCTCGTGCAGTCTGCCAGTCTCAACAAGAAAAAGCTTTTGTAATTCCGTTAGCTCAACTTGCCGCCATTCAATCGTTCTTTTTAGCTTTTTGTATTCTTCATCTTTCATTATTATAACATATTGATATCTTCTTCGTTTGTATCATACGTTTCAACAACCTGACTTTCTTTCAACAATATAGACCCATGATTTTTTTGCTTTTCTGTATCAACATATTCAGCAACAACTTGAAATCCGGCTTCAGTAAGTTCTTTAAATATTTGTTCACGGTTTTTTTCGTCAACACTTTGAGAATCAGGGATGAAAACATATTTTAGTTTTGGATTCGCTGCTGCTGCAAGCTTGATTCCCATGCGTAAGACTTCACCTTTTGAAAAATATGTTTCTGAAAAAGGACGATTATTGATTAAGACTCCACCTGCATCATCAATGGTTATGTTAGAGTATGGGAGATTGCAAGATTTTAGATATTTAATTCGATCTGATTCAATCTTATCCATTTCGGTCTGTTTGTTATCATATTTTTCTTGTGCTGTTTTATATTTACCTTGGATGTCAATATATCGTTGGTATACAGCAGCCTTCTTGTTTGTTTCTTCAGCCCTTTTAATTTGCAGGCTTATTGCATCCGTGGGCGCTTGATCTGGCATTTGTATAGGAATGTTAGTTGATTTTTTATTCGCAGGAGTTGGAAGCTGATTGCGATTTTTTATCAACTCATCATTAATATTTATATGTTTGCCTAATGATATTTTAAGTTTATTTATTTCTTTTTGCAATGTTTTAATTTTTTCTTCTGTTGTTTTAATATCGGTAACAGCTTTTTCTATTGTATTGTTTTTTTCATCTTGTTCATTATTATATTTAATAATTTCTTGAACGGCCTCATCACGTTTAGTCCGTGCTTCTTCAACAACCTTTGTATTTTCAGCCTCAATCTTTTCTTTTGCTTGTAAGAGTTTTTGAAGATCTACAGATTTAACCTCTGAAACTTTTTCAAGTTCTTCAAAAGCACCTTTAAGTCGTTTTACATCATACCCTGCTTCTTTTCGTTCATTATATTTTTCTTTTTTAAGTTGATCAATTTTTGATGTATCAACTCCAAGAGCTTCAGCCTGATCACGGGGATTGAGCTTTGCAAACCCGGCAGGATTAATTGAAAAAATGTTAAAAATATCATCAATAAAATTAGCTGGCAGATATCTTTTATCAGATGCAGATATTTTTAATTCAGTTTTATTTTTTAGCAATTTCCGCTGAATAGTAATATCAATATTTTCAGCTTCATCATGTAGTACGATTTGACCGATTGCGCTTTTGCCGTGGTCTCCGATGAACCGAAAACGATCACCGTGTAAAACTTTTTTGCCTTTAAGAGATAAACCTTCTAAGACGAACCAGACGCTTGATAAAAAACATGTTGTTTTCCCTGAACCGTTTTCACCTACAACGTACGTAATGTCGTCTCTAAGATTAATTTCAATTTCACTTACATTTGCAAAGTTTTTAAGCATTATTTTTTTGATTTTCATTGGGCGAAATTCCTTATTGTTATATTAAAATTTATTCTTCTAATTTCATTTGCAAGTCGCTGGCCGTCATGTCTTTTGTTTTCACCATTATGTCAGTATCAATTTGAATATATTCCCATACTTTTTTTTCATAATTTGGAAGCACTTGACATTTTATTGATCTCATTTCATATCCAGCAGTTAACTTAGTTGCCGCTGAATTGATACCGGCTTGGATACCATCCGTTTGGCTTTTATAGTCAGATTTAATAGCCTTTATATCATCCTCAGTTTGTTGTAAGGTAACAACTTTTTGTGCCATATCATCAGCAATGTCTTTTTTTTCTGATTCTGTAAAAAGATGTTTAATAAATTCGTTTTCGTATTTTGGTTCTGGCATAGCGAACTCCTTTTGTTTAGTGGTTTATAAAGATTTTATGTAAGTTTTAATGGAATATAAAATAGAATAAAATGATTGTCAACAAAAAAAACAAAAAAAATCTTGACAAATTATTTTTTTTCACTTAGCATAGCCGAAAAATCAAAAAAGGAGGACATAGTATATGTTAAAAAAATTTATAAGAAAACGATTGAAAAGTAAAATTCAAACGGTTTACAAAACTCAGGACAGATGCGCTTATGAGCTTGGAATTGATAATGGGATTTTAAGCCGGATTATTAACTGCACAAAAGATCCTACAAAAGAGCAACTCGGTGAATTGTGTAATTATCTTAATATGACCGAAAAGGAGGTAAACGAAAAGCATGAACAATAACAAAAAGATTGCAGCGTATGATATTGAAACGATCGCTCGGCCAGATTTAACAGATGAAATGATTAATGCATTTTGCAAAACCGGCAACCTGAAAGACCCAACCAAAATCGCAGCGAAACAGGCAGAGGCACGATCAAAACTCGGCGCCGAACCTTTAACGGCAATGGCTTGTTGTGGTGGTTGGTATTCATCTGAAGATGACCAGGGGTATACAATGCTTCAAGATACATCGTCAGAAGCAGAAAAAGAATTTTTGGTTAAATATTGGGAACGGCTTGCTGAATATGATTTGTTAGTTGGTTTTCATTGCTTTTCTTTTGACAGCCGGATTTTGTTACTTCGATCAACAGTTCATAGTGTTGAAATTCCTTTTACCTTTAACCGGAAAAAATATAGCTCCGCAGGGAACCATATTGATTTGCGTGGGGTGTTAACCGATTGGGGGCCGTTTGAAGCTGGTAAACTTGATTTTTTTCTTAACATGTTTGGTTTGGGAGGGAAAACAGAAGGAATGGATGGAAGCATGGTTCAAGATTATTGGAATGAAGGGTTACATGATGAAATTGGACAATATTGTCAAGATGATTGCGAGAAAACTTTTAAGCTTTTTGAAAAAATTAAACCATATTTTTTGTAATATAAAAGGAGGAATAAAATTATGCCAATCCATGGACTTATGCCCGGCTTACTCGAAGTTGGGAAAATAAAAATCGGTATCAAAGGAAAAGAGGTTGAATCAAAAGATGGTAATACTTTTCGATTGCCACAAAAGATTGACCATTTCCGGATTGTAAAAAATGAGCGGGATGAAAATGATGATTATGTTCTTGATGAAAAAATTCTAAAAATCATTAAAGATAATCCTGCTGCTGTATATAATAAGGAAATGAATGTTGTCGGAATTCCCATCAGATTGCTCTACAACGAAATTGATCTTGTCTTTCCAACTCAATACGTTTCGTATGTAAACAGAAAGCTTTCATGCAGCGGCAATGGGATTAAAGGCAACACAAGGGATGGCCGTGAGGTAAAATGTCCTTGTAAACGTTTTGATGGAGCGTATACCGGTAAAGATAAATGCAAAATTAGCGGTACTCTTTCCTGCATAATTGAGGGGGGTAATGTTGGCGGTTGTTATAAATTTCGTACAACGTCAATCAATTCAGCAAGATATATTCTTTCTTCACTTATGCTGATCAAGGCGGCGACTGGCGGTTTATTATCTTTTATTCCATTGCGGTTGGTCATTAACTCTAAAAAAACAATTGTTCCTGCAACTGGACAACCGACAACAATATATGTTGTAACCGTTGAGTTCCAGGGTGGGATTGAGCAATTACAACAAAAAGCGCTTGAGATGGGAAAAGAAAGAGTTAGCTTAATTGAAAACATGCGTGATATTGAAATTGAAGCAAAGAAAATTGTTACGGTTGATACTGAACGTGAAGAGAAAGAATTTGCGGAAGAATTTTTCCCGGAAAACGTGGCATCTGTTGAGACTGAAAAAACAAAGGATGTTGAAGTTGAAGAAACAAAATCTTGTGATGATCTGCTTGGCGATCCGATAGCGGCAACAACATCAAAAACCAATGTTGATGAAGCTGAAAAGTCGGAAGAAAAAAAACCTGCAAACGCAAATATAGAAGAACCAATCAAAACAGAGACAACAACAAAAATCACAAAAGATCAGCTCAAAATAATTTTAGATCTAAAAGTTAATGTCTTGAAAATCAATAACGCTGAAGCATGGACAAAATTAATTACAAATATGAATTTTGAGGGAATTAAAAAGGCAAATGGGATGGATGTTGAGCAGGGGGACAAATTCATTGAATATTTAAAATCATTACATTTAAATGCAGATGATGACATCCCTTTTTAAGCCCTCGATCATTATTTTATTTAATAATTTTATATGGTCGAAAAAATGTTGATTATGCAGGTAAACAAGTTTTGGGATATCCTGGAACATGGGCAACAAACAATAACGAATGTGCGAAAATCAAACAATTTATCAAAAGTAAAGGAGTATAAAAATGATAGTCCACGATGACTTATTACCTGATGATTACCCCCTCCCCGAATGGGCTATAAAAAAAAGCAATGGCGATTACATGGAGATTGGAGCGCAATTGTGCACAAGAGATGGTCGTAATTGTGGCAATGCTTTTGTTAATAATTTACAATTAAGTAAGCATGCTAAACATGAGGAAGCTGTCATAATAACAGATGCAGGGACAAAGCTGGTTATGGATGCAGATGAATTAAAAGAGTTTTTCTTTCCACCTCGATATGTGATGAATCCAGAAGAAGCTCAACTTAAATTTTGTAATATAAAAAGTGAAATAATTTATTAATTTATCAAAAGTAAAGGAGTATAAAAATTATGAGTTATGAAACAGAAAACGAATTAACTTGGGATGACGATCTTGGCGAAATCGATGAGCAGGTAACAGAAGAAGCTATTAAAAATGCTGAAAGCATGGGTAAAGTTCCGATTGGAAAATATTTTTGCAAATGCGTTGGAAGTGTTCCGAAGCAAAAAGATTTTGCAAATTATTCTTGTATTGCTGCCGGATTAAGATGGGAAATATTGAAAGTTTTGGAAATGGACGGAAACCCTGTCAAGGGAGATGAGGGCGGAGCATACGAAGGTAGGACGATCTTTGATGATGTGGCCTTATATTCACCCTCGGAAAAAGAAGGAATGCGGAATAGACGTATTCTGATTGCAAGTAGAACAGGATTAATCGGTAGCTCAAATGATAAAATTACAAAAGCAATGTGGAAAAATGATATAATCGGGAAAAATGTTATTCTTAATTATATTGAAGAAGGGTATACCCAAAAAGGCTCAACTGTTGAGAGAAAAGTAAGAAAAGTGGCTTTTAATGGATACGAGAGCGCTGATGGCATGGAAATCACTGATCAAACCCCGGATATTGATGATATATAATTATGCCTGATAAAACAGCAACTCATAACAATTTGACTTGCGTTTTCAATGAAGCAGATCACACGTATCGTATTCAAGAAACGGGTGGTCTGCTTACCTCGGTCACAACTCTATTAAAAAAATTCACTCCTCCTTTCGATGCTCCGATTATGGCGCAAAGAATGGTTGATAAAAAAAAGGCTGCTTATGTTGGGATGACCGTTGATGATATCATTCAACAATGGCAAGAAAAAGCAAAATTGGCTGCATACGAGGGGACGTTAGTTCATAATTATGCAGAGTTGTGGCCAGGGACAAAGGGATTCGGGTTCCATCCCAGGACGTACAGAGTTTTATTAATGTCTAAACAAATTGATAAGATATTTCCAAAACTATTAAGACGTTTTAAAATTGTCGAGGCTGAAAAAATTGTTTTCTCACCGGCTATGGGTGTTGCCGGACAAATCGATTTGTTAATGGCAGACGATAAGACCAAGGAAGGGATATTAATTGATTGGAAAACAAATAGTAAAATTTCTGATGAAAGCGGAGCCTTTGGTACAATGTTGGCTCCGCTTGAACATTTAAAAAATTGTGATGTAGTGAAGTATGGATTACAATTAGGATTATATGAAAAAATATTAAATGACGAAAACTATTATCCTGAATTTCGTGGTTATCGGAAAACGCTTATACATGTTCGTGAAATGTTTGGACGTGTGATTAAGGTTAATAATTATACAAAGGAAATTAAACATTTGATATTATAAAGGATATTAATAATGGAAATTAAAACAAAAATTGAAATAACAATTACAATGAATGAATCAGAAGCAATATGGCTAAAAGAAACAATGCAAAATCCTTTTTGGGGGCAAACACCAGACAACGAAACAGAACTAGACAGACAAAATAGAAAAATGTTTTGGCATGCATTAAATGAAGAAGGAATAAAATAATGCCTGATGTTACAGCAAAATTAAAGAAAGTAATATGGAGGTCACTGGAGAACGATTTTACAATTGCTGCTTTTGAACCTGAAAAAGTAGGGCTTGAATTTATTGCAACGGGCGATCTATTCAAACCTGCTGCTGGAATTACTTATAATTTATCCGGCAAATGGGAAGAGCACTCAAAATATGGGGAACAATTCAAGATAAACAATTATTGTGTACAAGCTCCTTGTGATCCTAATTCAATATCTATTTATTTAGAAAAATATGTTAAGGGGGTTGGTCCGGTACTGGCTGATAAATTAATTAAAAAATATGGAAAGGATACAATCCGGATCTTAAAAAAAGCGCCTGAACGTGTGAGTAATGAAAATAAAAGAGTTTCATATGAACTTGCGCTTAAAATTAGCGAACAGCTTCAGGAAGATGATAAACGGCAAAATCTATTAATAAAACTGGAAGGTTTATTCTCAAAAGTAAAAGGATTACCAAAGCAATTAGCACAAAATATCTTAAATATCTATGGATTATCAGCATACGAAAATATTAAAAGAAATCCATATCAGTTGACTGAAATGAGCAGGGTGGGATTTGTGTCGGCTGATAAAATTGCTATGGCGTGTGGGATTAAAAGCGATGATGAACAACGAATTAAAGCCGGTGTGTTGTATATTATTAGACAGCATATGCAAGAGTCAGGGGATCTTTGGATATCGCCTGATGTGATATTAGAAAAAATGACTGAATTGATCGGTGATAAATTAAATGCTTTAGCTGTTAGAAGTATATTAATTAAATTTGTTAAGGATGAAGTATTAGTTAACCATGATAATTTTGTTACGCTTGCGCAGTACGCAGACGATGAAGATATAGTTTGTGAATGTGTTGGGAGGTTTTTGATATAATTACAACTGAAAATTATTTTCGAAAAACTAAAACACCTATTTATAAAAATGGGAATATTTATCATATAATTATAACTTTTAGTAATGAAAAAAAACATTTTGAAGGTAATTTTTTAAACGGGTTAAATGATTTATATTACAAAAAAAACTTTAAGGCTAAAACTTTAAATAAATTATTACAAAAGATTTATAATTATAGAAAGAATTTAAAAGGATGATAAAATTAACAGATCAGCAAAACAAAGCATTACAAACGGTACAACAAAATAAATTATCCTTATTGATGGGGTATCCAGGCACCGGTAAAACTACAAATACAAAAGAAATTGTTCAATGGGCTAAAAAACAAAACTATTCCATTGCTTTATGTAGCCCTACTGGTAAAGCCGCTCATGTATTAAGTGAAGCATGTGAACATCCAGCCTCAACAATCCACAGGCTTCTCAAGCCGGTAGTTGAAAAAACAAACGGCAAAGTACATTTTTCTTTTAAGCATAATAAAGGGAATCTTTTGCCGTTTACATTCATTATTGTTGATGAATGCTCAATGATTGGCAACGACCTTATGTCAAATCTACTACAAGCGATTAATCCTGAAAAAACAAAAGTATTGTTGGTGGGCGACTTAGCACAGTTGCCAAGCGTCCAGCCAGGAAATATATTGGCTGATCTTATATCTTGTGAAATGATACCGTATGTTGAATTGACAAAAGTTCATCGACACGATGGAGAAATTATTAATTTCATTACTGCTATCCGAACAAACAAACTTTATACGCTACCTAAAGCATTGGATCCTAAGTCCGGAAAAAACTTTGTGCACATTGAGTGTTTTTCCCCGCAAGCGATACATGACACTGTTGTGAAGTTGGCAACTGAAAATATGGTTCGTAGGGGATACGATACAACAAAAGATGTTCAAATACTTTCCCCTGTCAATTCAAAAACTGTGCTTTCTTGTGATGTTTTTAATGAATCAATACAGAAGATTGTAAACCCACAACCTGGCAAAGCATGTATTGAAAACAGCGTGTTTCGATTAGGAAGCAAGGTTATCAATACACAAAATATTTATGACGCTGTATCGGCTGATCATGGAGCTAAGAAGGAAATATTATTAAATGGTGATATGGGGAAGATTATTGATTTATGCGGTGTTGATAAAAGTATGATTGTAAAATTTCAAAATCCGGATCGAAAAATTAAAATTAGTAAATATTATCATCATTTGAAATTGGCTTATTCGTTAACTATCCATAGAGCGCAAGGCTCACAGTTCCCAGTTGTGATTTTGCCGGTGCATTCAACGTTCGCTTATAATTACAATCGTGCGTTAATGTACACAGCTGCAAGCAGGGCGCAAGAAATATTAATAACCGTGGGACAACGGTCAGCTATAAGTCAAGCTGTTAGAAGCGTTAAGGTGTATCAGCGTAAAACGTTTTTAAGTGAGAAAATACAAAATAGGCTATTAAAGGATTTGTAAAACAATGGAAAATAAAGAAGGCAAAAAAGAGTTAACAGGTAAGTTAAATTGGGCATGCATTCCTCTTGAAACAATGAGGGGAGTTATAAGGGTATTTGAAAAAGGAGCAATTAAATATGATGGGTATCGAACTTGGTTGCCAGGTATTGCATTCAGTAAGCTTTTTTCAGCAAGCATAAGACACTTAATTGATTGGTTTTATTATCGTAAAAATAAAGATGATGAATCAGGAGAACATCCGCTATGTCATGTAATTGCTAATTGTATGATGTTGTTGACTTATATTAATAACAAAAAATTTGATGATAGATAAAAACATGATGAAAGTACAAGATTTTACGATTAAGATGAAATTTAATATAAGAAACATAAAGGATAATCAAATCTAATGAATCATGCAGGGTTCATAATCATAAATTTTAAAATTAGAAATAGCTCAAGACATGCCATACTCTCAATATGGTTGGGGCTGCATACCCTTTGTCTTGAGCTATTTGTATTTTTAAGGGAATATATATAATGTTAACTTTTATAAAAAAAACAGATCGCAGGATGAGTGAATCAAAAAAATATATGATTACATATAATTTATATTTTTGTTCTTACTGTAAGAAAAAGATTGAGCTTCCTTCAGGGACAAAAACAAAAAGTTGTGGGTGTGCCAGATATCAACTTATGTCTATGTCAAATAAAAAACATGGTTTTTCTATAAGAGGTAAACAAAAAAGACTTTACAGAATTTGGTCAAACATGAAAACCAGATGTTCTAATATAAAAACAATAAATTATGAAAGGTATGGCGGTAGAGGTATTTCTGTTTGTGAACAATGGAAAGAAAGTTTTATTATCTTTAAAGAATGGTCAGAAAAAAATGGGTATAAAGATAATTTATGTATAGATAGAATTGATAATAACGGAAACTATAAGCCTGGGAATTGTAGATTTGTTACAAACGCTAAAAATTGTCAAAATAAAAGAACAACAAAATTAAATTGGGATATTGTTAAAGAAATTAGAAAAAAATATGTTTTAGATAAAAAACGTAGAATTTTCAAAGGTTCTCAATATGAGCTTGCGCAGGAATACAATGTTTCACAACCTACAATTGGAAATATTATCAACAATAAAATATGGGCAGAATAAATGACTGATTTTATTATCAAAATTGACACAAGAGAAAAACTTCCGTATAGCTTTATCGATATCGAGCCTATGTCAAAAATAATTTATGGAAAATTAGATACGGGCGATTATTCGGTGGCTGGTTTAGAAAACAATGTTTGCGTTGAACGTAAAAGTATGGCTGATTTATTCGGTTCAGTCGGGAATGGTCGTGCAAGATTTGAGCGTGAAATGCAACGGTTGTCTGCTTTCGATTACGCTGCAATAGTAGTCGAATCGGATATTCAAACATGGTTTATGAATCCTCCTATACGATCCAAAATGAATCCTAAAAGTGTTTTTAGGACTGTTATAGCCTGGAGTCAACGTTATAATGTGCATATCTGGCCTATGTTCAATCGACAAGCAGCTGAAAAAATAACATACTTAATTTTAAAAAGGTTTTATGACGATTTAATAAAAAAATAAAGAGGTGGTTAATGTCTCAAGAAATAGATAATATTAAAAGTGAAATTCTTTCCCGCTTAAACCTTCAATCAGAATTTGAATCTTTTGGAATTCAAATGACTGGAAAACCATCTAAAAAAGGTTTTATCAAATGTCCTTCCCCGTTTGCCCCAGAAAAACATCCGTCATGCGGTGTGTGTATCGACAATTCAAGCAGTTATGCAGGTTTTTTAAGAATTTTTAATGGATCACATGTGCAAACAGCCGTAGGATTTTTTGACCTCGCACAGGAGTTGAATTCTGCTTGTGTTGGCCAGGATTTTTTCCAAATATTAAAATATTATGCTGATAAAACTGGGGTGGAATTTAATATTAATGAAAACAAAAAAACGTCTGTAAAACCAAAAGGCAAGGTGATTGCAACTTATGATTATTGTAATATATCTGGTGAATTAAAATATCAAGTATGCCGGATGAAGCCAAAATCATTTAGGCAACGGAGGCCTGATCCCAAAAACTCTAAAAAATGGATATGGGATATGCAAGGCGTTTCAGCATTACCATATAAAATCCAAAATGTAGTTAATAATAATACTATATATATTGTTGAGGGTGAACAATGCGCTAATGACATAATAGAAAAACTTCAGTTACCGGCAACTACTTTTCATGGTGGTGCTGGCAAATGGCATCCTGAAGTCCTTCCTTACTTTGAAAATAAAAATCTTATATTGTTGCCTGACAATGACGATGTCGGGCATGAGCATATGGAGCGATTGTCTTCAGTTTTTAAGGATACGGCTAAATCAATCAAGATTATTAAACTTTCTGATCTTAAAAAAAAGGGGGATATTTCTGACTGGATTGACTCAGGAGGAACAAAAGATAAACTGCTGGATTTATGTAAAAAAACTATTGAGGTTGAAGAAATTGAAGATCCGATTGATGAATTAAATAAAAGCCATGCTGTTATTATGGTGGGTGGTAAGATAAGAATATTATATGAAACAACTGATATAGAAGATAAACCGGATATATATTTTTTATCTGATTATGATTTTAAATTATTATATGCAAACCGAAAAGTCTTGAATCCGCTTGCCGGTCAAAAAGGGCAGGCCAAATACATTCCTCTTGCGCTTGCGTGGCTTAACTCTCCTAAGAGACGTGAATACAAAAGTATTATGTTTGAGCCTGGATTTATAAATGATAAATTTTACAATCTTTATAAAGGGTTAAACTATAAACCGGTTAAAGGCGACTGGTCATTATTTAAAAAACATCTATTTGAAAATATTTGTTCAAATAATATGGAAATTTTTGACTGGCTTATTGCCTGGCTTGCAAGGATCACTCAATACCCAGGTGGGAAAAAACCCGGGACTGCTATTGTATTGCGAGGTGAAAGAGGAACCGGAAAAGGCGTTTTCGCTGAAATTTTTGGTGCGATATTTGGGCATCATTTTTTACAAGTTACAAATTCAAAGCAAGCAGTAGGCCAATTCAATTCGCATCTAAAAGATTGTATTTTATTGTTTCTTGATGAGGCATGGTTTGCAGGCAATAAATCGTCAGAGGGCGTTTTGAAAGGGCTTATCACTTCCAGTAAACACATGATTGAATTCAAGGGCAAGGATAGCTTCATGGTATCAAATCACGTTAATTGTATAGTTGCCTCAAACAGTTCATGGGTAGTCCCGGTCGGCAACAAAGAAAGACGATTCTGTGTATTAGATGTGGGCAATAAACATCTTCAGGATCATGAATATTTTCGAGCTATTGATAAACAAATGTATGAGCAAGATGGAATTTCAGCAATGCTTTATGATCTTTTGAATATTGATATTTCAAAATTCAACCTCCGTGAAGCTCCAAAAACTCAAGGATTATTTGATCAACTTATGCAAAACTTTTCGTCTTTTGAGAAATTTTGGTTTGAAATTCTTCTGTCAAATTTTGATTTTGACGATGAAAATGGAATCCAAACAGCAAAATTATATGACAAATATACTGACTTTTGTAAAAAATTAAACATAAAATACATCATAACAGCCTCAGTTTTTGGCCGAAATTTGGCAAATTATTGTGATGTTGCAGTCGAAAGAAAGTATACGATTGACAATATCCGGTCACGTTTTTATATTTTCCCTGGCAGGGAAGCGTGTAAAAAACAATTTTCTGATCAAATCGGCATGAAAATTCCGTGGGGGACTACAAAAAAACAACAAATTGAAATTGAAATTGACGAAATTTAATCAGCCATAGTAAACCACAGTGCGTCCGGCATAACATCCATAGCAAAAAACAGATAACTATATGAAATTATTAACAATGGCAAGATGTCCAAGTACAAGTAGGAAAAAGTTGTTTTTCAATTTAAATGACAAAATGTCACAGAGAGTCAAGGCGTGTCCAGGGTCGTGTCCAAGCAAAGTGATTCATAAGTGCTTGAATTTATTAACGTGTCAGAGATGTCATAGCAAAGAGCTTACTTTCTTTAAGGGGTAAAAATATATAGTAACGTTTTACTACTATGTAAAAGGATGTAGTAAGGTTAATTATACTTGTTATCAAATAGTAGCAGTTTTAAAATTACCCTGACCGTAGCCCAAAATACATAAATAACTGATATTATTATTAATATTGTGGAAAGGCCAGGTAACATATTGGTTTTATTGATAAAAATTATTTTAGTGTTTTTCAACATAAAAATCGATTAATTGTTTAATTATATTTTTTTCATTGACAAAAAAAATAAAATAATTTATTATAATTAAAATTTTAAAAAAAGGAAATGTTTACAATGGCTAACGAAACAAATAATAAAGATAAAAAAATAACATGGACAATAGCAACTGATGTTAATATCAAAAGACAAGCTAAAAGTTTTTGTGCGCTTCAAGATATTTCTTTAAGCACATTAGTTGAAAGAATTTTAATCGATTTCTTAAAAAATGAAAAAAATTAATCATGAAGGCTGAAAGTCTCACACAGGAGCGATTGAAAAAAGCTTTATATTATAATCCTGATACAGGAATTTTTACGTGGAATGAAGGGGCGTCTTTAACTGAAGAAGATCGTTTGTTTAATCAAGAAGCTGGATGTTTAACTTCAAACGGTTATATTCAAATCAGACTTGATAATAAATCGTTTGGTGCACATCGACTGGCATGGCTTTATACCTATGGGTATTTACCCGAAAAAGGCATAAGTCATATTAACCACATTAGAAATGAAAACTGGATAAAAAATTTACAAGAAGTAAGCAGAAAGTGTAATTTACGAAAACAGAAAATTAGCGCTACAAGCAAAAGTGGTATTGCAGGCGTTTATTGGAGCATTCGAAATAAAAAATGGCAAGTACAAATAGGTGTAAATAATAAACAAATTTATATCGGTCATTATGAAATTTTATTCGATGCTGCAAAAGCACGTTATGCAGCGGAACAAAAATATTTTACATGCGTAACCAACTCAACAGCGAAAGTGTATATCGATGATCAAACAAGACAATTATCTCAATTGTAAAAAACAATGTCTTGCAGACAGCCAAAATCCATATCCTCGTGTGTGCATTAGTAGGGGTTGTGTGAAAAAAATGGAGGCGAAAATGAATATAAAGCAAAAGCGGTATGCATTAAAATAATTAATTGGCCGTCACATTGGCCTATAGAATCGATTATATTTTGTTCCGAATACAAACCTATAGATAAAAAATGTTAATTGATTGTGGTAGCCATCAGGAAGAATAAAGAAATAATAAAACTAAGCCGGTGGGACATAAAAAATACACCCCAATATAAAATTGAAAATCCCTGTTACTTGAATGGGAGTGAAACGGCTTTAACAACACAAAAACACAGTTATCATGGCAAATTTACCTGATAACGTCTAAGCTCAGCCGCCAGCGCAGTTTGCTGGTCGGCTGTAGCGATTGGTTATAACAAATGACATTATTTGAATTTTGTGAAATGAAGAAGCTGACCAATACGGTTCAGTGCCAAACATCTTTTTTGCTCCAGAGAATCATGAAGCGGCTTATTCGTTTTGTGGCACATCTCGCAGCTATATTCGACAAGACAGTAGCCTGCGCCATCTTTGCTTTTGCTATAATAACCATCCCATGCCTTGTCGAAAGCTTCCAGGTCGTTCTTAGAGACAAAGGCACTGAATCTAATCTTTGCTCGTTCGTGATTGATAATGTGAGTATCGAGAATGTTGAAAATGGGGTTGTCATATTTAGCGGAGAGGTCATAGAGCCTGTTTTTGCTAAGGAGTCTCTTGGTTTCGACAAAAGCAGCCCTGAATTTACCAGCAGCGATATTAAATTGAAGCCGCCTGTTAGTAAAAATAGCAGAATAGTAGGCAATAAGCCCACCGATGGCTGCTCCGATAAGAGCGATTATAGCATCATGCATCGTTGCCTCCGTAAGGTTGCATCGATAGTGATTGGGATTTTTGGGGGACTTGTTTGTTTATATAGCATTCTTTTTATTTTGGATACAGATAATATAAAATATTTGTCCCGGGAGCTTTATGGCGAGTTAGTATTTTTTTTTAAAAAAAAGTTTTCTCGTTCTACAAAGTTATAACGCCGTGATCAGCGGCACGGCTTTTTGTGTCCGCTGTATTGGTTTGTTATGTTTTTTTAATTTTAGTTATAATATTGGAAAGAAACGCATGGAGCAAATCAAGTTCTTCTGTTTTAAAAGGTTCAGGAATGGAAGCAAATTGGGTATAGATCGTCCCATTTGCATTATCCTCATAGTGTTTTTTGTAGGCTTCCCATGCTGTTTGCAATCCTGTGAGGTTTTTGCCAGCACACTGAGATTTAAAAATGGCAACAGCTTCTTTTTGTTCCCTAAAGAAGCTTCTCATAATTCGGATATGATTGTGTTCCCCAAGATGGATATTGGCAAGTGCATCACTGAAGGGGGCGATGCACTTAGAAATGTTATCAGAATGTGTTTTTCTTTTGGCGACAAAGCGTATGCTGGCACGCCCGACAATAGATATGGCAAGGATACCGGCAAGAGCGCCAGCGATTTTCAAAAGCCAGAGGTCTGCGGGGTTAAGGATGATTCCGAAGAGATTCATTTTGACTGGACTCTGATTATTATATTTTTAATAGCAGCGGTTTCCCTTATACCTGGGCCATGGAATTAGGATGAAACATAACGTTTAAGCTCAGCCGCCGAGTTTTTCCGGTCGGCTGAAGCGACTGGTTATAACAATTAGGAAATTATTTATGTTTAGCAAAATAAAGAAGGCGTTTAATTCGGTTCAAGGCCATTTGACTTTTCTGCTTAATGGCATCGGGACGCGGCTTATTGGTTTTAGAACATTTATCGCAAGCGTAATCGGTAAGCGGGTAGTCATCACAACCATGGCTTTTGCTATAATAAGTATCCCATGCCTCATCGAAGGCCAGCAAATCGTTTTTATGGATAAAAGCACTGAATCTGATCTTTGCTCGTTCATGGTTGAGGATGTGCGCATTGAGAATATCGAAAACGGGGTCATCGTATTGAGTGGAAAGATTATAGAGACGGTTTTTGTCAAGGAGTCTCTTGGTTTCGATAAAAGCGGATCTAAATTCAGCAGCAGCGACATTGAAGTGTTGCCGTCTATTGATCCTAACCGCAGCAAAATAACTGATAATGCCTCCGATAACTGCGCCACTAAGGGTAATTATAGCAACATTCCAGAAAGACATTTCTTCAGACATTATTCACTCCTTGGTCTTTCCCCCAGTGTTTCTGGAGGTTTGTGCGTGCTTATTCCATTAGTAATAATTGCTATCTTGTTGTTCATCGACGATCAATTATGGCGAAGCTATGGGGGGCTTATGGGTTTTTTAAAATGGCATTTTACTCGTTTATTAAAGTTATAACCAATGGTGAGCCGCGTGACCACAGGGCTCAAATTAAATTAGGTAGACTGTTTTGCGTAGGCTCTACCTGATTGTTATGTGCCGCCAAGGAGGTAGTTAAAAAATGAAAATTATCAGCCCATCTGTTGAATTATTATGGATCACCCCCGATGCTGAAAAACAAATCGAGGTTGCCGGTCGAACCTGCTACAAAAGTGAAAACAAGATCACTGATGATTCAGCCAATCAATTCGCTGAACAGATGTGCGATCGTGGGCACCATGCGATGCTTGAGCACGCTTCCGCATCTTTCCGGATAATTACAGATCGCGGCATAACCCATGAAATTGTTAGGCACCGGTTAGCCAGTTACGCTCAAGAGAGTACGCGGTATTGTAATTATTCTGCAAGCAAGTTTGATCAAGAGTGCAGCTTTATTGAACCGCCCAATTTAACAGATTTGGTACGCCAGGTCTGGTTCGTCGCTTGTGAATCGGCGGAGACCGCATATTTTGCTATGCTCTATGCTGGGTGTTCCCCACAAATAGCCCGCTCAGTGTTACCCAATTGTCTTAAAACCGAAATTGTTATGACGGCGAATTTCAGGGAATGGAGACATTTTATCTCCCTCCGAAGCACCAAAGCGGCTCACCCGCAAATCCGGCCAATAACGCAAAATATTTTAAAGATTTTGTTGGAGACCGCGCCAAGTGTTTTTGGGAATTTAACCGTAAGCATATAACCAATGGTTATATTTTTTTGAGAAGGATTAATAATTATGAAAAAAGAAGACATAGGTTTTTGGGTTAGCAGTTCATTTGCACTTATTTTTATTTTGTTGGATGGGAATTGGGAACCTTTTGTTGCTGCCACTTTTATAATTCTATCAATAGGAAAAGACTAAATATAACCAGAAAATACACCGGATCAGCAAACTGCGCTGCGCTGCTCATGCTTAACGTTATCTGTAAGGGAGGATAAAATGAGAGGATATGCTTGTATCGGATTGGACAACCCCAAATCAGAAATTAATGTTGGGGCGGCAATGAGGGCTGTTGGTGTTTATCACGCAAAGGGGTTATATGTAACCGGAAACAGGTACAAACCAGGCCGGACGGATACAATGAAACATTATCGGCATATTCCACTAATTCATACTACTGATTTGCATAATGTAATACCATTTGACTGTGTGCCAATTGCGGTTGATCTTATTGCCGGGGCAACGCCATTGCCAGAATACCAGCATCCGGAAAGAGCTTTTTATATTTTCGGGGCTGAAGATGCGACTCTTGGTAATAGAGTTTTGTCGTGGTGTCGGGATGTTGTTTATATCCCTACAGATGGATGCATGAACTTAGCTGCAACTGTCAACGTAATCCTTTACGATAGAATGCAAAAACAGATAACCAACAAATACACTGGACACGAAACCACTGTGCCAGTGATTTGAATCGTTATCTTTTTTGGAGGAAATAGTGAAAACCTTTATTGAAAAGCTCAGATCAATGCCAATGGATAAATTATTACTTATGATTGCGAGGCAGGAACGCGAGATTAGAATAGTAAACCGTGATTTATTGACTATGCAGCAGATTCTGAGCGTACGCAAAAAGCCGCGCCGGTGATTTTGGCGTTATGTTTTTAGGAGATTAAAATGCAATGTTTTGGAGTGCCAGAGTATCAATGTATAAAAAGCGTGTGTTGTATGTGGGTGGATGATATTAGATGCCCTAATTTTGAATGGCTTGCTTCTGATAAAGCTAAAAAAAGAGCTAAGTTAAAATACAACAAATCACTGGAGCCGACCGACATTATCGAGTCGCAAATAGATACCGAGTAGGGCGGCTCAGTTCAAACGATATACTTTCGGGAGGGGGAGGATACTATGAAACAATATAAATATGTGGCATACGAAGCTGATAATGGAGAATACGAAACATTTGAAGATTTTGAAAGTGCTAAAGAATGGATTACGCGGGATAACGGTGACGGCTTTGGAGAAGAAACTTGTAACGGGCAAAGCTATATTGCGAAGATTACGCACAGGACGAACTATGAAGTAACAGATAGGGTAGAGAATTATCACGAGCATACAGATGAATGCCCAACTTATTGTGATAAAGAAGAATGGCCGTATGGATCTGAGTTCACAACCGTGGGAAAAATTATATTAAAAGAAGTATAACCAGCGCATAGAGCGGACGCAGCAAACTGCGCTGGCGGCTGATTTAAAACGTGTGTGCCTACAACTGAAAGGGTGCGTGATGATGTTTATTGACAAATTTGATTCTGTTTCAGAATTGCGAGGAAAACAACGAACGTATAGGAATATAAAAAAAGCCGTTCTCAAAGCGGGGAGATTTTCTGTCTTTGATGTAGAAAATAAGAAAGATGGTGTGATTTTTACTCGCCTTTGCAAAGATCCTGAAATTGAAAACTGCGGAGGCGCATATCCGTGGACATATATAAAAAAGAAATAAGAGGAGATCAAGATGCACAAAATGCCAAAAATAAGCGAATTGTACTCAGGGTATGCAGTCAATACGATCCCCGTATTGCGCTCACCGTGTTTAAGATGCCGGAACAAAAACAAAAATAAACTCAAAGAGGCTGCCTGTCAAAATTGTAAAGCAATAGCAGACTTTCAACTTGCCAGTGTCGGTGATCAACCGGCTGTAAAGAGATGTTTAGCGTTCGATTATCCTAATTTGGGAACAGGCGGTAGACGGGCCAGATCAAAAAAAAAGTTGCCTGTTGATGATCATTATCGTGAGTTGTATTATGACAAAGCCTTGAAGGTAGCAAAGGAGGAATACGGTGTTGAGTTTGGCACTTTGCCGGAAATTCTTTTGTTTTTGCTGAAAAAAACAGGTAACAAGGTTCTTGTATCGAAAATGATAGGCGGAAAGCCTTGGACGATTGATCACCTGACAAAAAAATACAATCTACCTTTGCAAAAAGAATTGCAGAAAATGGCTTAAGTCAGGTGTCATTTCAGCCTGGTAAAAATAATCACCGGACCCTAATTTTCAGGGGCCGGTATGTGGTTACTTTTAGTCCGTATTATCACGTTTTCCGGCTATAATTTTAAGCTTTTCCATTTGCTCGTTGGTGATAACGAAGCCTTCGTTTTTTATTGGCCTTGCTTCTTCGATGATGGAGTGCAGGTCTTTTTTACAATCTTTTAGCAAGTCGATAATATCCATTTTATTTATCCTTTTGCGTCCTCATTAGGGACTTCGCCGTTAGAGCCATGCAAGCGTCACACAGACAGAGTTTATACACAAGGCTATGCGCTACTATAGGCTGTAGATTTATAGCCTTGCGTCGCTTGCATGACATACATTTTAGCGTATTAAATTGCAGCGGCGTTGGTTTTAGTTTACGCATTTTTTATACTCCCTTTTTAAGCTGTTAATAATTTTAGGTTTAAATTTGGCAGCGCAAAAGAACAGTTATTGAGATTATCGTTATATGTTTTTTTGCGTTCAAACGACTCAACAACATTTTGTTCGTTGGGAGGTAACGATTCAAACGGTTTTTTCCCGTAATCTTGAGGCAACCAGTTTTTGCCTTTGCAAGCGGTTACATTAAATTTGCGTCTTATGTTTTCGCTTCGGAAAGTCAAATGAATAGTCCCTTTTTTGAAAACTGATATTTCAAAGTAGGTCGAAAGCACTTTTCTGTTTTGTCCATTTTCGAAAGCCGTTGTTAATGCGTCCGATATGGATACATAAGTTCCCGTTCCATCAAAAT
>Ga0190307_1000149_pt1 | contig 21884 bp, 38 predicted proteins | sample 48700745_MG_FD_161653 | JGI IMG/M metagenome (GOLD analysis project Ga0190307, IMG submission 161653) | Hydrothermal vent sediment bacterial communities from Southern Trench, Guaymas Basin, Mexico - 4870-07-4-5_MG | ecosystem: Environmental > Aquatic > Marine > Hydrothermal vents > Sediment ... | reverse complement strand
CCACCCTTTCTAACCTGGATTATTTCCTGGGTAGGGTCAAAATGAAAAAGGGAAGGCACATCCCATCTTTTAATAGGTCTGTTTAGCCAGCACAAAGGACACTTGACATAAACAACTTCGGTTCCCCGTCTTAAGGCTACTTCCCTCGCAAGATCTTTGAAGGTATCTTTTCTCTGCCTTTCCCTTATCTTAATTTCTCTTACCTTTTCCCGATAATACTCTTTTTTAATTTCTTCTTCGGTTTCCAATTTAGGCATAATATTTCTTTATTAAATATTCAAATAATATCTCCGTATTTCTTTTTTATCTTTGACAACTCCTCTGCCGCCCTTCTACCGGAGGTTTTTAGATAGTGGATTGCAGGCATAATGGTAGTCCATCCCATTACTGCTGTTAAAGTAGCTTCGCTAGCTCCTAACTGTGCCATTATAGAAGCACAGGTAGCCCTTAAGACATGAGGCGTTAAAACAATTCCTGCCCTCTTCCCGATTTCCCTACACATTTTCCAGCAAGTTGGTTTATCCCAATAATACTCCCAGCAAAACTTGTGCTTTGAGAAGAACTTTTCGAATAATTTTAGCAAGGTTTCCGATATTATAGGGATAGATCTTTGAGCTTCCGGGGTTTTAGAGATCCACCACCCGTTAAGGTAATTATCTTCCTTTAGCAATTTTTCCTTTGTTTTCTCGGATTTAATTTTGTATTTTAGCCTGTATTCATATTCCCATTTCTTCTGACGACAGTAATTACATTTCCCGCATTTCATTTTCCTGGGAATTCTTATCATAGGCACCGGGTCAGCTTCATAATCTATCCATCCTTTGTTAAAGTGCAGAAATTCTCCTATTCTCATTCCGGTTGCGGATAAGGTTCTTATTAGGAAATACTCATAGAAATTTTGGCATTTTGATAAAACCTTTCTTAGCTGTTCTATCGATAGGGCGTTTTCCCTTGATTTTACCATATATTATCTTTTCAAACATTCATTTAATTTTTTCTTTCATATTCCTAACTTATACAAAATAAACCAGCTCCCTGCCGAAATAGCTCCTGTTGCTGAAGCGACTATACTTATTTTTACAAGGTTATCTGTTGTGTTTGTCCACCACCCGCCTATATGCCAAGCTCTATGGTTTGTATCTACATGATGTCCTGTTACATATCTTAGTTGCCCTGTTTTTGGATAAATCCAATACACCTTAAAAGCTCTACTTCCGGCGGCCAAGTAACCCAAGTACAGATAGCTTAAGCTATCCACGTCTGTGCTCACACTAGATCCATTTCCGTACAAGTACACGTAAGTATAGTTTGTACCGGTATCATCATTAAACCTAAGCCCATAATTTGCAGCGGACGAACTGCCATTATTTATATAACACACCAGTACATACAGCCCGTCCGAATCTCCGTCAAGTCCAGTAAAGTCTACTTGAGTAACGTCAGAAGTAACATCAACCCTCGCTACCTTCCATAAAGTATCAAAACTCAATTTTGCCCTTGTTACTGCTCTATCTTCAATATCAGCAGTAGTTACCAACCTGTTCCTAGTGATTATCATAATATTATTCCTTTTTATCCTTTAAATCTTTATTCGCCTTCTCAACCCCTGATATTGCAGAATATACCTTCTTAGCCTCATGCTCATCCTTAACCCCGTAAATCTCCCTAATCTTCTTCTCTATTTCTATCTTGGCATTCCAGAATTCTTTTTGGTGCTCCTCAGGATCTTCCTTACTATACTTTAGCTGGGGTTCCAATTCCTTTATAATCTTAACCCAGCCTTTAATCTCCCTAATCCTTTCCCTAATTTCCTTTTCTATTAGCCTTATCTTATATTCGCATTCATTACGCTTGACCTGGTAAAATTCAATCTTAGCCCTTAAAATATCGTAATCTGGAGAACCCTCCGGATATTTCTTCATTTCTTCCTGCAATTTCCTTATTTTTGCGTTGTAGAAACCCTGTTTTGCAATTTCCTTCTTTCTCCTGAAATAAGCTAGGACCAAACCTTCAAAATGAACCCACATTTCCTTCCTTGCCTGCCAATACTTTCCGTCCGGGGTAGGAAAATCTATGTCGTTTAATACAAAATACTTTTGCTGGAAGAAGCTTCTAAACATAGGCAAAGTTTTATAGGTTTCTTTAATTTCCTGGAGCATTTTATGTTCCTCGCTGTCTATAATTTCTTCCTTTTCCAATTCGTCCAGATTAACTTCCAATTTTTTCTTCAATTTTTGCATAAGATTGATTGTTTTAAAAATATAAATTATACCTTAAAAAACTTTACCAAAACCCCGGATAATCTTCTGGCTGTGTCGTTATATTGTTCTGCGGTAGCTAAAGCATTGGTTCCATCAGACCCTCCATAGCTATAAGCAAATCCGTTAAGAGAAGATCCGGCCAAAGTATTTTTTGCCTTATTCATATTAGCCTTAGTCGTCCAGGTATTGGACAAGTCATTATATTGCTCTGTAGTAGCTAAGTAGTTAGCTCCGCCATGTCCACCATAGCTATAAGCATAACCATTAAGAGAAGAACCCTCTAATTGCCTTCTTGCCGTATTCATATTAGCCTTAGTAGTCCATGTATCAGCTATGTCGTTGTATTGCTCTGTTGTAGCTACGCAGGCACTTCCATCATACCCTCCATAACTATAGGCATAGCCATTTAGAGAAGATCCGGCCAACTGACGTCTTCCTACATTCATATTAGCCTTAGTTGTCCAAGTATCGGTTATATCGTTGTATTGTTCTGTATATCCACTATACCCTCCATAGCCATAGACATAGCCATTTAGAGAAGAGCCTGCTGGATAAGCTATTTCCTTATTCATATTAGCCTTAGTCGTCCAGGCATTGGATATGTCGTTGTATTGTTCTGTAGTAGTACTGGTGTAAATATCCTCCCTACCTCCATAGCCATAAGCATAACCGTTTAGAGAAGATCCGGCCAAACTATTTTTTGCCTTATTCATATTAGCCTTAGTCGTCCAGGTATTAGATATATCATTATATTGCTCGGTGGTAGCTACGTCGGCACTTCCATCAATACCTCCATAACTATAGGCATAGCCATTTAGAGAAGATCCAGCTAAGGCATATCTTGCCTTATTCATATCTGCCTTTGCAATCCAGGTATCCGCATTCTGCACATAGAAAGGAGGCAAATAAACCCTGACCTTAATATTCTTGTAATCTCTTTTATCCGAAGACAATCTTATAACCTGCCCTGGTTTCCACCTTTGCTCTCCTTCAGCTCCGTTTACAATTAATTCGTAAGGTAGGAACGGTTGGTTTGTTGGGTTGTCTTTGTTTATTCCGACCTTGCAATTTGCCAAAGGAATTACAACCGCATATTTTATATCTTTTTGCTCGGCCGAGTATTCTGTATCATCGTCGCAACCTATAGCTACCAGGCTGGTGTATTCTACAATTCTGCAGTAGTCGGTGTATTGTTCGGTAGTGGATAAGTAGTTAGTTCCATCATATCCACCGTAGCTATAAGCATAGCCATTAAGGGAAGAACCAGCTAAACCATATCTTCCTGTATTCAAATCAGCTTTAGCTGTCCAGGTATTGGATATGTCATTGTATTGTTCTGTAGTAGCTACTGTGCCGCTTTCAGTATCTCCGCCATAGCTATAGGCAAATCCATTAAGAGAAGATCCAGCTAAACCAGTTCTTGCGGTATTTAAGTCCGTCTTAGTAGTCCAAGTATTGGAGACGTCATCATATTGTTCAGTAGTAGCCAACCAGTTAGTTCCATCAAAACCACCATAGCTATAAATATAACCATCAAGAGAGGAGCCAGCTAAATATTCTCTTCCCGTATTCATATCCGCCTTAGTTGTCCAGGTATTGGATATATCGTTGTATTGTTCTGTAGTAGCCAACCTGTTGGTTCCATCATAACCTCCATAGCTATAAGCATATCCATTAAGGGAAGACCCGGCCAATTTATTTCTTGCCGTATTCATATTAGCCTTAGTTGTCCATGTATTAGCTATGTCATTGTATTGTTCTGTAGTGGATAAGTAGTTAGTTCCGTCATATCCACCATAGCTATAAGCATATCCGTTTAGAGAAGACCCTACTAAACCGGCTCTTGCCGTATTCATATTAGCTTTGGTAGTCCAAGTATTAGAAATATCATTGTATTGCTCAGTTGTAGCTAAGCCGTTGGTACCATCGTAACCACCATAGCTATAGGCATAACTATTCAAAGAAGATCCGGCTAAAGCAATTCTTGCCGTATTCATATCCGCCTTTGTAGTCCAAACATTCCCAGAAACGTCCGTATAATAAAACCCGTCGCTATCTGAGGAAGCATTAGTCCTTTTCCTTTCTATTCCTGTCCTTAGATTTATAGGGTTTTCCTCCGATATTGTTTTTTCGATTAGCCAGTCAAAGGATTGGGATTTTACCTTCCACTGGTTTGTATCTATTAAGAAGTAAATTTCGGATAGTTTGTCCTCTAAATATCCCGAAGAGGGGTCTGAAGAATTTATTTTTACCTTTTCATCCGCTCCAGCTCCACCGCCAAAGAAAGAAGGCATAATATATTATTTAAATAAAAATAAATCAAACCGCAATCCAATGGACTTTTTGCCCTGTGCTATCCGCTATAGCATATACTTTGCTAGCGTCGTCTATCTCAAAGGATATTCCCTGTCCCGCCTTCAGTCTAAATCCGTTGGAAGTGGTTACTCCGGATCCTCCAATATAAACATTCCCTGAATTATCATCGTCAGCCTTTATAACAACTCCGAATTTGCAAGGAGTTGAAGAAGAAGTTAGCTGGACTGCTGAAGTCCCAACATCAACCTGGCCGTGAGAAAAAGAATCGGAAACTCTTTTCGATACTGTAGTATTATCCGTATCGCACTTAGTTATTTTACCATTAATAGAGGATAAAGTAGTTTCCTTAGCCAAACCAACGCTATCAGAATCTATTTTTACAGCAGGTCTACCATAAGGATCCACTCTAATAAATTTTAAATAACCATATTCATCAACACACACCATCCCTATCTGGAAACCATCATCAGTTAATGCTAACGGAACCCAATTACCAGATACAAAGTCTTTTCCATAAGTCTTACTCTGGGTAACTTCAGAAACTTTATCTACTATGACTGTAACCTCGGCTGGCATTTCGACTATCTTTTTTTCTGGCATGATATTATTTATATATATTTTTTAAAAAAACTATCTTCTTCTCCGGCGTGAACTACCCTTTACAAGGTAAAGGGTTTCTCCCGTTCCACCTGCCTTTACGGCTGAGGCTTCATCTGGGAGTTCGGGGGGTTCACAGCTCCCCCATCCCATGCCTCTCGTTAAGGCATGGGCTATGTTTATTGCAGAGTTCAAATCTCTATTGTAGACCAAACCACAGTTAGGACACCTAAATTCCCTTCCATTGACTTGGGCAACATGCCCGCATTTATGGCATCTCTTCGAAGTACCCCTGGAGTTGACATATAAAACAGGAATTCCTGCTAAATTAGCCTTATATCCGATATATGCTTGAAGTTTTCTAAAGCTCCAGGTATGTAATCTTTTATTAAGTTTTTTTGAGTAATTTATACGCTCTGTAATTCCACTAAGATCTTCCATAGCTATCACAGGTTTTTCAAACTGTTTAGCGTAGGCTACAATCTCATTTGCTATTGTATGTAGATATTGGTTAATAATTCTACTTTCCTTACGACATATCCTCTTAACCAAATCAACTCTTTTTCTTCTCTGCAAGTTTCTTGTGATATGTGCATATTTTCCTCTAATTTCTCTTATTTTAGCTCCGCTCCAGAATTTTCCTTTTGTAGGCTTTGGATTTTTCTTTGAAATAGCGATGGCGGTAGCTGCATTCCATTCTCCTAAATCAATACCAATAATCGTCTCTGGCTCGTCTATTAATTCAATCGCTTTCTTAAGCACGAAGTGTGCATACCATAATCCATCTTTTTTAACCATCTCAACTATACAGAATTTCCACTTACCTTCTAAAGCTTCTTCGATAAATTTTTGTTGTTTTTTACCAAAAACTATGGGTAAAGCTACTTTCTTTTTACGATTCAAATTTAAAGTTAGCCAATAAGGAGTTAGTTTGTTTGTTGTTTTAGCAAAAGAAAAACACCTTTCATCAAAACGGATAGAAGTCCTTTTTAGCTTTGGTTTCTCAGTTATAACTTTATGTTTTCTCTTTTTTTCATTAAAATCTTTTAGAATTTCCACTGCTTTGTCTCTCGCTGTCTGAATTAAAGCTGTATTTAAGTTAAATAACTTTTTTGCTTTTTCATAGCCATTTCTGTGTAGAAAAATTTTTGATGTGGAGTTAAAGTGAAGATACCAGCGCACAAGCTTGAAATACTCGTTTAAGCACTTGTTTAAAGCTAAAACTTTCCTTCTATTTGGTTTTAAAACTTTTCCTACCGCAGTTATCTGAACTTCTTTTTTCATAGGAACCTCCTCAAAGACAACATCTCTAAAAATATATATTATATTTAAAATTTATTATGCCGGATCTAAAGGTAGCGAAGTACTCCAGCCTTAAACTTCCAAAGGAAAAGCCGGATCTAAGATACAAAGAAAAAAATGAGTTAAAATATAAGCCAGTCACGGTGAAAAATCCTTAATTTTTAAAAAGATATATTATTATGTTTGAAGATTTGCACTACATATTTGATAAATGCAACTGCCAGCCAGATATTTTGTCTATTGAGTTTATAGTTCCTGCCGGTACCATTATAGGGTTGCAGATTATTCCACCTAAGAACTATACAAACTTTATTTTATGGATAGATATATATGCTAGTGAGAATAACGTAATGGTATTTGATAGCGACGAGTTAAATAAGCAATCAGGAGTATCCTATTTTATCTTGGATAATTGCCCAGATGATCTTACCAAGTTTACCGGAGGATTATTATACTCCGAATTTAACAAGCCGAGATATTTTAACTTTGTAAATTATACATCGAATGATAGCTATGTAGGCATTATTATATATATGGTCATGGTTCCTTCTGACAAGGTTAAACTATTTAAAGAGCTGCTCATAAACCATTACAACGGGATTGTAGGATTTAAGTATTTGAAAGAACATATTAAGAAAGCGGTGGATTTGTTAAAATCATGAGGAGGATAATATTGGGATGGTTTGCAAAGAAGCATAATATAGATAACATAATTGGTATCGATTATTATCTCCTGCCAGCAAACACAGAAGGAACAGTAAGGCAAATAATTCCTCAAGGATATACTATGACTTATATATATTTCGGAGGATATACAACAATACATCCTGCGTCCTTAGGCGAGTACGGAGTTTATGTTCAGATAGCTAATGAAGACACAGAGTTAGGTCTCATGGTATTGGATTATATGTTAGATACCCACTTCAACATTGAGAATATCTGCATGAAATATCTGCTGTTCCCTAGACATGCGGATTTGTTTTTTAACTATACTTCAAGAGATGGGTATATTCTATGGTATGTGGTTGGTTTGGTCGGGAAAATGGAAGATTTCGATAGGTTTATAAAGGAGATTAACGAGTATGAAGAATTTGCAAGGCTCGGCAAAAATATAAAGGAAATAACCTCCGGGATAGACCAAGGGTTTTTATATTTAAAAAATGTCGCTAAGAAGACCATCGTTTAAAAACAATGGATGAATTAGGGGAGGTGGAAAGGGCTAAATATTTAAAGTTTAAAAACAAATAACTTTAAGGTTCGATGAAGGTATGTTACCTGAGGTTTAGGCAAGGGTTAGCCCATGCCTTAACGAGAGGCATGGGATGGGGGAGCTGTGAACCCCCCGAACTCCCGCATGAAGCCTCAGCCGTAAAGGCGGGTGAAACGGGAGAAGCCATCAGTCATAGACCGATGGTAGTTCACATTTAAAGGAAAAACTAAAATAATTATGGCAGAAGAAACTGTTGAGATAAATGGCAAGATTTACAAGCCGGGAGATGTAATAAGGGAGATAGATAGAGGAACTATTAAGATTAAGATTATTTACGGAGGCAAGATTAAGAAAACATGATAGAGGACTTGGCGTTGCATGTCCTGGCTTATAAATGGGAGGGCCTATTTACTCCTTTTTCTCTAATATTTACGGTTCCTGCTGAAAGTCATAATCAGGTGGATTTAACTCCCAAAGAGGGGTGGGTTTATTTTTTGCTAAGATTTGGAGGTTATACTACAGGATCAAGTGTTAGTTTGGATGTTTTCTATAAAAGTAAAAAGGTAATGGATACTATTTCAAATTTCCCTGATGTAAACACGTACTTTCACCTACCAAACATTTTCTCTAATGTTTTCGATACTACGGTAACTTTCGACTTTTCGAATAGTGAGACTAGCTCCGTCTCTGTATGCTTTCACGGAGTTGTATTGGCTTTTAGAGAAGAAAAAGCAAAAGGATTTTTGGAAGATGTAAAGGCTTTGGCCGAAATCCCTAAGGACATTAAAGAAACCAATAGGTTATTGGAAGAATTAAATGATATTTTGAAAGGTATAATAGGCAGGCTATAGTATGGATACATCTCCCAAATACTGGATTGTTGGTTCTGGGGAGGCGTATTTGCGGACTCTAACCCAATCTACATAAAGTTCTGCATCACCATCTCCACCTGAAGCTCTACAAACGTGAAAAACTATGCGTGTTGAATCAGACCAATCAATAGTAGTAGAACCTTTTTCATTATCATCAAAATATATTTTTGCAGTCTGCGAATCGTCAATAACTACTTTATGAATTAGCCATACATTATGATAGCTTTCAGAGCCTGTAACGAAACCTGCGGGATAGGCTTGGTAACCTGCTGTTCTATCTTGGTTCTCTTTTAACGTCCATCTCCAACTATAATATGTGAAAGATGTTAATAAGCTAATACTTTGATTATCGTATTTCTCAAGCCTTATGGTCTCTTCATCATCGTGATTCGTAGATGTTGACTGTAAGGGTTTTATTCTCGATTCTATGATTGCTGGTTGCTCAAATAAATAAGCGTCCTTTGAATATATTGCATAATATCCTTGCCAACCTCCCGAAGCATGGTCGGGATGAACAAGATGGACAGACGAATTTGCAACTGAATGATAACCTCCTCCTCCAGCATCATCTATGCCCCATTTGTTTGTATCTAAACTTGTCCCTTTAAAATCATCAAAAAACTCAAAAACCGCTGTTCCATTACTCTCAGAACTTGCAGAAGGATTTCCATAATACATATAAATTGTTTTTGTGCTTGAGCCAGGAATTGAAGGAACTTTTACCCAAACTTTATTTGAGGTTTCCTTCCAGTAGTATAGCCGGGAAAATCTGTCGCTCAAAAAGCCTATGTCTCCTGAAAAATCTCCGTTTTCCACTTTTACCTGGTAATCTGTCAAATCATTTGTTCCTTCGTTCTTAATCTCATACACCTTCACATAATTCGGTCTTGTTCGGTAAATATTCTTATCTCTTTCTATATTGTCGCCTGGAAAGAAGCGTCTCTCTATTCCATCGCTTATCTCTATCATAAATCAAATTACTTCTGCTTTATTTAAAACCTAACTTGCTAGTTTGGATAGTTCGTTGTTTATTTCTTCCAATCTTTTATTTATTCTTTGTTTTTCGCTTTCCAAACTCCTTTTCTCCCGCAGACACATTAGCTTATTATAACCAGTTTCATTTTCAATTCCTTCATTTATAATGCCTAATTCAGTGTTTATCTCTTCAAGACGAGCTTCTAAACGGCTTTTCTCTTCGTTTAATCTCTGTATCTTATCTTCTGGAGATTCGGGTTCTGGCTTTGGCTCTTCCGTTTGTTCTTCCTTCAGCTTTGCCCATTCTTCTTGGAGTTCGGAAAGGTGCTTCTTCTTCAATTCTTCATACTCCTCCTCATCGAAAATTCCGTCTTCCCTTCCGACTATCTTCCCCAAAATCTTATCTGTTATCTTCCCCATATTACACCACCCTCAAAAACACATACAACCTGAAAGCGGACTGTGCCGTTCCTCCGTTCTCGTAAACCGCTCTCATATAAGGCGCTACCACTTCTATTGAGAAACCTTTTCCCTGGTTTCCTGTTACCGAAATAGAGGTTTCCACATCCCAGTTAGTTCCATCCGGGCTTTGCTGGATTTTCAGGGTTCCGTCCACATCCGCAAATACAGTTCCTACTATCTGCTTGTATCCTGAAGTTTCTACCGAAGAGCCGGTATAAGTTGCATTTGCTCCAAGGGCTGTTGTAGTGCTATCTACCTGTTTTAAACCTTGTCCTCCTCTCAACAAATTACCATCTTTGTCCGCAATGGTTATTACCTCTTGATGAACATCATTTGAATCTATAGTTAGTAGCTGGGTTCTTACTTTCTTACCTGTCTGGTCTTCAGGAAGTTGAATGTAACTCTCTGCCATAATTTATTTTTATAAAACCTTTAATTTAAAGCTTGAATATTACACTTCCACTTCCCAAATCTATTTCTAAGTCCCTTTTCTTTTCTTCATCTATTTTAGATTCTATCTCGTCCACTTTCGACTCAACTTCAAGAAGTTTGTTATAAACATCCTCTATAGTTATTGGAAGGGTTACTTGGTCGCTTAAAGCCAAATGTTCGGTAAAGGTTTTGTAAGAAATTCCTTTCTTTGTTAGGACTTCTCCCAAACCTAAGCTCTCTACTAAGGTTACCGCCGCAGGGGGGACTGTAATTGTAATTATATCGGAATATCCTATGTTTTCGGAAAGTATTAATTTGTATAATCTTGTAGATTTATCTTCTACTCCCAATAGGTCTGTTTTGGTTAGTGAAATTACTTTTGCAACTTTTTCGTCTAAGTTTAAGCTCTCGGTAAATGTCTTATGCAAACTAGCTACCTTAACAATTTCTTCACCCAATCCTAAGCTTTCGGATAGTTCAACTATATATCCTTTCAGAACTGAGACGCTATCGGCTAATCCAAGGCTTTCTGTAAATGTTTTGCGGAATGTTCCTGCCTTCAAAAGAACATCACTTAGACCCATACTTTCGGTAAGAGTCTTGTGTAACAATGCAACCCTGGTAACAACATCGCTAAGATTAATTCCTTCAGAAAATATCAACTTACACAACCTGTAGGATTTATCTTCTAAATTTAGCAAGTCAGTTTTGGTCATTGAAATTGCCTTTGTAATCTTTTCATCCAACTCCAAACTCTCTGTAAATGTCTTGTATAACTCTTTGGTAACTTCTTCACCCAATCCCAAATTTTCAGATAGCCTAATTACGTATGTCTTCAAAGCGGAAACACTATCAGCCAACTCTAATCCATCGGTTTTAGTTATTGAGATAGTTCTTGCAATTTTTTCATCCAAACCCAAGCTTTCAGAGAGGGTCTTATGCAAGCTAGCTACTTTAGATACCTCTTCTCCAAGACCTAGCTTTTCTGATAACTTAATTATATATCCCTTTAAAACGCTAACACTGTCGGCTAATCCTAAATTATCTATCAAAGTTTTATGGAAAGATCCTACCTTTGAGAAAGATTCTCCTATCAATAAACTTTCGGTAAGAATTTTACTCACTGCTCTTTCAACAGATTCGCCTATCGACAAGTATTCGGTTTTTAGAATTTCCAATTTTCTTAGTACTTCTTCATTTAGAGATAGAATTTCTGAAATGGTTACGGTAGATCTCCTTAAAACCTCTTCACCCAGAGATAAACTTTCTGTAAAAGCTTTTAAGTATGAGGCTGTCCTTGTGACCTCTTCACCTAGGTACAAGTTATCTATAAGCTCGGTGGATACCTTTCTATAAACTTTCTCTCCTAAATATAGATTTTCAGTTAGAATAAGCTTTCTTAGGGCTGTTATACTTTCACTCAAATATAGGTTTTCGGAGCGGTATATACTTACAGTTCTTTTTGAGGATTCTCCGAGCCCTAAATTTTCAGTCAGGGTAACGTGATAGCTAGCTGTTTTGATAACTTCTTCTCCAAGACCCAGATTCTCAGTTAAAGTAACCCCAGGAACAGGAGCTACCTGGTAAAAGAAAAAACTTTTTATAGCAACCCCTACCATAAAAATATCTTTTCAAAATATCAAAAAGCTAAAAATCTTCCGGGCTATGTGGCTCTCTGGCAGATTATTTTGTAGGTTACAGTTAAAGAATCTCCCGACTCCATAGACTTGCAGGTAAAGGTCTGTCTTGCCAGCATATTTCCTCCAGCGCTAGCGTCAAAAACTCCTGCCTCGCAAACATTTTGGGCAGAAGTAAAGTCGAATGTAGCTTCCAATACAGCGGTATCGTTTGTCACATTTGTTGTTTCCTGGCTTGTTGTAGCTTCTTTCCTATCAATTTCGGACTCTAACGCTGTATCGCTCTCCGTAGGAGAGGTAGTTCCGGAGCCTATTGCTATATATTTGAAAGGAGTTGTATTTATCCCATTTATTAATCCCGCTACTTTATCCAATCCTGTATTTACAATCATGTTTTCTATAACTTCTTTTTCTATTCTACCATCCTTCCTTCTGACAGTTATCTCAAAAATTCCCTTAAACCCTATCTTTCCACTCTCCATAATTTTATTACCCAAATCTTTTTATAATTTTTATTTTATTAGGATCTCCTCCGTAGTTCTTTTCTATAATGAAATAAAAACTTTTTCCTCTGTCTGTTAGGGTTATGTCTATCCTCACCTTATTAGAATCTCCTTCATAGTTTTTGGTTATTAGGAATTCCGCATTTTCGGGTATATTTATTATGCTTTCTTGGGATAGAGGTAATTGTAGCATTTGTTTTCCTATAACTCTACCTTCTTCTTTTGCCTCCGCTATGTTTTTTGCCATAATTATATTCGAAGGTATTTTCTTAATACCAAAAATCCGTCTATCAGGAACGCAAAGGTATGGTCTTTTGACGAATTATTATAGGCTTCAACAATTATATAGTTTTTTATTACCAGAGGAGGGCTATAAACTCTGGGATTTTCTATATTGGCTATGGTATATTCAACCTTATGGATCTCTCCGTCCATAGTGAGGTTATAGTAAGTATTCGGAAACCAATTGTTGCCCATTCTTTCTATAAATAGAACAAATCTTTTAGGAACATTGAAAGACCATACCACACCACTGTTTCCTGCTGAAATGTCTTTATATTGAAATGGTTTTGTATATCTTGATAAGGGTATTCTTTCCATAACTATTTCTTGGATAGAGCATATATAATAATACCTGTGATTGCAACCATGGCAACTATAGCTAAAACATACACATGATTGGTTTCTTGATTACTAGGAACTTGATAAACATAATAATATCTCGATAATTTAGAGCCAGATTCCTGATTTTCTACCGGCTTTACAGCTAATTCTTCAGGATAAGCTTGTAAAACCATAATAAAATATAAAAGAAAAATTTATTACTCCTCGTATCCTGAAGGCGTTACTGTAACCGTTGTCTGGTCTGATTGAGCAACCAAGTCACCGTACTCGCAGTATACACTATCTCCAAGAACATTTTTGTTTAGAGTGGTTGTCGATCCTGCCGGGACTATTACTGTAAGGAGTTTCCTGCCGCCGGTTGATGCTCCGTCATAGAAATCTACTGTAGCGTCATTTGTCGTATTTTGGTTAGTTATTACCAACCCTGTTATGTATAACTTCCTGCCAGAAGTTTTCTCATAGATAGGAGTATCTGTGGAAGCCGCCGTAATGTCTTTAGCTAACCCCCGAATAGGAATCTTTTCGGTCATGGTCATTCAGCAGGTTCTTCTAAAGGTATATAAGTAAAGTTTTCAGGTTTTTCGGATAGCTTTTCTAAAACATATCTAAATCCCTGGAACTTTACCCTGGAAAGGTTTATTGCATGGTCGGTAGGGTTCTTAATGTTGAAGAAAGGCAAGTTATCTTCAAATACAAATACCTGCCTATGAGCTATGTCGTCGGTATATTTGCTTATGGAAGTTAGAAGGTATTTTGTTTTCATTCTTCCTACCGATTTTGGATAGAATACTTGAATTTCAATGTCGTCTAGAGGTGTTAAGAAGAATTGTGCTAGCTCTTTAGATCCCACTTCCATCTTGTTTCTGCCGCTAGAGTCCAAAGGTTGCTTTTCGGTCTCTGTGGTCCCGGCCGATATGCTTCCGAAGTTATGGATAAACGGCTGGATTGGCTCTAGGTATTTTACTCTGAAGTATCCGTAGGTAGTTGTTGGAATTATCGCTAGATTATCTCCTATCTTTACTATTGGCTTGATCTCACCAGCAAACACCGCATAAGCCTCGCTTCTCGCCATAAATAAAGTAGCTGGTAATATTTAAATAGTTTTGGTTTACAGTGTAAACCAACAAAAAGTAAACAAGCATTTATTAAAAATTATTTACAAAAGTAAACAAAACAAAAAAATCCGGTTACTTCTTTCCTCTTATCTCGGAAGTTCCTCTGAATTCAGCTACCCTACCTAGCAATACTACCTGGGCAGTTCCGGTAGCGTTAATGTAATCTTCTATCTTTATTTCCTCATTTTTGTTGTAAACTATCAAATTCTTGAATACAACTATCTTTGCCCTGTCACCTATTACCTGGCTGTCAGCATGGGCTAAAGAAATTATGTCCTTGGTCTTAGCGTCTCCTATCTTGAACTTCAATAGTTCGGATATCCTTGTTGATTCTGCAACTGCAGCTCCGTAGAATGCAAATACTTTCTGGTCGGTTGCAGAAGGATTGTACAAAGTGTTGTAAGAGTTTGCAGTTCCTCCTGATAGGTCTTTAGACCACTGCTCACTTGAAAGTCCTAAGTCGGTTGGTTTAACATCTCTTACAACTACATCACCTGCTGAAGGAGCTATCTTCTGCTCTACAGCTTTCTTAACCAAAATGCTGTCTGCAAAGCTCCTAATGGAAGCTAATTCTGCTGGAGTGTAAGCATACCCAGGAACTGTTCCTAAGAAGTAAGGTCCCGGAGCGTCTCCTCCCTGAACATCAGAAACACCTCTTGCTTCACAAACTCTTGCTAACATCATAACCTGTGCTGTTCCGGCTGTGTTTATGTAGTCTCTAATCTTAATAGTTTCTCCTTTGTCATAGATTATAGGTTCTTTCAATAGCTTTACTTTAACCCCCTCGTTGTATGTGTCGATATCCTGAAGAGTTACTTCATCAATTACAAGGTTGTCTCCCAACTGGAACCTTACAATGTCAGAAATTCTTGTTGATTCTAATAGAGCAACTCCGAAAATACCTACTACCTTCCTATCGCTAGCAGAAGGAGTGTATAAGTTGTTAAATGAGTTTGCAGTTCCACCTGAAAGGTCTACACTCCAAACTTCATTCGAAAGTCCGAAATCGCTTGGCAAAGCGTCCCTTACTATCGCTTCTTCTTCACTGGCAACTACTTTGCTATCCAATGCTGTGCTAAGTACTTCCCTATCTATTCTGTCTATTACCGACTTTAACCCTGGTAGCTCTAATTGCAAACCCGAAACAGAACCTAAGCTTGCCATAAAGTATTTAAAGGATGCCAGTATATATAGTTATGTATAACAAGTATAACAGGAAAAGGCTTAGAGCTCTCAGGGTCGCTGATCCGGTCTGGATAGAGTTCAAGAAGCTGGCAGCCGAGAACCAGGTTGCTTTGGGGGATATGCTCAGGATCCTGATTGAAAATTATAAAATATATAAAATTAAAGCGATATAATGGAGAGAAAGTACCTGGAGCCGCTATGCAAGAAAAGGGTCTGGGAATTTTTTTACATATCTTTGCAGAAGATGGGTAAAGATTACGAGTCATACGACTTGTCGGATGCTGAGCTGGAAAGAATTAAAAGTGATTTCGAAAGATTTGTTAGGTTCTACAACAATGTTGAGCAGGAAATAATGGAAAAAGAGTTTGTTGAGCTATACAATTTCTACAGAAGGAAAAGAGACGAGATAAATCTGCCTTATACATAAATTAATTAAATAATAATTATGAACGGCGAAAAGATTGTTAAGATAGCATTCCTATTCATGGCGTTGGGATTTACAGGTTATATTTTTGGAGAGATTATTGGTAAAATAAAAGAAGAACTAGAAGAAGAAATTTAATTATGGGTGTAGAGAACTTTGTCCTGGGTTTAGGCGAGGATCCGGATCTTCTAAGCAACCCAAGAATAAGAAGCCTGGTTGAAGAGTACAAAAAAAGGTGGAGAAGCTTAGGAGCTTCTGAAGGGTTGATAGATAAGGCAATAAGACTAGCAGAAGAATACGCAAAGAGAATGGCCAGATGGATGTCTAAGTTTACAGAAATATCTCCGGAGGAGCTGGAGCCGGGGATCTTTAGCTATGCAATAAAAAATGTTGCGGACGAGTGGATCAAAGCATTTATTTAAGATTTTATTCTTTTTGATTTTTTGTTCATAGTGGTTTCAATTATTTTTTCCATTATAATGTTCCTTACAAGCTCTGAGAGGGATATTTCAAGCGCCTGAGCAACTTCATGAAGAAACCGGTAGGTCTGGCTATCTATTCTAAACTTAATCGTTTTGTCCTTCTTTAGTCCATTTCTAGCCATAATTAATGTGGCACAAAATTATTTATATAAGTTAGACCACCTATACTTATGGCCAGGTCTCTTGAAGAGATGGCTTCTAGGGGATATGCAAAGATGAAAAGGAAGCTAGATCAAATGTCTAGAAGCTGGGATGCAGCTAAAGACAGAATGATTAAGCACTACAGGGATGTTGGATTCGGTCCTACAAGGACCTCTAACTACGAAGATGCAATAAGAGAAGCAAGAATAAGATTTGACCCTGACAAGTGGAAAGAAAACTGGTTAGCAAAAATGAGAGAATAATTGGTTTTATGTTTTTGTAATTTTTTCATATATTTCTTCTGCTATTTCCTTTAATTTTTTTAGCCTAATCTCCAGAGGAACGAATGCTATAGGCTTTTTTAGAACTTCTTTTCTCCAAACATATAAGCTATTTATAGTTTTGTCTATGAATTCTATAACATCTTTTGGTCTGGCACCTTCTATTATCAATGACTTTATGTAAGGAAACATAATAGCATAGTAATGCCTCGGCAATCTACTCAAAACAGTTCTTAGCAATTCCATACCCCAGTATCCATCCCAACCTTTCTCTTTTGCAACATTAAGGATTTCTTTTTCTATAGTTTCTACAGTTTCGGGGAAAGGATTTTGCCTCCTATTATATGCATAAACTTCTTCCCACGTAAAAGTCATCCCTTGAAAAAACAATCCGAACCCGAGAATTAAAGGAGCTAGTCTCCTTTCCATAATCTACTTTTTCTTCTTTAAATAAGATACCTCCGGAGGGGTCTCGTCCTTAAAGACATAGTTGTAGAAAGATCGGTAAAGATTCTCGCAGTTCTGGTTAAGCCATTCTATGGATCTCTTTGATACTAAAATGGGTTTTAGCTCGGGTCTGGATTTGCACAGCTCTTCAAGGATAAGAATAGGGTTGGTGAGGTATTTTTCAAGGTCTTTCCAAAACAGCCTTAATAATCTTCTTGCAATAGGTCTTACCCTATAGTCTGCAAGTTTGTAGTGGTTGAAGAACAATACAACTAAATTTTCGTTATTTTTTATAGCGTTCTCTAAATCTTTTGGATCTACTGCAGCCAGTAAGCTAAGCAGCCAGTCTTTACACTCCATAAATAGGTCTAAAAAAATTCAAAAAATGATTGGTTTTGCTTGCACTTTAGATAACCTTGACTCCGGCTCTTGGGGTTGGAGCTGCTGTCTTTGTAGTTGGAGCGGCACGTGTTACGGTTAATCTTGCCGCTGCCGGAGCTGGAGCCCCGGTTGTTCTTTCTTTGATTTCTTTTGCAAGCCTACCCAATCCAACTATTGCTAGGAAAGCGTCTATTTCCGGCTTTCCGGTGGAGAATACTCCCAAGCTTGTTGCAGTTCCTAAACCCATTACTGCAAGGTCTGCCACATTGAATCCCGCCACTTCAAAAGGCACTGCACCGGTTACTAAGTCAAAGTATTCGTTTACAAGCTGTGATCCAAAAACCCTAACCAACTCAGCCACTCCCATAGATTATATTTAAATAAAAAAAATAAATAGTTTTTTATGGATAAAAAGGAATTATATAGTATGGTAAAAGAAGAATTGATAAGGGAGCTGGAGATGTTGCCGGAAGAAGAAAAGGATAAGCCTATAATTATGACCATGCAAGGCCCGATAACTGCAAGACAGCTTATAGAAGAGTTGAGGAAAGATACCGACCTTGCAAAAAGGGTAATAGCTGGAGAAATTAGAAGAAGATTCAGAGAAAGGTATTCCTATTAGAAAAGGAAAAAAACTAAATTATTGCCTTTAATTACATCCCTATGTTATTGGGAAGTTTGGGATTCTTGAGTCTGTTCGGATTGAGATTCCTGAGTTTGTTGCGGTTGAGATTCTTCCTGAGAAGTTGTTTCTTGAGATTGAGATTCTTGTGAAGTTTCTTGAGTTTGGGATTCTTGTGTATTTTCTTGGGTTGTTTCTTGAGGCTGGGATTCTTGTTGTGTTTCTTGACCTTCTTGCCCTCCAACATTTTCTTCGGCCATAAAAAACTATTTAAATAATTAATATATTAAAATAAGTTATGGATGTGAAAGCACTTGCTGAGGTTTTGGGTGCCCAGCTCATAAACGAATACTTTGACATAGTAGCTGACAAGTTACCAGAATTTGGAGGAGTAAATGTAGGTGACTTGGCAATGGCCGGAGTGGCGGCTGCTGTAAGTATGGGTGCTTTCTCGACGGGCAGGACTGACTTAGATACAATAGTTGCTATAGCAGGACTTGGAAGGGCTGCCAAGATAGTTAAGGAAAAAATTCCTGTATAATTTCCAATTTTTTTCTTTTATGTCATTCTTTTATAAAGTCCGTAAACTATCGTTACTAGGAAGAATATCATCAGCATTACTCCGAAAGGAATTCCCATCTCTACAGCTCCCGGCTTATAACCTACCAAAGCCTTCTTATCAGCATCGAGTAAGGCGACTGCTAGCTTTGCCCTTACAAGCTGGGATTTAGGAGCATCGGGGTGCTCGACAATCCAATTATTCCAATAATCCATCTGCTCGTCAAAGGAATTTCCCGCTATTAAAAGACATTCCTCAACGGATTTATCGGCTGCAATTGCCTTGGCAAGGTCGTTACATGGAATTCCGAAGGATCTTGCGTAAGGGTCATTTTCAGGGGAATAGCTGGGATCTACAACCCAGCAATATTCTTCCGTAAATCCGAAAGTGGGGATACTAAGCCTTCTTGAAATTTCGGGGAGTAACTCCTTACCGCAAAGGCAGCTAAGTAGGAATAGCCTTTCTACTCTGTCAAGGCTTCTAAGGTTGTCTGAATCTAGCTCATATCTAGGATCTCTTAACCACCAAACGAATGCTAGTCCGTTATGTAAAGAAGTTGTAACCTCTCTGGTATCTCCATGCCCAACGAAGTATAAAAAACCTACCGGAGAATTTCCTTCTATGGTTTCGTATATTTTTTCAGGAGGGGTATAACCATCGAATATATCGAAAACAATTTCATGACCTTGGCTTTTAGCTTCTTCCTTAAACCAACCAAGCCATACCTTTGCATACTTAACAGCTTCATCAAATTCGCTCTGTCTAATCAAACCTATCTTCATAATTAAAATAATTTAAAAAAAACAAAAAATTACTCCTTAGGAGGGTTTATCGGAGCTTTGGGTAATTCTTCAAATACTTCCATTTTCTCGGGTACTTTTGCAGACTCCGGCTTCTGGGTTTGCAATTGCAATTGCTGGACTTGCTCAGGGGATATTGGAGTTATTTTCTTAGGCGGAGCTTCGGCTGAAGTAGGTAGCTTCTTAACAGCTTCCTTTCCAAATCCCAATAACTCTCTTAGCAATTCAGACCAGTTGATTTTCTCGCCTTCCTTAGGTGCGGATAGCCCTTCCTGCTTTGCAAACTCAAGGATTGCATTTCTAAGTTCTTGATACTGCTTTAGTTCATCCGTTAGGGAAGTTTTCTGTCCTCCTCCTTTCTTAATTTCTGCTAGCTCTTCTTCTAATTTCTGTAGCTTAGGTGCCATGGCTGATAACGCTTCTAATCTGCTGTATAAAAATTCTTTTTCCTTTTCAGCTTCTTTTAATTTCATCTCTTGTTTTAGCTTTTCTATTTCTTCTTTAACATCGGATTTTCCGAGCAAGGCTGCTATTACGGTGTTTTGCATATCTGACTGGTTTGCAAGCAATATTTTTAGAAGGTCATCTCTGTCTTCTTTCTTTTCTGGAAGAAGGGAATCTACCAATTTCATTATTAGGACTTTGTTCATTAGCTTCTCTATCATTCTTGACTCTGGATCCGGCTGATTTGCATACTGATCTCTCTTGAAGGTATCCAGTGCTAAAAGGTAGGTCAGCATATCGATAGGGTTGGATCCCTGCCCAGCAACAGATCTTATAGCCTTTATAGCTTCTAAATTCCTTGCAAGAGGGTTTTGCATAGTGCTTCCGTCTCCCGACCTCTGGACGAAGTTATCTAATAACTTCTCTATGAGCGCTTCTTTGGTTATTTTTAGGTTCCTTGCAGCTTCCTCTATCCTGCTACCCAACTCTGGGTTCACCTTCAACAAAACATCCTTCGGCTTTTTCTCCTCCATATTCTCTCACCTCATTCAAAACATGAAGATAGTATCTAACATATTCGGAAAGATATTCTCTAACAGGAAGACCTAAATATATTAGAAATGCAACAAAAACAGGCAGGTGTTCTTTGATAAGCATGCTAAAGTGGAACTCATTTAATAGCCTATCTATGGATTCTTTAAACTCGTCAGACCTTAAGGATAGCAGATATTCCAACATTTGTATATATTCTTCTTTAGATCTTAATTCTTCTCTTACATCGTCTATAACTCCGTGCCAGTCAAGCCAGAAATTTATGGCGTTATCTACAACCTCATCAACCGAATATCCGTAGGCTTCTGCAATTTTTTCTACCTTTTCCTTTACTATTCTTCCCACTTTTAGGGTTTCAACTACCTTATCTATAGCTTCCTGGGTAATTTCTTTCTCTACAATCCTTGCTACCCTATCTTCAGCAATGGTTCCGTGTTCCCTAGGAGCTTTTGTTATGGTTGTTGTGGCCAGCCTTACTTTAGGGCTTTCAAGAGCTGGAGGTAATGAATCGAGCACTCCTGCCTTGTGTAGTTTTTTAAGCCACCTTGAGATGGTAGTTCTGTTTCTACCCAGTTTTTCTGCTATTTCTGTCATTGATAACCCGTCTTTTGCGAGCCTAATGGCTTCTCTCACTTCAGGTCTTGATAGCATATATTCGGCATATTCGCTAAATTCATCCTTTTTATCCCCAGATTCCGACTCTGTTTCAGGTTCTGGCTTGGGTTCCTCAGATTCTTCGGGTTCTTCTTCTGTGTATTTTCTGTCGAGGTCTTCCATAAGGAATTATATACAGAAAAATATATAAAAGCACCGAAATGTGCATTTTGCACTCCTAAGCGGTAGGTGAGTTACTCCTAATCAGTGACAACAAATTGGTTTACAGTGTAAACCCACCATCAGTCGGAGGAGGTCACTACTGCAATTGCAACCAGATACAGAATTATCAAAAATACCAAAACAGGAAGGCTATATTACTGCCATTGCAAGCCTGGACTCTTCCTTCTCCGGCGATTCAGGAGGGGTACCCCCTCCCCCCACCAGCTGGTCTACTATTGCTGCTACTCCAAATCCGGCAATTACTGATAAAACTATGTTCCTTAACCTTCTTTCATTTTCTTCCAAAGGAAGCCCTCTCTTTGGCAATCCTTCAGATAACCATGCTGTTATTACCGGGGTTATAAACCCGACCATTGTTGCTGCCGTAACCATAATTTATTTAATTTAAAAAATATATTTTTTATGGAATTGAATAAGCTGTTC
>Ga0190307_1000147_pt1 | contig 22070 bp, 25 predicted proteins | sample 48700745_MG_FD_161653 | JGI IMG/M metagenome (GOLD analysis project Ga0190307, IMG submission 161653) | Hydrothermal vent sediment bacterial communities from Southern Trench, Guaymas Basin, Mexico - 4870-07-4-5_MG | ecosystem: Environmental > Aquatic > Marine > Hydrothermal vents > Sediment ... | reverse complement strand
AGAATTCACTAAATACCTATTTAAAAACCACTAAAAAACTATTTCTAAAAGGTTATTTTTAAAAATGGAAGGTTCTAATAGGTTTATTTTTAAAGGTGGTAGGAAGGGTTTATAAGCAAGCACAGCGATAGCCTATGATGCTGATAATCCCTGATAGCCATCTCATATCATTGATTCTATACCCTTCCTAACAATAAATTAAATCTCCTCATAGATAAAATTTTAGAGGCTGGTATAATAATTTCTATTAGTAAGCACAAAAAATTTTGTTATATGCCAAATTTGAAGGTGGTTTTAATCAGGGAGAGGTGAAGGTAAAGGAGGTGATAACCGAAACCTAAGACACAATGGGACACTTTTTGTCATCACCTCTCCCTGTTATATAATTTAATTTATAACTATAAAAAGGTTAAATTCTATCCCAGGATGATGTTCTTACCATCAAACTTATCACTGCTAACAATACCCATATCACACTGAATACCGCTATCGCTAAGCATCCATAACTTAATAGCGTATAATGATAAGGATAACTCATTTTATATGCGAATAAGCCCATGATAAAGGTTATTGTCCCGAATAGGGTTGTCATACCTTCATCTCGCATGAATAGCATCAGGATTAAGAACACCAGTAAGAAGATGAACAGGATAGAGAATACAGAGAACGGATAGAATGTCTGTGCTGTGCTCATAGCATAAATATCTGATGCATTAGTGGTATTAACGAGCGTAATGGTATGGCTCTCGCAGGGGTTCAAATCCGATAAGGTAAAATAATTCAAACTTGTTTCGTTTATCTTTTTAACGCCATCAATGTAAATACTCGCTGTGGTGGTTTCATTAAAGTCCCACTGCCAGCTAATGAAATTGCTACCGTAATCGCTAACCGTAAGGTTCTCTATCGGTGCACCTGCTGTTATTCCTATCATCAACCCTAAAATGAACCATATAAAAATTATCCTCTTCATCGTCTCTTCTTACCTATTAGCATCTCATTACTCGCTTCTTCTAACTGCTTACATCGCTGTTCTAATGTCTCCCTGTCTATGCCTAACTTCTTCATTATGAAGTATTCAGTAACTGATAGTCCCATAAGTAAGTTAGCCTTACCGTATCGCCACTCAAATATCTTCTTACCCTTCTCGTCCCTTATTTTTACTTCTAACGAATACGGTGCTCGTTTCATCTTATTCTCAATACCAGCACGGCTGCTATCAGTATCGCTGCCAGTAAGACCAGTAAAATACCGTGAAAGCCCGTATAACTCAAATCCACTATCTTTGTTAAGTTGGTGTATTGCTGGTATGCAGTGGTGTTTACGGCTGGCTCTGGCACTACCGCTACCATGTTTATACTGAAATAGAGCAATACCATTATGCCTATGAATACCCCTACCATTCCTAATATGCTTTTCATCTCCTACCTCCTAACAATTTTAAACTACCACTTAAAATTTCTTCAGGTTTGGCTATCGGTGCTATTCTGTAATACTTACCCCATTCTTTTTTGTATTCAGCTCTCCGTTTCTTAGCCTTCTTTGAAGGTGGTTTTGGATAAGGATGCTTCTTAGGTTTCTTTGTTGGTGGCTTTCTTCTTGTTGTAACTGTTGGATATTTTGGTATCTCTGGCTCTGGTATTTTAGGCTTGCTGATTTCTTTCGTTATGGTCTTCTCAATGGTGATTTCTGGTGGTGTCCATCTCTCAATAGGGACAGGTATTATCAGTTCTCGCTGTTTCTCCCGTTCTTCTTCCTTCTCCTTTTCTTTTTCTTTTATTACCTCAATTGGACCCAATCCTGGGGCTTCTGGTGTTAGTCCTGGAACAAATATCGGAACAAACCTTCGCCTTCTTCTTACTTTAGGAATAGAAGGCTGCCAGATACCTGCTGTTCTCGGTGTTAAAGAAATCACAAACCCTTTTTCATACTCCTTTCTTCTTTCCCTTTCTCTTTGCACTCCTTTCTGTCTCTGTCTACCTTTAACTTCTTTCTTTATCCCCAAAACCTCTGAACTGGCTTTCTCAATTCTTTTAGTCTGCTCTTCGGCTCTTTGTAATAAGACCTGCTTAGTTTTAGCTTTCTGCCTCGTCTTTTTAGTTTGTAGTATTACCTGTCCAGTAGAATATCTGGATTTTATACCTTCTCCTTTTAATAACTCCTCTTCTTCCTTTCTCCATTTCTCTCCATAACTTATTATTTTCTTTCTCGCTCCTTTTGTAGGTTTTGTTAAATCCATCTTAAAACCTAAGATGGTTACTTTTGGCTCTTCAATCGGTTTTGTTACTATTTCACCTCCAACTCTTGCCCAGAAATCAACTGTCCTCTTTTTAGCCTTTTTGAATACCCATCCTTTCCATTTAGGTATTCCCTCTCCTATTGGTATTTCCCACTGCTCGGTCATACCCACTATTTTCGGCTCTTCCCTAATGAACATACCCATTTTTGCCTCAATCTTTCTGATATATCGTTCCATAGCAGGTGGTAACTGTCTTAATGATAATTTTCCTGTTAATGGACTAAGAGGTGTCACACCTCCAACCTCCTTTGGTGGATAGATTATACCTCTCGTTCCCAGACTCGGCTTTCTCGGCTTCGCTAATCCTATAATCTTTATATGCTTAGGATATTTGCCTATTTGAAATGCCTTATAGCCTACTTCTGCTTTATAAAGTCTGCCTGGTATCAGTTCTGTATATGTCGGTATCTTTCTGGCTTCTATTCTTATACCTCTCGGAACAATTTCCTTTATATCTGGTGGTTCATAAACTTCTATTTCTGTTGGTCTCTTAGCCAATGAGACATCCTTACCTCGCTTCCATAAAGTTATTGCTCGTGTTGTTGTTTCAGGTAAAGCTTTATATTCAGGTGTAATTGGTGGCTTCTTTATCTCACCTAAAAAGACATCTCTACCCCATAAAGCCTCGCCTTTTTTTGTTTCAATTTTTGTAGCTCTCCCGATACCGATTTCTTTTGTAGTTATTGTTCGCCATCCACCTGCTCCTCTCCCCATCCAGGGTGTTTTAAATTGTATGGTCTCAACGCTTCTTAAATATCTCAAAGCAGGATAATCTTCACCTAAAACTAAAGCTCTTTGTGCAGCGCTAACCTCAGGTGTCTTTAATGTTTCTTTGAATATACCAATAACAGGGCGTCTGGTTTCGCCTATTCCCAACCCTTTATAACTTCTTATTGCGCCTTCAGGTGATATTTCTATGCCTTTGATATATGAAGGTGAGGTTTTTATACCTATATATGAACCTGCACCCATACCTATCAATGAACCTGTAAAGTAGCCAGGATAGGTTTTAGCTAATCCTATCATCTCTTTACCATAGCTTATAGCTTCCCCAGGGAATGCTCGTGGCTCTGCTATCGCTCCCGTTGCTACCCGTCCTACTGAGAATCGCCATATCGGAAGATACAATGCGCCAGCAGCTATACCCGCTGCGGTTTGTCTTAACAAATTCGGTTTTATTACATACTGCTCTCGTAATACATATTGGTTCTCACCTGTCTTTTTATAGTATTTATTAAGTCCTCGCTGGAATTCCTCAAATTGTGCCTCTGTGCCTGTAAACTCTTTTCCTTTGATATACGGCTTCCATTTTTGCTCCCATGATATTACTTCAGGTGATATTTTAGGTTTGCCCATAATAGTTGTCGTAACTGGTTCAATTACTTTCGTTTCATAAAACTGCTCTGGCTTTCTCATTGTCTCACTGACCATCTTAAAATGCGTTCTGGCTGGCACGAATACTGTCTCATATCCGCTCACTATGCTCTTTTCTGCTGGCTTTGGTTCTTTATGCTTTTTTCTTATCTCATGGATATACAATCCTGATAAGGAAGAAGGTTTGGAAGCTATCTCAGCATATCTCTTTATAGCAGGTTTAACCGCTGCCATTCTGGTTTTTACTGCGGTAGTGGCTGTGCTTACTGCACCTGTTACTCTCTGCCCTACTGATGTTAAAAACTCTCTTATCCCGTCCTTATCAGGATTAAACGGCTGACAGTCAATAATATTCGGGACATTATCCTTATCCTTATCACCAAATGGATATTTAAACCTCAAAATTTCGGCTTCCTTACTGTTGTCCCATTTCATTTTCATTTTTATTATTATTTCTATTCCTATTTAAATCTTTTTTCAATATCTGTTCTGACTCTTCCAATATATGTTCAAATGCTACTGCCTTTTTATGTTCGTAATCGCCTATCAATTCATCTGACGGCTTACCGAACCTCACGGTCTTTACTACTACCACGCCATTATCGGTCATTATTCTCGGATAGACATGCTTATATTCACCTGTCCACCTATCTATTTTTACATCAAACCATTTCACCACCGTCTGTTCATGCTTATAATCCACGCCTAACGTTTCTATATACGTATGTAACAACCGTCGTGCAGTAATATCAATCATACTCAAATCTGGCAGTGTCCATATAAGGATTATCTGTTTGAACCGAAACGCCTGAAATATACCTGATAATACCCTGTTACTGCGGCTCATAAAGTTTCTCGCACCGAATTGTAAACCCGCTTCGTCCATTACCACCACATCGCCAGGCTTCGCTGTCTTTATTAACTTAATCAATTCCAATGGCGAGAATGCCACATTATTAGCATTAAAATCAGGGTCGAGCAGTTCACCTATCTTTAATGCCGTATAGGATTTACCGCTGCCCGTATCGCCTGTTATCATGCACAGCCAGTTACGATTGGTTTCTATCCGCTTCCGCACATAGCCTAATACATCATTCTCCATCTTCTTCCTCCTCTATATCCAGTTCACTACCGTATTTAACACTTATCCGTGCAGGTATTAGCAGTCCCATCTTCTTTAATGCTCTGGCTATCAGTTTAACTATCTCGTTAGTTGTTTCTATGGTATCCTTCACATCGTAATATAAATCCTTCTCCGTTCGCTCTTCGTATTTCTTTATCCCTTTTTCTTCTATCTCCTTTAGCTGTTTGAAATAGTTATTACTCAGATAGGGATATATCAGTGCCTCCAGTAATTTTACTGAGTAGTAATAGTTAAGTGCCTTTTTCAGCCATTCGCTACTGTCTCCGCTTTCAAATATTTTTGTTGATAACTCGCCTATCTTAACTAACTGGTAATATACCACCTGTTCAAATTCTATATGTCCGTATACCTTATCCTTGTCTGTCATTCTATATATGGCGGTTTAATTCTCATTTGAAAGATAGGGAATATGGATTCCAACTGTTTCTGGTGCTCTCGGCTGAGTTCTATGCCCCGCATTAATTTCTTATCGTTATAGTTATCAAACCAGTCCTCTATCTCGGTTAATAGTTTATCATCGGTTACTATATCAGCAGTCATATCATAGAATCGCTTGAAACTCTTAAAGAAGTTGGATTTTGATGATGGTGTAACTCTACCCGTTTTTAATGCTGTATACAATTCTGCTCGGTGCTCGTTCAGTTCTATCAGGTATGTGGCTATCACATTTAAGAGCTCAACTCTGCTCCCTCTGGGTTCTGTCTCTTCGTTATTCATTTCTCAACTCCTTTAACAGGTTGTTAGTTGTTGTTCTATTATTTCTGTTCTTCTTATGCTCCCTCTTCATCTCTTTTACTATTCGCCCCGCATCCTTTCGGCTATAAATCCCTCTGAACCCTGGTAAGAACCAGGGCGGTATTAATCTGCCATCTGTTGCTAAAATTAACAATGACGGCACTTCTTCACCATCGGCTGCTACTGTCCCTATCGCTACTGGCTCTATTATCTCCATATTCTCAAATAACGCTACATACTCCTTTTTGTTTAGCCATGCTACATCCTTAATCCTTATCTTTGGCTTCTCTGGTTCTTCTTCTTCTTGTTCTTGCTGTTCATACTGCTTTCTGTAATCAGTGAGTTTTACACCATGCTTATTGTATAAATGCAGTGGGAATCCATTTTTATTTACTTCCTGCCCGCATATCTTACATATTACTTTTTCTTCTTTGTTCATATCTCACCTCCTACTATTATTTCAGGAATTGATAAACTATACCTGCTGCTAATGCAGCGAGGAACAGGAATATACCATACCTTATCAAATTCTCTCTGGTCGCATCCAGTCTATTCTGAAACCATGCCTGCCATACCGATTTCGCATGTGCTACGTTTGCTGATGTGTATGCTATTGTGGAATCCAGCGCCTGCATAGCTGTCTGGTAGGTGTATATCCCCGATTTGAGTTTCAAATCTTCTATCTCCTCTTTATGGCGTTGCATCCAGTCTACAAACTTCAATATCCGCTGTTTCGTCTCTTTATCCTCTATCTGTGCATTCTTTATCGCCCGTCCCACGTCTTTACCTTTTTCTATCTCTGACATTACATAGAACGCTACATCCTCTATACCCTCTATGCTCATATCCTTATGCTTCAGATAATCTTTTAACTGCGAATACGCCACTGCCTGCACGTTCGCTACTGGCTCAGGTATGTTCTTAAAGTAATGATAAACAGGCACTTCACCATACCACCGCTCAACCTTTGTGCCATCAGGATTGGTGAATTTTATACCCACATCGCCAATTGAATAGTATGGTGCTACTGATTCGGGATTTTTTATCTCTACTCGTGGTATATAGGGTTTTACTATACCGTCAGGATAATGAACAAATGCTACTGGTATGCTCCGCTTCCTCGCTTTCATAAAAATAAACGCCTCTGGTGCGTATCGCTTGATTGATATTATCAGTATTATCATCCCGAAGACTGCACCAATAATGGCGAGTGCCATCCCTAAAAATTGTATCTCAGTTAATACTATCATTTATCTTTCCTCTCCTCTCCTCTAATCTATTCAATAGTTCTACTGTTGTTACTGAAGATAAAGAAGCGATACTGAGCATAGTTATTAAATATAGCATTCTCCACCCGTATGCTATCTCACAAGCAAGCGCTATGAACAAAGCTGTAAATATTGTTCCAATACCTAATAAAAACTTTTTATTCTCCTTATTCATTTTTATTCCTCACCTCCTAACCTATCATCTTATAAACAGGTTTCTTACATGTTCAGCAATGTTATGACTGCTCCGTTGCTGTTCCATAGCCTGATTCCGCTCTTCCGCTAAGGTTTCTGTTATTTGAGTGGGTATCATTCGGCGCTCGAACCCGCCTATGCTCCTCCTAACTTTTATACCGAATTTTATCCTTATGAGGTTTATCAGGTGATGGAACTCAGGTGTAATATCAAATCTTGTTAAGCCCAGAGGAAGGTCGGCATCTATCAGCTCTTTATCATCCATAAGCCTCCTATGGTCAATTCTATCTGTTATTCTGGATACTGCGAACTCTCTATCTAACAGCGTTGTTATGTAAACCCTTATCTTATCCTTTGCTCTATCCGTGAGGTTAGCTCTTATCAGGTATTGCACCAAATCCTGCATAGAAGCGTCTTTATTAAGTTCTGATAAGAATCGCACCCATTCGTTGTCAAACTCTGCCACAGAAGGCTGCTCTGTTACGCCTTCCTCTGTTATTATTTCTTCTTCTTCTTCTTCCCTTTCTCTATTACTGACTTCCATTACCCTAATTTATAATATAGGTTTTGAACTATAAAAAGGTTTTAGCGTTTCTTACTCTTGAATACTGCGAATGTTATACCTGCTATACCTACTACCAGTAAAATATAAGCTACGTATCGCCATTCGTCAGGTAGATACTTAAATAGAGCACCACCTGCGGCTAATGCTATTACTGACGGTATTGTTATATTAGTTTCTGTAATGAACATGATTAGGAACGGCAAGCCTATCAATAATACCCAGAACAAAGCGCCTAACTTATCTGTCCATACGCCTAATATCGCAGTTGTTAAGCCCGCAGGGGTTAAATTAGCCTTGTTAAGGCTGTTATAGTATTTAGACAGGTTCTTATTCTCCACTTCAGGCACTGACGCCATCGTGAACTCCTCTGTATTGCCTGTTAATGTCTCATTAGTGCCCAATGCTATCCCCATAGCCCTGTATTTGTAGGTCGTATCGCCGTATAATAACGGCGATTTTAAATTATATGAGAAATTACCTGCTGCACCTAACTCCATCTTATCGGTTTTAAACGCCCAGCCACCACCTTTTAAACCCCATTCAAACCATACCGTTGCTGGCACTTCCGAATGACCGTTTAATGTTACTGAACTCATTTCTATATTACTTGCTGGTAGTGTAACCAAGCTACCTTCCTCTATAACGAGGATATTGTATACCGTCTCATAGTATTCCGCTACCACTATACCGCATAGCGCAGCGAAGATGATTATAAATACTATCATCTTCCATGCGCTCTTTTCTCTATTCCCGCTTCCTATCTCCTTATATCCATCACCAAACATTTTTATGATAGTTCAGAACTTATCCCGAAGCCACCTGAAGTTTGACCTGTGGTGGCGTTAGTTATATTTAACCATAAATAAATATCAGTTGTGCCTCCTACTGGCACTGAGGTATTAATTATAACCCCTTCAGTGCCCAGTTCCTTCGCTGTCCCGTAATCTGAAATGTTATTAACCTTGAATACTGCCCATGACGGTTTGGTTGTTAAGTTACATGAGAAATCCAATGCACCTGTGCCTTCGTTCTTTATGGTTATTACTGGCGTATCGGTCGTAGCGTTCTGTCCGTTAGGTTCAATAAGGCTCGCTGTGCGGTTGTTCGCAGTGAAGTTCAATTGTGTTTCTGAACCAGCGAAATAAACCCCGAAACTTGTATCCTGTGGGACATACCACAATACCGAGCATGAGTAAGGGTTACTCGCATCATAGCCGAAGGCAGTTGTGAAGCTCTCAGTAGTGGAATAAGTATAACAACTATTATTGGTAGCGTTCTCCGAATATGCCTGATAGTAATAAACGGTATTGGAATTCAATCCTGTCAGGCTTATGCTTATGCTATCGGTATTATTACACCATGAAGACCAGTAATAATCGCTCATATCGCTGTTCTTTGAGTATTTGACCCTGCTATTGGCTGTCTGGTTGGTTGTCCATGTGATAGTTACATTACTTACTCCTGGGGTTGTATTCGTTAAATCCGATATTGATGGCGCTGTGCAGCTTTCAATACCTTCTGCACTAACAGTAACTTCCTTAACGCTATTCGCAGTTGCCTGCGCTATCACCACGTATCCGTAATCGTTCTTAATTATATCGTAATAGTCAGCGCCTGATACCTGATATGCAGTGCTATTAGCGCCACTCATTCTGAATTTAAGCATACACGGTATTCCTGTTGGATGTGTATTATTGATTGTCGCCTTTAAAACGAGCTGGCTGTAATCGTTACTGTTGTTATAGGTTGTTGTTATTGAACCACCATCAGTTACATCCACTCTCGTTATCTCTACTACATCAGTTGAGTTCAACTCAACTACTGAGAAACCCCAAAAGGTTTCATTCTCATGGAGGTTAGCACCACCCCGTCCTTCTATTAACTGGATTAATCCACCACTCTGAGTTGATTCATGGTGGAAATGGTCATGCCCTACCATAATCAGCTTCGTGCTACCCGAATTGATAAACAAATCCCTTAGATTATTACAATCAGTTTCATCCTGCCAGTCGCCTGTTGTCCCGTTTTTTCCATTCACGTATTGCCATAATGGATGATGGAAGAATGATATTAGGTTATAAGTTGTATTATGGCTATTCACTTCATCCTGTATCCATGACCATTGCGAATCAGAAATAAAACCCTGTGTATTTGATTCGTCTGGTGCACTGCCGTCATCTGCATAGCTGTTGATAGCGATGAAATACCAGTTGCCGAATGCATAACTGTAATTACTACTACCCCAGTATTTATCAAAAATCTCCTGTGCCGAACCCTGCGGGTTGTCGTCTCGTGTCTGGTCATGGTTGCCTACTACTCCTAACCATATACCCTTATCATACTGCACATTCCAATAACCTTCATGCATTTCCTCTGTGCATACTGGCGTGCCATTTATTGTTCCACCACCGCCTACTATATCACCTGTATTAGGAATAGGATAGACAGGATTGACTTCCGATGCTTCATTCGCTACCTCTACGAACTGGTCTGATACGTTATCGGAATTGTTATCATATCCAGGTCTCGTATCGCCTGTTATAACGAAACTCCATCTCGTTGGATACCATATCCTTGTTAAGTTTATGGTTTTACTTACATTCGCTGTTAAATCAAAAGTTAGTTTTATTGTGTTATTACTATACCTTGTCTGTGTTAATCCTTCACCATAAGCCTTAACTAAATCGGGGTCGGTATTCTCTATGTATAAGGTATAGCCTGATATGCTCTCGTTAGGGTTTATAGTTAAATTCAACCTGTCAGGTGTGAACTGCCTTATTGTTGCCTCTGTTGCGTTCTCTGCCATGATACTGCCTACTCCATCGGTTATTTGTATAGAAGCATTAGTTATCTCTATATTCACCACTCCTATCACCATCAATAAAATAAAAAAAGAAAAAAAGATTTTCTTCTTCATTTCTCCACCACTATGTTTAAGGTTATTCTCGGTCCCACATCGAAAGTCGCTGCATCTACGTATCTGTTCTTACGCTCTACTTCTATCCAGTGTTTGAACTTCTCAGGTATCTCGCCTTTAACCTTAGCCTGCTTCTCTGCTATCTCTATCATTTTACGTTCCGCTTCGGTCGTGTCCTTCTTCAATACTTCCCAATACCACTTATCCGCCAACTCCTTATCCACTGGCGCTGAATAGATATTTACTGTATAGTTGCCTGCAGGTGGCTGCTTCTTTATTGTTACCTTTATTGATAGCTTCCTTACCCAGTCCTTTGAGAATACAGGGAATGTTGGCGATAATAGCATCTGGTTAGGGTTTAACTCCACATCGAAATACTCGTTAGCCTCTGGCACGAGTTTAACACCCTGCCAGGTCTCTATACCGAATCCTGTCCGATAAAGCACCGTGAACCTTACCCATTCGCCAGGTTTATCGGTTTTGAAGCATATTGTCGGGTTGCTCGGATATGCGCCATGACCGTAAACGCCCCATCGGCTGTAATCGTGCTGTTCATATACCGCCTTTGCGGCTGACCAGCCTGGATAGAAATCGGGTTGTAGCCAGTAACTCTCGTTTAACTGCTCTATATCCATAAACCCTTCACCGAATGCTCGTTTTATTAGTTCATAGTCGTCAGGCTTGTCTGGTATGTTCACCATATACGGTATCGGCTCATAATAGGTATGTGCAGTAAAGGGATTGAGGACAAAAAGAGCTCCTATGACTCCTATTGCCGCTACACCCAATACCGCTACTGCTATTCTCACCTCTTATCACCTCCTTATGCTACTGCCGAGTATATCTTTAATGTTCTCGTTGTATTACCTGCTGTTGCCATTGTCAGGTTCGTCCATAGATACATCGGCGTTGACTGGCTCGGTGGCACGCTCGCATTGATAATCGCAACAGCGCCATTACTGAATTCGTAAGCATTGGTATGGTCGCTCGTATTACTAACCTTTATTGTCGCCCATGAGGGCACTGCATCTGTTAAGTTGCATGTAAAGTTAAGGTTGGTATCGCCTTCGTTTGTTATTGTTATTATCGGCGTATTAGCTGATGCATCCTGACCTGAAGGTTCTAATAGCGTATCGTTCTTCGTTGTCGCTATGAAGTTTATCTGCGTCTCACCACCTGAGAATGCTACTGAGAACGATGTATCGGTCGGTATTTCCCATTTGATTGTGCCTACATAAGGGTTAGATGCATCTGAACCCAATGTTATTCCCACTGTCATTACTGCTATCAGTAACCCCACAACTATCTTTATTCCTATTTCTCTCATGCTTCCTCACCCCATATCTTGAATGTCCTTGTCTCGTCGCTCGTTGCACTTGTTATGTTTGTCCATAGATACATCGGTGTAGACCCGCTTGGTGGGACTGATGAATTTATTACTACTCTCTCGGTATCAAATTCCGTTGCGGTTGTATGGTCGCTCTGGTTGCTTACTTTTATTACTGCCCATGATGGCTTAGCGCTTGTCAGGTTTATTGTGAAGTTCAGGTTTACGTTACCGTCATTTGTTATGGTTATTATCGGCTGATTGGATGAAGCATCCTGTGAATTCGGCTCTATTAAGTTCTGTGTGGTTGATGTCGCTGTGAATACCACTTCGGTCTCGCCACCTGCTAATGTTACTGTAAATGTTGTATCTGAAGGTATGCTCCATAATACTATTGTTGAGAACGGGTTACTGCTATCGTAAGTTGTTCCACTGAAAGTTACTACTTCAAGATAAAGTGTATCGGTTGTAGCGTTATACCTTAAATATCCGATATTATTGCTGCTCGCAGGTGATAGCCTTTCAGGAACTACTGCATCAAATGTGTTATTCCCTGTATCAGTTTTATCACTCCATGATTCGGTTGTGCTGTTCCATTTCCAGTAACTGATTTCATCTTCGCTTGATGCTGAAGAGTAAGCGAAAAGGAATAGATTTGTTGATGAACCTGACTGAAAACCTAATGCTGGATGCTGCCAGCCAGTGCTATCAACTATACTTTCGCTCCATGCTGTTCCGTTCCATCTCGCCATCCATAAATCGTTATCTGTATCTTCTGCTGCTACTATATAGACGTTATCATTGCTGTCAATGTCAATATTGGGACGGCTCATATTATTGTTATCGCTAATAACCGTTTCAGGATGACTATTTGAAGGGTCTGATACTCTGTGGAAGTTAGTATAATCGGATGTGTAGAGACAATCAATTGTATAATATGGTGTAGTATAATTTCTCCATGCGAGAAATACACAATCGCTACTGTTTATAGCAATACTCGGATATCTCTGGTAATAGTTGGTATCTGTCCATACTACTGTTTTATGACTCCAATCACCATAGTTGTAGCATATATCCAATACCGAAGACCCGTTCTCAAATCCATACCATACTACATGAGGCGTTCCAGAAGAATCTACGGCGATGTCTGCTGCATAGGATGTCGCTGTTTTGTTATCTATAATATCATCACCCTGTGCACCACTTGCATTCTTCCAAGCACTGCTTTCCGATATATTTGCGAGGTCAGTGCATTTCGAGTAATGTATATCCCAGGTTGAGCTGTTTGTCCCTACCCATACGATATGGATTGTATCTCTTGCATCATTAATAGCAATTGATGGATTACTACCTGTTGATGAACTGTTCACTACACCGTTAGGTCCCGTTATTGGAATTGGTGTCCCCCAGCTACTACCTTCGGTATTGGTGCTTTTTACTATTGATACGTTACTGTTATTTTGAAATACGGCATACCAGTATCCATTACTATCACGGACTAATTTATGCTGATTACTGTAAGCTATACCTCCATCAACGCTACTCGCTACTTCGTATGCGCTCGCTGTCCCACTGCATATCAGTATCGCTATCATCGCTGCTACCCCTATACTCGCTAATATTCGCTTCATTCTACTTTTTCACCCCCCATCACTGCCAATCTCTTTTTCTTCATCTTATACCTCCTATTTTATAATTTTATTCTTATTTTATAAAAAGGTTTAAAAATTTTTATTCTATATTCCTCCCACTCCTACCGCTGATGAATTGAACTATACCCCAGATGGTTATCGCTACGAATGCAACCTGCATCAATGCTGCTAACGCCGTTGGTATCCCGAATTTATCTACAAGCATGGGATATAAGACCACAGCATTCGCAGCCATATTAAAAACCATAATCACACCCTGCCATAATATCATACCACCTAACATTAGATAATCCACCACGCCTTTATTCTCTATCTCAGTGCTTAAACTCTCATTGAGGCTGTTGAGGTTGTATAAGGTGTATTCACTCTCCTGTGGTGTCGCTATATAATCTTCATTGAATAGCCCTATCTGATTAACGAATGCGATTGATGCGCTCAGTAACAGCATAAAGAAAAAAATGTCCCAGGTTCTCATTTTTTATGCTACCCCCTCCTCTTTAGCTTTCTTGTTCATGTATATCAGTATAGAGATTATTATGGCGGTGGTGATTAAAGCCTTATCGCCAGGATAGGTTAGCCAGCCTATGTAATTCAATACGCCTGCGAACCCTGAGGTTACAACTGCGCCTACCTCTACCGTTAGAGCTGAGAATATAGCACCAACTAAAAACAATAAGCATAAGGATATGACAGTATACCAGAACTCATTTTCTATGCCCAAATCCAATAATCTGCCTACTCGTTTGAATTTATATACCCTATACTCCTCCATCGGTTCGTAATAGCTATCATTAAAGGTAGCATTGAAGCCTACCACGAAGGTATTGCCTGACCAGTTCTCAGCCACATAAGAGAATTCATAGCTGTTGGTATTCGTTAGAGTAAGGTTATATATCTCTGTGCGGTTCGCTGGGTTATAGATATAAAACTCATCCTTCTCGGCTCTGTAAACCCTAAAAGTTAAACTCGCTGTATGGTTGGTTGTATCGTTGTAACTGAAATTGAAGAACCTGTGGGTATCGTTAATCTCAGCAGTAGAGAAGTTCCAATTAATGCCTTCATCAATGCTCGGCTTACTCGGCTTGCCTGTTACTATTGTATAAACATATTCATCCCTAACAGGATAGAGGTAAAAAATATAATTCCAACCATCACCACTTACATTCAGCCTGTATTTAATATCGCCTCGCATCTCGAACCCTACTGCGCCGTCTGTGCCCGTTGTCCCGTTCATTGTTATATTGGTAGCATTAGCGCTTACACCTGTTACATTTACGGTAGCGCCAACCACAGGCTCACAGAACCATAATAAAAATTTACATTCCTGAAATTTCAATCTTACGTAATGAGGTGGATAATAGAAACCAGCACCAGCTTCTCGTGGCTCTAAATATACCGTTACATTCGTTGTCATATTACCTACAACCAAATCACCACTTACTTCAATTACTTTTTCTGTTAGGTAATAGCCATCAGCCACCACCTGAAGCGTGTAATAGCCGTTACTTACATCAGTAAATGTAACTGTGCCCGTTGTTGTGCTACCGCTATAACTGCCCATAACTGCTTCAAATTCGGGTATATCCTCGTCCGTCTTAGCGTTCTTCGCTCGGATATTTACTGTATTCATCTCGTGCCAACCTTCCTGTAATAGGATATTTGAACCACCTGCGGGGTCAAAAGCGAAGAAATAGAAGAAATTACCTTCATCATCCCAGCCCGTATTGGGATTGAGAGCGAAACAAGAGCCACTGAATTCTCTTATTAAGTTCGTTTCATCTGTTGTTAAATTAATTCTGTAAACCCTGAAAGAACCGCCATAGCCTTCATAAACCGACCCGCTATCGCCTCTCGTATAGCCCGCTACTGACGAAAAATCGTTCTCACATGCTGCAAAGTAATGCTTAGTGGATTGAACATACGGCACTCTCGTATTACGATTATGCCAGTTCTCGCCATCCTCAGAGTATAATACATAAACATAGCCTGAAGAATGCCCAAATAGCAATTTTAACTCACCATTATCCACATATAACCTATGAGGCTGAACATTATAATCCTTATTATCATACGAATAAACCTCATCAAACCCTCCTGAAGTCTCGTTATATCTGTAAATTTTGAAATCAGAATAAAGAACCATCCGCCAGGGCTCTTCTTCATCACCACAATCTCTACAAAAAGTTTTATTACGGGCTAATGCATAAATCTCATTATTGAATTTTACCATCGAACAAATATCCCAATCATTAGGCTCTTCCCATATCAAATTCCATGTAGTATTATCATCAAAACTCGCTTTCGGTATGCTCCATACCCCTCCTCCATCATAAACAACCGCCCCTGTTGAATTCCAATCTTTACCAAATTCTCCAGCAAAGATATGAGTAGCATTCTTCTCTACTATTGAACCAAAATTGTTCCTATTAGTATCATCTGCTACTGCTCGCTCCGTATGCGTAAATAACCATGAATCCATGTCCCATTTACCGATTGTAGCATTAGCAGGCATGGATGGCGTAGTCCCTTGTGGCTTCCATTGTCCCGCTGTCCATAATATCCTCGTCGTGGTATTTAAAAATCCATCTGCAAGTGATATGTTATGCGGTTCGGTCTCCCATAAAATAGTTACTGCATCGCCTGGGATATTGTATCGTGCGAGCCCTGAAGGATGGACATTACTGTATCCGAAATAAATCCTATCATTGTAAAAGGTATAGAAAGAATTGAACTTTGGCGGTATTGAGTTATTTAAGGCTTTTATACTCCATTCTCTCGCTGCTGCTCCATTTATTGTTACGGCTGATATTATCAATACCAGTCCTATCAACCCTAAAACCTTTCTATCTACCATCTATATTCCTCCTCCTCATAGGTGTATGGATGCTTAACAAAAATAAGTTTGAAGAGCCATGCGAAGAACAATACCACAAAAATTATCGGTATGAAATAAAATAGACTCGTGAAATTGCCTATCATATTCTGTGTTGGTGTGAAATCATCACTTACACCACTCATTAACGGCATAAAATTGACCATGAAACCATCCAATACCATACCACCAACCTCTGTTACGAAAAACAGAGCCACTAACCCTACCGCTACCGCTATCAAACCCTCAATTAATCTGCTCATACCTCCTTCGTTCTCCTCTCAACTGCATTCTTTATGCCATAAACCGCTATAACAAACCCAAAAATTATTGGTGCTATTGTTATCATTGTTTGAAGAAATGTCATTGTGTTATATCTGTATTCCGATGTCGCAATTGGTATGGTATTGCTGACATCGGTAAATTTGTCTACTGCCGTGCCCAACACTAAATAAAGTATGCCCACCACAAAAATAGCAGTAATAATTATGAATAGCGTGCCTACCTGCCCTTTTCTATCTCCTCTTATTCCCATCTTCTTTCAATATTAATAAAAAATTGAAAATAAAAAAAGATTAAAAATGGGGGTTTTTATTCCCCCATTCACCGTCTCCTACCTCCGAACCCGCCTATCAGATACGCTATGATAACCCCTGCTATCACTGCTATCACCAGTATGAGCAGCATTGAGTAGGAAGTGTTCATTATTGTCGGGACTTGCTGTGATGCATTATAGAACGCACTTGAACTGGTTACCTCTGCTACACTGTATATCTTATCCGCTATGAATACACCAATAGCAGATACAACCACCAGAACCACCACAGTAACCGCTATATTGACGGCGTCCATAACCCCTCTCGTATCTTCTTTTATCTTCTTACCAAACTTTTTCAGTGCTTCCTTTACCATCTCACTTCACCTCCTCCACATAAGCTTTATAGCCCTCAAATAATATATATATCTCTACCTATATAAAAAGGTTAAACCTTTTTATGCATCAAAACCTATAATTATTATGGTGGCAGGTATAGAAAAATCCTCACCTCCTAACTTTTTCTTCACCTGCCACCCTTATTATAAAATATTAAAATTCAAAAAATTGAGAAAAAATTTTGATTATGCTTAAATTTGATAGGTTAGAGGTAAAAATTTTTACCTCAGTCCCATCTTCTTCAGAACTCTATCCCTGTCCACTCTGACCTTTATCATGGCTTTTTTGGCTACCTCTCTCGGACATGCTATTTTTATTGCCAATTCCCTATCGCTTGTCTCACTCTCAATCGCCTCTAAAATATACCTTATCTCTAATGGCGTATCAATAGTCCATGTATTTCTCCGTCCATCGCCGTCAATAAACCCGAAACTGTATTTTTTCTTAAATAGCGCCTTCTCTATACTGTTTCTCGGTGCAGGGTATAACTCGCTTAAAATCCCTTCCTCTAACCTCTCTTCTTCTCTATCTATTTCATCTAAGGTTTTTTGTTTCATTTTTTATTCACCCCAACCCTGAGTTCGTTTAATTATCTCCTTCTTCTCCTTTTCATCCCATTTCGTTATCTTCTTAACATAATGCTTTAACGCTACCGCATTGGAATGCCCCTGACTGCTCAGGATATAGAAAATGTTTTTGTTAGCATAGACAAGCCATGACTCCCATGTCTTCCGAAAAGTTTTTACTGCTATTATCTCTGGCATCTCTATACCCGCTTTACGTGCCCATCGTTTTAAATTTTCATCCAGAACCTGATAGGCGGGTAGAGGGTATAACTGCCCGTCGTTACGTTCAATTTCATCTTTAAGTTTCTCTGTGAATGCAGGCGTAAGTATAACTTCTCGCTGTATCTTCGTTTTTGTTGCCTGTTTCGGTAGTATAATCATCTCCTCCTCTGGTCTGAACCACTTAAACCCGCTGTTCTTATCATTAACATTCGCTACAAACCTCTTTAACTCCGCATATCTCATGCCCGTATTCAAAAACAAATCCAGTATGAATTTATTTTTGTATTTCTCTGGCTGTTCTCTGATAGCATCATACTCCGAAGGTTTTAGTATCCTGTTATCATAGCCCATCATCCTTTCTCTTCTCACCTTATATCACCAATTAATATATAAGGGTTCATCATATATAAAGGTTTACAGGCTGGATAGGGGTTTATGAACCCATAAAAAGAACCAATCTAAAAGGGTTTTAAGACCATGACCATTATTAAATTAAAATTTTATAAGGGTTGATAAATTGATAGCCTTTATTAACTCAGTCAGGATTACCCCTCAGAAAGTTCCCTTTATATATATACTATGTATATATATAAAGGCGAAGTGATAGTAGCCATACCTACCACCAAAAAATTTTTTTGTATATACCCCGAAAATTGCTATAAGACTATAAGGTTCTTCTCAAACCTCCCGCAAATTTGTTTATTTTTAATTTAAACCAATTAGAACAGAGAAAAATCCTTATAGCAGATATGTTCTCAGATGGTGGTTGCTATAAGGATTTTTCTTCTTTTAAAATCGTTTATTTAAAAAATAAAACCCTAAAAAAGGTTCTTTTTTTGACCCTTATAGTCTTATAGTAAAATTTGGTCTATATACAAATTTATTTACATGGTATCACTCACCTCCACATATTGGGCTTCCATCTCTCTATCCTCCACTGGTATGAATGTTGCAATTCTTGTCTTACTGCCAATCCACTTTGGCATACCACCTTTCTCTCTTGCTATCTTTTCAATAGGTATATCAAATGTCTGAGATACTGATTCAGCTAACCTTTTAAGATTGCTTATTGGCGGTAAATCCATTGCTCTTGCATCTCTGGTATATTCCTGTAATACCGTGTTAGTTATCCAGTATCCAAATATCTTCTCGCCTTTACTGTTCTCAACGAACTCATATTTTATTATCTTGTCCTCTCCCTTTATCCTTTTTATAGCCAATCCCGTTTCATCCTTATTATATACTGTATTCTTCACAAGCCAGCCCTCGAACCAGTCTCTGAATGCTATCGCTGCTTCTTCCACTTCGCCCCATGTGCTACCTTCAACCCTCCTTATTACTTTCTCTGCGAATTCTTCGGGTTTCGGCAGTTCCCAGTTAATCCCGTATTTCTTACAGAATTTATGCCACAATACCAACCCCATGTAGATTACTGCCCAGCTCTCTGACTTCGTTACATCTTCAAATTTGTAAACCTCTGTAAGCCTATTTGTTATCGCTCTTATCAGGTTATACAAATTCTCTTTTGTTTTTATAACCTGACAAGAGAACTCCATTAACTGAAACCCCACTGGTTTAAGATTCTTTAAAAGGTCTCTGATTTTTTTAGAGTTCTCTTCATATTCCTCGCTCTCTGCCCTAAACTCATCAAAATGAATAATAAACATCCTCTTTAATGTCTCTGGTCTTTTTGCTTTTACATCATTCCCTGTAAATATCGGTGTCAATCTTGAGTGATACCTAACCTGTGTAAGGTCTGGCTTCCCCCGTGAACTGATTAATGGATTTTCGCACGCCTCCCTTATGACGACCATTTTATCAAAGTTTAACTTCTCACCTTCATCAAAACCTCGTGGTAGACATGCGGAATCCATTATCTCGTTAAACCTGAATTCTGATTGTAACCTGTCTGCTGATGCCATACTGAGACCATAAAGCCCTTGTGTAAATGTCCGAACAGTTATTGACTTACCGATATTCTTGTGCTTACCCCATAAGTATAGGATTGGGAAGATTATATGAAGTTGCTTAATTATCTGACTGAATGGGCTCATTACTGCTGACCCTAAAACTGGTAACATCTCGTAAGGATAGAAGAAACCCATGTAAGTTATATATCTCTGTATATCCTCTGCCCTCGCTTTGTAATTAATAGCATCTTTTAGTTCTAACAGAACTATTTGCTGTTCATCTGTTATCGGTATTGGTGATAAGCATACCTCTAAACTTCCATCTTCTTTCTCATAAATACCGACTGCTGAATGTCCCTGCTCAACCTCCTTTACATTGGAGGCTATGGCACTGACTACATCACTTAACATAGAACTTTTTACTACCTTCCCTTCCGATTTTAACAATTTCAGCAAACTATCCATAGACACCACCTTTAATCTCCGCTCTGTGCTGACATCAAAAAATGTTGTCCCGTCTATGTCAAACCGCTTATTTATGCGAAAAAACCCTGTAATCACCGTCTTTGGCGTCTCCTTTACTTTTTCTCCGTTCTCCTTTACATAAACGTATTGGACTGCTTCTTTTCCTAATACGACATAATCATCTTCCCCTGGGATTTCTATTATATCACCAGAAACAGGTAGTCTTCCTTCTTCCTCTGTTCTTCTCCGTCCCGATACAGTAATATCATCGGGACTTATTTCAATTTCTCTTATCTCTAAATCATCACTGATAACTGCCAGCTCTGGGTCTATTGAGAATTTGTATTTGTAAGGCTTATCCATATTGTAAACATAGTCTACCTTATACTCGACATCACTTTCAGGTAGTGGTGGCTGGTTTCGCTGATTCCATTTCTTCACCAGTTCCAAAGCCTTTTTCTTCTCTACCTTTGCCCTGCGAAAAAAAGTAAGGAGATAAAGAAGAGAATTATCTCTATTCCCTTCTTTAACCCCTTTCAATATCTCTTCTATCTTAATAGTCTCTCGCCGTCCCTGAACTCTGTAACCCATTTTCTCTGCCAATTCCCTGAAAAACTCTCTGAAATCTTCTTCTTCTCTCTGTGGTATCGGCAATACCTTGTTCATTACCTCATACTGAACGCCTGAAGGATGGACTGATGGTGGTGCTACTACATAACCACCTTCGCCTTTTAATGTTATCTCCTCTTGTCCATTTTTGTTCAATACTTTTAGCGTTTTTACTGGTCTTTTCGTGCGGTAATACACATGAACGCCTCTGCCTGTCTTCACTGCGTAAATACCATTATTATCCTTCCCAAAGAATTTCTCAAATGCTTCCACTGTATCAAAATCAATCACTGTTAAATTCCCGCTTATCTTTCCGCAGACTATACCTATGTTATGCCTTTCTTCACCGTTCCAATACTTCTTTATTTCTTCCTCTGTTATTTCTCTCTGCTGGAATTCGTCCCACTTAACAGTGGGCACTTTATCCCTGAACTTTAACGGCACTAAATTGAACCCCTGTTCTCTGTATTCCTGAATATAACTAAGAACTGACACTGAACCACCCCCTGGCGTCCCACATAATCCTTGCGTCCTCTATCTTCTCTATTAGATATGAGCGAAGCTCCTCATCGCTCATATCATCTACCAACCATCCCAGTTTCTTCACATATTCCCTCACCACTTTTGTGTTCTTCGGATTTCTGACAATCATCACTACTACTTCTCTCGGAAGGAGGAAGTAGCGATGGCACATCGGGCACTGTTTAACAACGAGATTACTGTATACTCTGGGGAGGAATAAATGCCCGCAGTAGGGGCATTTTAACTTCTTCCAATCCTCATCCCATTCTCCCATTAATATCATCTTCTTCTTTATCACCTCCTAATAAATATAATATATTTTATCCTATATAAAGGTTTAAATTTAAGGTTTTAGAGTTGGTTTATAACCATTTAATTTTTGAGAATTCACTAAATACCTATTTAAAAACCACTAAAAAAACTATTTCTAAAAGGTTATTTTTAAAAATGAAAGGTTCTAATAGGTTTATTTTTTTTTTTTTTTTTTTTTAAATGTG
>Ga0190307_1000142_pt1 | contig 22441 bp, 21 predicted proteins | sample 48700745_MG_FD_161653 | JGI IMG/M metagenome (GOLD analysis project Ga0190307, IMG submission 161653) | Hydrothermal vent sediment bacterial communities from Southern Trench, Guaymas Basin, Mexico - 4870-07-4-5_MG | ecosystem: Environmental > Aquatic > Marine > Hydrothermal vents > Sediment ... | reverse complement strand
AATGCCCAGGCCGGGATTTGAACCCGGACGGGATTTCTCCCAATGGCTCCTGAAGCCATCGCGTCTGCCAATTCCGCCACCTGGGCTCTTTGTTTGTTCAATTAAAAATTATCAAAATTTCCTTTAATTTTCAAGCTTTTTAAATAAAAATAAGGGCCAAAAGGCCCTTTAATGGTTGAAATTTTTTAAAGTGGTAATTATCACTGGATCGCCTTTTTTGATCCAATGAAAAATCTTTTTAGCATCTTGATGAAGCAATCTAATACATCCATGAGAAGCCGGATACCCTGGCAAAGCTTGCTGATGAAAGAAATATCCTTTGAAAAAATTTACCGCATAAGGCATCTCTCTTTTATATTTTCTTGAAAAATAATTTTTACTTTTCCATTTTACATAAAACTTTCCTTGAGGGGTCCAGTCTCTCTTTCCAGATGAAATCGGTCCCCAAAGAACTAGTTTCCCTTTCTCATAGGCGCCAAAATATTGAATATCTAAAAAGAAAACAATAACTCTTTCACAATCATTTTTTATTTTCTTTGGCACCGGACAAAATTCTTTTGCTTTTTCATTTACTGGAATTAAAATCTTTTTTCCGGGAATAAGATGTTTTTCATCAATCCGATTAACTTTCATCACAATCTCCCATTGAGAAGGAGGTACAATTTTAGAAAGAGTATCCCCTTTTTTAATTAAATACTCTTTAAAACCGCTCATCTTAAAATTGATAGCAAATAAATTGTCTGAAGCAAAATAAATCAAAACTAGCAAAATTATCAATTTCATCCTCTCACCTCCTTTCTGTTTTTAAAGTGCTCAAATATCCATTCAATTAAACTTTCCATAATCGGCTTAAAGGAAGGAACAATTATTCCAACAAAGAAAATCCCAGCCAAGCTAAGAGAAAAAGGTCTTGATTTTAAAAGAAGCAAAAAAGTAGTCTTTCTTGCCTTAGCTTCTAAAAAAAGGAGAAAAAGATAAAAAACAAGTGTTACCAGCAGACTTGCTCCCCAAACCATTTTTTTCTTCATTTTCCCACCTCCTTTTTTAGTTTTTAAACTTTCTTTTTAAATTCTTTTAAAAATTTTTTTTGAAATTGGGGATCAATTTTTTTAATTTCTTTTAAGCTTAAAGAAAGAGTGACGTTAAAAGCAATTTGAGAAAAAATTCTTTTAATTGGATTTTTCTCTTCAAGAAAAATTTCTTCTAAATCATAACCAAAATTTTTTAAAGCTTGGATGGTAAGCTTTGCTACTTTTTGGTTTTGTTTTAAATCGTCTTTTGAAATAAGAAAAATTGGAAAAATTTTTGAAGAAAAATCTTTTAAAGCGGCAAGAGTGTTATGAGTTGCTTCTGGCAAAATTGCCTGAAAAGAAGGAGTTAAAGCATCTTCTTCAAGTCTTATTTTCAAATCATATCCTAAAAACTGATTTTTTTGAGAGCTGAAGATAAGAACCATTTTTTCACCAATCCTTTGAGCCAAATTTTGAGCCAAAGAAAAATCAACTTTTAATTTAAATTTGGGAATTTTTTTCCAAAATTCAATTACTTTGACTTTCTCCAAAATTTCTCCTAAAACAAAAAATTGAAAAAAGACAGTGTTTCGAGGAAGATAGCCTTCAGGTAAAAGGAAATAATTAATCTTTTTCTTTTGAGCCAAATCAAGAAGCCCTCCATCAGAGCTGACAATAAAAAGATTAGCTTTTTTCAAACAAGCTTTTTTGGTAAAAGAAATTGTTTCTTTGGTATTTCCAGAATAAGAAATTGAGATTATAAGCGAAGAAGGTTCAATTTTTTTATTATCAAAATCTTGAATAATTTTCATTTCCTCTTTGATTTTAAAGTAATCCTTCAAAGAAAGAAAAATCTTTGCTCCAAGCCCAGAGCCGCCCATACCGCAAAAAATGACCTTTTTTGGTTTTTTTACTTTTTTAAAAATCTTTCCTTTTAAAAAAGGCTTTAAAGAAAAACCTAAAACTTCAAGCCAGCTTTCCTTATTTTCTTTTTTCTCGAATGGTTTTTTCATACCACTCATTCACAAAAGCAAATCTTTCAAAAGGAAAATTTAAAGTTTTTATTTCAATTCCTTTGATTTTTTCCGGCACAATCCAAAAATAAGGATAGTAAAAAAGATAAATTGCTGGAACCTTTTCCAAAAATCTTTTTTGAAACTCAAAATACCATTTTTCTCTTTCTTTTTGACTAATTGAATTTCTAATTTTCTCTAAAGCTTCATCAATTTCTTCATCTTCAAACAAAGAAATATTTTGACCAGGATCAAAAATTTGGGAAGAATGCCAAAAAGAAAAAAGATCCGGTCTTAAAGTCAACATCTGACCAAACAAAAGCGCCTCAAAATTTCTTTCAAAAATTTCTTCTGATAAAGCTTCATTTTCTAAAGGTTTTAAATGAACTTTAAAGCCTGCTTTTTCCCAATTATTTTTCAAAAGATTGGCAACTTCAAAAAGCATCTCGGATTGGGGCAAAATTAATTCAAATTCAAGTTTTAAAATCTTTTTTTCTTTTTCTTCTTCAATTTCTTTTTCTAAAATTCCATCTTGATCTTTATCTTCAAAGCCAGCTTCTTTTAAAAGATTTTTTGCCTTTTCTAAATCAAAAAAATCTTTTTGAAATTCTTCAGAATAACCCTCCATTCCTTCAAAAAAAGGCAGATTGCAAAAATTTTCTTCTTTCAAAGACAAAATTTTAACAATTTCTTTCTTATTAGTAGCCAAAAAAAGTGCCTTTCTTACTTCCTTTTCTTTAAAAATCGGATTAACTTCTGAATTTAAAAAAACTAAAAAAAATCTTGGCACTTTAATTTCAATTTTTCTTTTCTGATAAAACTTTTTTTTAAAATCAAAAGGAGAAAGATCACCTAAACTTTCAATTTTGCCTTCTTTTAAAGCTTTAATTGCCTTCTCAAAATCAGGATAAAGCTTAAATTCAATTTTTTCAAGATAAGCCTTTTTGCCAAAATAATTTGGATTAAGTTTTAAAGTGAAACCGACGATTTCACCTTCTTTAGTTTTTTGATAACTCTCTACCACATAGGGACCACTTCCAATTGGAAGTAAATTATATTCTGAAAGATAATAATTTTCTGGTTTAATTTTTGACCAAATATGTTTGGGGATGACTTTAAGAAGTGAAAGTGTCTCTTCAAAAAAAGGATAAGGTTCTTTTAAATAAAATTCAATCGTATAAGAATCTAAACATTTCACCATTACCCCTTCCCAATTCCAATAAAAAGGAGATTTTACTTTTTCATCTAAAATTTTTTCTAAAGTAAACAAAACATCTTCACTATCAAGCGGCTCGCCATCTTGCCAAAAAACATCTTTTTTTAAATAAATTCGCCATTTTCTTAAATCTTCTGATTTTTCTATTTTTTCACAAAGATCACATTCAAACCCTCCGGATTTTTTTGGTTTTAAAATTCCACTATAAACCAGTTCAATTATATTCCAAGCTGGATCTTCTGGTCCGACTAAAACCGGATTTAAAGAAGAAATTTTTCCAACAACTCCTTCAGAAAAACTTCCTCCAATGGCAGGCTTTACCGAAGTATGAGAAAAATAATAAGAAAGAAGAAAAATGAGAATCCCTAAAGCCAGAAAAAATGAAGCGCTTTTTAAAACAATTTTTTCTTTTTCTGAAAAAGATTTTAAAAAAGCTTTAACTTTTTCCATTATTTTATTTTTTCAAAATCACTCTTAAAACCCCTACCAAGATAAAAAGAAAAGCAAAAACAATTGTTAAATAAAAAACTTTCTTTTCCAGTCCTCGCCGGGTAGCATAAAACTCACCTCCAATTGAAGAAGAAAGTCCGGCACCTTGTTCTTGGAGAAGAATTAAAACCACTAAAATGATGGTAATGATAATATGAAGAATCGCCATTTAAATTTTTCTAATTTTTTTCAAAGCCTCAATTGCCGCTAAAGCATTGGTTAAAGGATTTTTAGTATGGGAAAGAATTTTTGCCGAAACATCTTTAATTCCGGCAAGCTGACAAATTACCCTTACCGGACCTCCGGCAATGAGGCCATGACCTTTTTTAGCTGGTTTAATTCTTACTTTTGCGGCTGAAAATTTTGCTTCAACTTCATAAGGAATGGTTCGCTCTTCTTTTAAAGGAATTTCAATTAAATTTTTTTTAGCATTGTTCCTGGCTTTTTCAATTGCTTTAGCAACATCATTAGCTTTGCCAAGTCCAACTCCAACTTTTCCGGCTTTGTTTCCCACCACGACCACTGCCTCAAAATTAAACCGCCTTCCCCCAGCGGTCATTCGAGTCACTCTTCTTAAATCAAGCAAGCGATCTTCAAAAACTTCCTCTTCTTGAGTTTTAATTTGATTTTCATTCATAGGTTAAAATTTTAGACCAGCCTGGCGAGCTCCTTCAGCTAAAGCTTTTATCCGACCATGATATTGATAGCCTCTTCGATCAAAAACTACTTTTTCAATGCCAGCTTCAAGAGCTTTTTTGCCAATTAATTTTCCCACTTCAAACGCCATTTCAGTTTTCGTTAATTTTTTATCTGATTTTATTTCTTTAGAAGAAGCCGAAACCAAAGTATGACCTTCTTCATCATTAATTATCTGAGCCCAAATGTTTTTATGAGAACGAAAAACACAGAGCCGAGGTCTCTCTTTGGTGCCAAAAATTTTAGCTCTTACTCTTCTAATTCTCCTTTCCCTTCTCTCTCTTTTCTCTTTAAGCCTTTTTCCAAAACCCATTTTTTCAAAAAAACAAGTATACCAATTTTTTTATTTTTTTCAAATTTTTCCTGAAAGCCATTTTTTAACCACTTTTTCAGCCTCCTGCCAGTTTTTCACCCAAACTACTTCTTTATCTTTTTTAAAAAGATTAATTTGCTTTCGGGCAAATCTTAAAATGTCTTTGAAAAGCTTCTCTTCCATTTCTTTAAGATCAATCTTTTTTTGAAGATAAAGCGCAATCCAGCGATACTCCAAGCCAAAACTTTCAATTTTTTTCCAGGAAAGCCCAGATTCTTTTAACCTTTTAACTTCTTTTACCATTCCTTTTTTAAATCTTTTTTTAAGCCGAATTAAAATCTTCTTTTTTAACTTTTCAAAAGGAAGATCAATGCCAATTTTTAAAACTTCAAAACTTTTTCTCTTTTTTATTTTTGGAAACTCTAAAAGATTTAAGGCAATCTCAAGGCTCCGAATCAATCTCACTTTATTTTCTTTATCAATCTCTTTAGCTCTTTGAGGGGCAATCTTTTTTAAAAGAGAAAAAAGTTCTTTCTCTGATTTTTTTTGCAGTTTTTTTCTTAACTTAAAATCTGGTTTTACTTCTGGAAGCTGCCAATCTTCAATTAAAACCTTAATCCAAAACCAGCTTCCACCACAAATGATTGGCAGTTTCCCTTTTTTTAAAATTTTTTCAATCGCTTCTTTAGCTTTTTTTTGAAACTGAGATACCGAAAATTGCCTTTTAGGAGAAGCAACATCTAAAAGATAATGTTTGATGCCTTTCATTTCTTTTTTGGTAATTTTTCCTGATCCAAGATCCATCCCTTTATAAACTTGACGAGAATCAGCTGAAATTACTTCACCATTAAATTTTTGAGCTAATTTTACTGCTAGATCTGATTTTCCCGAAGCCGTTGGTCCTAAAATTACTAAGATCTTTGGTCTTTCTTCCATAATTTTTGAACTAATTTTTCAAAAACCTTTCCTCTTTCTTTGGTATTTTTAAAAAGATCCAAAGAAGCAAAACCTGGAGAAAATAAAATGATTTCATTTTCTTGAGCTAATTTTTTGGCAAGCAAAATTGCTTCTTCTAAATTTGAAGCAAGATATTTTTCTTTCTTTTTCGCTAAAATTTGATAGAGCTTTTTTGAAACTTCTCCAAAGCAAATTACGGCTTTAATAGTTTTATTTTCCAAAATTTCTTTTTTTAAAGGCTTTAAATCAATTTTTTTCTCTTTTCCTCCCAAAATCAAAATTTTGGGCTGAGAAAAACTTCTAATTGCGGCAATGGTAGCATAAGGATTAGTAGAAGCAGAATCATTGATAATTTCCACTTTTCCAATCTTTCCTAAACTTTGAAGATGGAAAGGAAGAGGTCTAAAACTTTCAATGGTTTTTTTCAAATTTTCTTTTTTTATTTTCAAAACTTTCCCTAAAGCCAAAAAAGCCGAAATAATTTTTAAGTTATGCTCGCCGGCAAGTTTAATTTTAAATTTTTCTTTCAAAGAAGGATCAAGATCAAAGAAAATTTTTCTTCCCTTGCCAATTTTTTCAATGTTTTTTACCTTTTTTAAAAGATTTTTATCAATAATAGCAAAATCATTTTTGTTTTGAAATCTAATTAAATTTAATTTTGCCTCAAGATATTCTTTAAAATTTTTATGCCAGTTAAGATGATCAGGAAAAATATCTAAAAGAACTGCTATTTTAGGTGATTTTTTTAAAGTCATTAGCTGAAAGCTTGAGAGCTCAACCACCGCAATTTGATAGTTTTTTTCCAAAAGATTAATCAAAGGAAAACCAATATTTCCAGCTAAAGCAGCTCTTTTTCCTTCTTTTTTTAAAGCTTTAAAAATTAAAGTCGCTAAAGTTCCTTTTCCTTTGGTACCAGAAATTCCAATGATTTTTCCCTTAAAACTTTCAAAAAAAATTTGAGTTTGAGTAAAAATTTTCCCTTTAAAGTTTTTAAATTCTTTTTTAAAAGGATAAACTGAAGGCGATAAAATTAAAATTTCAAATTGATTTAAATTTTGAAGATAATTTTTTCCCAAGATTTTGCCATATTTTTTGGGTACTTTCTTTTTCTCATCTTGATCTAAAATGGTAATATTTGGGCTAAATTTTTCTAAAAACTTTGCCATTGCTTTTCCTTCAATGCCAAATCCAACGATACCAATTTTTTTATTTTTAAAAACTTCAAGCTTCATTTTAAAGGAATTTTAATCTTTTTTTCTTTCTCAAGCAACAAAACTTTTGCGCCATAAAAATCAAAAAGATCTAAAATTCTCTCATTGGGCTTTTCTTTTAAAATTACCAGCTTTGGAGAAACCTTTTTCAAAAGAAAAAGGTTTCTTTCAAAATTTCCTGAAAATTTTAAAATTTCTGCTTTTAAGTTTTCTTCTTTCAAATCTTTTTTAAAAGAAGAAAGAAAAACAAAGCTTCTTTGAGGTCCTTCAAATCTAAGATTTGGGAAGGAAAGAAATTCGATTGAAAAATCTTTATAAAAAATTTTATCTTTCTTTTTAGCGATTAAAATTTTGGTGTTTTTTTCTTTTAATTTTTTCAAAAGCTTTAAAAAATTTTCCCTTGAAATTTTACTTTTTGGCAAAGAGCCATCCCAAATAAAAACACCAATTTGATAGCTTGAAATTAAATCTAAAAGTCCGCCAAAATGATTTAAATCAGTTTTGGTTAAAATAAAAACATCAATCCTTTTTTTCCAAAAAGGCAAAATTTGAGAAAGATTTTTTAAAATGGCTCCATTTCTTGAACCGCTATCAACTAAAATTAAAGTTTGAGAAGGAAGACAAAAAAGAATGCTTTCTCCGCCTTTTAAATCCAAAAAATAAACCTCTTCTTTATTTCCGAAAAAAAGAATTTCTTTCCAACAAAAAAGGTTAGCTAAAATTAAAACAAAAATGAAAAGAAAAATTTTCCTCATTTTTTAATGAAAAAGATTTTTAAAATCAAAAGATAAAAAAAGACAAACAAAATCAAAGAAATTCCCTTTGGAAATTTTATTGGAGGAAATTTTGAGAAAAAGTCAATCAAAATCAGCTGAAATTTAAAAAAAGGAAAAGCTAAAAAAGAAAGGAAAATGGCTAAGTTTTGAGAAAAAAATTTTAAGATCGCCAGAAGAAAAGAAAAAAGCATTGAAAAAGGAATTAAAGGTAAGATAAAAAGATTGGAAAGAAAGCCAATTAAAGGAAATTGAGAAAAAGTTTTCAAAATTAAAGGAAAAACCATAATTTGAGCCGCCAAAGTCGGAAAGAAAAATTTTTCTAAAAACCAGTTAAAATTTTCATTTTCCAAAATTTTTCTTAAAAAATCTTTTTTAACTTTTGCTTTAAAGCAAAGATAAAAATTTTTTAAAGAAGGAGTTAGATAAATCAAACCTAAGGTTGCCAAAAAAGAAAGCTCAAAACCCAAATCAAAGCAAAGAAGTTTGGGATTGAAAAGAACCATTAAAAAAGCCGCCAAAAACAAAGAATATTTGGGATGATATTGCCGTCCGCTTTTTAAAGAAAAAAGATAAATTCCAGCCATAATTCCAGCTCGAAGACAGCTTGGAAGAGCTCCAGTCATTAAAACAAAACCAAAAATTAAAAATAAACTGATCCAAAAACAAATAACTCTTGGAAAAAAGAAAATTAAAAAATGAAAAAGATAATGAGAAATTATTGAAACATTAAAACCAGAAAGAGCCACAATATGGGAAAGTCCAGCTAAATTTAGCTTTTCTTTAAATTGTTTTGAAAAAGAAACTCCTCTTCCCAAAATAATTCCTTTGGCAAACTCTCCTTCCTCGCCTAAAAAAAGAGAAGAAAGATTTTCTTGAATTTTTGAAGAAATTTTAAAAAGAATCTTTTTTAAAAAATTACCCTCATTTTGAGAAAGAATTTTAATTTTGGGAAAGTCAATTTCATAAAAAATGTTTTCTTTTTCAAAAAAAGAAGGCGCTTTTTTAAGCTTTCCTTCAATTTCAATAACATCCCCATAAGAAAACTCATAAAAATTTGGAATTTTTAGCAAAATTTTACCTGAAGGATTTTCTGAAAAAACTTTTATCTGATAAAAACCATTTTTCTTTTCTGGAATTTCAATTATTTTTCCTACAAATTTAATCTCCTTTCCCAAAAAAGGATGGAATCCACAGTCAAGAAAACTTTTCAAGCTATAAAAATGAAAATAAAAAGCTCCAGAAATTACCAGTAAAGAAAAAAATCCCAGGAAATAAACTGGGATTTTTGGTTTTTTAAAAGATAAAAAAAGAGAGGCTAAAAAACCAAAAAAAGGAAAAATTAAAACAAAATCAAGCTTAAAAGAGGCTAAAAAAATTCCTAAAAAGAAAGCTAAAATGCCCCAAAAAAAGATCTCAGCTTTGGGCATTATTTAGCTTACTTCTAAAATGAAATATTTCTTTTTTCCGGCTGGAGTTTCAAGTTCAACTTCATCATTAGCTTTTTTGCCCATTAAAGCTTTTCCTAAAGGTGATTCATTGGAAATCAAACCTTCCTTAGGATTGCTTTCCTGAGGTCCAACAATCTTAAATTCCTTAATTTGACCATCAACTTTTACTTTTACTTTTGAACCAAATTGAACCTCAAAAGTTTTTCTTTTTGAATCTGACTCAACAATTTTGCTTTCTTTTAAAATTTTTTTAAGCTCGGAAATTCTTTTCAAGAGCATCTGCTGATCTTCTCTTGCCTGAGCATAGGCAGCGTTTTCAGAAAGATCGCCTTCTTCCTCAGCTGCTTTAAGACGAAGCGAAATTTTCTTCATCTCTTCATTTTCAAGTCGCTCAAGTTCCTTTTTTAATTCTTCATATTTTTCTTTTGAGATATAGCCCATTGATTTAAAATTTCATAAATAATTGGTAAAGTATTTAAATGACCCCACTTCGCATCTTCTACCAAAACCACAAAAGAAATTTCTGGATCTTTATAGGGAAAAACTCCAACAAACCAAGCTAGATATTTCTCCTTCCCTACCTCCGCTGTTCCTGACTTTCCGGCAATCTCTAACGGAAGAGTTGAAAGATAATGTCCGGTGCCATAAGGTTTTCGAACCACATCTCTTAAACCTTCTTTTACTGCCTCAAGATTTTCTTTTTTAAAATGAAGCTCCTTTAAAATCTCAACTTTATCGTTTTTTAAAAGATGTGGTCTTATAATCTTTCCTCCATTAAAAAGACTGTTAAAAGCTACCAAAAGCTGAATTGGAGTCACTAAAATTTTTCCTTGCCCAATTGAAAGATTGTAAGTGTCTCCTAAATACCAATTATTGTCTATCTCTGGCAAATACCCGGATTTTTCTTCTAAAAGATCAATTCCAGTTTTTTTTCCAAAATTAAATTCTTTTAAATACTTGACCATTTTTCTTGCTCCAAGCCCTTTCATTCCTCTTCCACCACCTCCGACAAGATAAAAATAAATATCACAAGAAACCGCCAAAGCTTTTTTCAAATCAACTAAACCATGAATTTTCCAATCCCGAAACAAAGCATATTTTCCCGGAAAATAAGGATTTTCAATTTTAAGATATCCTGGGCGATCGTCAATTAAAGTTTCTGGTTTTATTATTCCTTCTTCAAGTGCGGCTAAAGCAAAAAAAGGTTTAATAGTTGAAGCTGGGGGGTATTGTCCGCTAATAGCTCTATTATAAAGAGGATGATTAGAATTTTCAAATATCTCTTCAATTTTCTCTTTATCTCCCTCAATAAAAACATTATTATCAAAAGGAGGAAAGCTTACCATCGAGAGAATCTCTCCAGTTTTGCTCCTCATAATAATTAAAGCTCCTTTTTTTGAACCAATAGCTTCAAGTCCTTTTTTCAAAGCCTGCCAGCTAATTTTTTGAAGTGAGGCGTCAATGGTTAAATAAAGATCTTCTCCTTTCTCTGGCTTTTTAATTAAAATTTCTTTGAAACTGCCATCTTTTTTTCTTTCAATTATTTTTTTTCCCGGCTTTCCTCGAAGTTTTTCCTGATAAAAAGCTTCAATTCCAGAAGCACCAATCATCTCCGAAGGAAAATATTTTTCAAGTTCTTCTTCATTAGGTTTTCTTAAATAGCCAATCACATGAGAAAAAGCTTTTCCAAAAGGATAACTCCTTTTAAAAGTTTTTTCAAGATAAAAGCCTTTAAAAGAAAGAGTACTCATTTTAGCCGCTTCTTCAAGACTTAAATTTTCTTTTAAAAGAATCTTTTCTTTTTTTCCTTTGCTTTCTTTAATTTTTTTTAAAATCTTTTCATCTTTAAAAAATTTTTCCAAAAGCTTTAAATCTTTTTCTTGAAAACTAAATTCTTCTGGCAAAAACCATAAAGAAAAAGAAACTTCATTTTCTGCCAAAACTTCTCCATTGCGATCAAAAATCTTAGCTCTTTTTTCAAGAACCGGAAAACTCCGAGAAATATTTGAAAAAGCTTTTTTTTGATAAATCTTGGCATCAATCACTGAAATCTTAAAAGCTACCAGAAGAAAAATCGCCATTAAAACCAAAATCAAATTTCTTAAATTTAAAAAAACCTCCTCTTTTAAAGGAAGCTCAATTTTCTTTTCCAAAAAATCTTCTTTTGAAGAAAAAAGTACCTCTTCCAGCTCAATTTCAAAATTTTTTTCTTTTTTTCTAAAAAACCTCATAGCCCTAAAACTTTAAGAGCCGGCAATTTTTTTGAAGCCAAAAATTCAAGCATCGCTCCTCCTCCGGTAGAATAAAAAATGTGATCATCTTTTTTTGAAGGAAAAAGAGAAAGCGTCTCCCCTCCTCCAATTACGGTAAATTTTTTCAAACTTTTTATTATTTGAGCCAGTTTTAAAGAAGAAAAAGTAAACCTTTCATCTTCAATCAACCCTAAAGGACCATTCCAGATAATCGTCTCTCCAACTTTTAAAATTTTTTCATAAAAATCTAAAGTTTCTTCTCCAAGATCTAAAATCTTAAAATCGCTCTCTTTTGTTTTTAAAAGATCTTTTAAACTAAGATAAATTTTTCTTTCATTTTTAAGAGCATAAAAATCAATCGGCAAAATTACTTTAGAAAAATTTTTTTGAGCAAAAGAAAGAAAATTTTCATCAACCAAAGAACTTCCAATATTTAAACCTTTAGCTTTCAAAAAAACATTTGCCAAGGCTCCGCCAAGCAAAATGGCTGAAGCTTTCTTTTGCCAGAATTTAATTAAAGGAATTTTGGTGGCAATTTTTGCTCCTCCTAAAATCAAAATTACTGGCGGCTTTGGCTTTTTTAAAAGAGAAGATAAAACCTCAACTTCTTCTTTAGCTCGAAACCCGTAAAAATTTTCCATCATTTTTGGCAGAGCATAAACCGAAGCATGTTTTCGATGAGCCACCGAAAATGCTTCAAAAACGTAAAAATCAGCTAGCTCTTTTAACCTTTTGGCAAAATTTTTATCATTTTCTTTTTCTTCCTTGTAAAATCTTAAATTTTCAAGCAAAAGAAGCTCACCAAATTTTAATTTTTCAATTTTTTCTTTCACTTTTGGACCAATGACATCTTCTCCAAAAAATATTTTTCTTTTAAAAATCTTCTCAATAAAAGGAATCAATTTTTGAGTGCTTAGATTCTTTTCCCTTCCTCTAGGATTTCCAAGATGAGTTGCCAAAATAACTTTATGATTATTTTTCAAAAGATAATCAATTGTTTTTTTGCTTGCTTGAATTTTAAAATCGTCAAGAATTTTATTTCCTTTAAATTTGACATTAAAATCAACTCTTAAAAAGATCCTTTTTCTTTTTTCTTTTAGAAAAGTAACAATCATTTTCTTTTTAAAACCACCACTAAACTTTCTTTGGAAAAATCTTTGATTTTATAAGGGAGATTTTTTTCAAGTTTTTTTGAAAAAGCTTTAATTTCTTCTAAAGAAAGCATTTTTTCTGGAGGAAGTTTTTTTCTTGCCGGACCTAAAGCCATATAAGATTTGACTTCAATAAACTTTGGCAAACCTTTTTTGATCAAAGAAAAGAATTTTTCGGCTTGAGTGTTTATATCCCGAATAAGAGTGATTCTTAAAACGGTCTGACATCTTTTTCTTTTTAAAACTTCAAGGCTTTCCAAAATCTTTTTCCAAAAATTTTTTTTGGGTCGGTTAATTTTTAGATGAGATTTTTCATCAAAAGCGGTTAAACTTAAATAAAGAAAGGTAGGATGAATTTTTCTTAACACTTCAGGTCGAGTTCCATTGGAAACCACAAAAACCGAAAAATTTCTTTTTTTATATTCTTCAATCAGCTTTTCAAGATAAGGATAAAGAGTTGGTTCACCAATAAGAGAAATTGCCACCTGATTAGGTTCTAAAGCTTCCTCTAATTTTTTTCGATTAACTTTAGGATCACCAAAAAAACCTTCTAAAAGCTTTCTTTGAGCTTTTAAAGAACCTTCAAAAATTGATTTGGGCGGATCCCATTTTTTGATTTTCTTATAAAGCGGCGGGCGCCAGCAATAGATACAATTTTGATTACAAATCAAAGCTGGGGTCATCTGAAGGCAGCGATGAGATTTAATACCATAAAATTTTTGCTTATAGCAGACCCCTTGATCTTTTAAAGACTTTTTAAGCCAAAAACAAAGCTTAACGGCACTATGATTTCCAACCAAATAATATCCTTTAAATTTCTTTGCCATATTATTCTTTTTTAATCTTCTTTTTTTCTTCTTCAACTAACTTTTCAAACTCCTCTTTTTCAATAGTCTCTTTTTTCATCAAAATTTGAGCCACCTTATCTAAAAACTTTCGATGCTTTTTTAAAATTTTCATTGCGGTTTTGTAAGCCTGATCAATAAATTTTTTAGTTTCTCGATCAATCTTGGCTGCCACTTCATCAGAATAATCTTTTTCCACCGCAATTTCCCTTCCCAGAAAAACTGGCTGAGAAAACTTTCCAAAAGCAATTGGACCTAAAGAAGACATACCATACTTAGTGACTAAAGCTCGGGCAATATCAGTGGCATCTCTCAAATCATTTGCCGCTCCAGTGGTAATTTCACCAAATACTAATTTTTCAGCTGCATAGCCTCCAAGCAAAGATGCCAAATCTGCCAAAAATTCGGTTTTAGTTTTAAAATGTTTCTCTTCTTCCGGCAATCTTAAAGTATAGCCAGCGGCTTTGCCTCGAGCTACAATTGAAATTTTTTGAACTTTGCTTGAAGAAGGGGTAAAAGCTGAAACAATCGCATGACCGGCTTCATGATAAGCGGCAATTTTTCTTTCTTTCTCAGATAAAAGAAAACTTTTTCTTTCTGGTCCTAACAGAACTTTTTCAATTGCCGCTAAAAATTCTTCTTGGCTAACCACTTTTTTATCTTTTCGAGCTGCTAAAATCGCCGCTTCATTGACCAAATTTTCAAGATCAGCTCCAGAAAAACCAGGCGTTCTTTCAGCAATCACTTTCAAATCAACATCTTTAGCTAAAGGAATATGCCGGGTATGAATTTTCAAAATCTCTTCTCTTCCTTTAAGATCAGGCAAATCCAAAACAATCCTTCGATCAAATCTTCCCGGTCTTAACAGCGCCGGATCCAAAATATCAGGTCGGTTAGTGTTATGAGCTAAAACCGGACTTTCTCCAGCAAAAAAGGCTTCATTTTCACAGCCACAGAAATCATAAACATAGCCATTATAAGGAATTTTCTTTACCGAAATTACTTTTGGAAGACGAGTGGGGCTATTTTGAGAAAAACCTCCAAAAGGATTTTGACTTTTAGCAAAAGAAAGTCGATAAGCCACCGTGGCTTTTAAAGGCTTACCATCTTTAATTTTTCTTCCTTCCTTGGCAACAAATTTAGTCACAAAAGGCTTAAAGCCATGCATTCTTGCCAGCCAATTAGCTTCAATAATCAATCTTTTTGAAACTGAAGTGATTTCAAGAGCTCCTCTTTTATTAAAATGCCCGTCTCCTCTAGCCCAACCTTTAAGAAATTCAAGGAAGTATTCTTGAGGCAGCTCGAATAAAAACCAAGGAAGATGTTTATTTTGAGCCCCACTACCACACCAGTATTTAAAGAATTCCGCTACTGGTTTGGTATAATAAACCAAATTAATTGCTCCTTCGGTAATTTCTCTTTCTCGATCCGGCTCAAGGTTAAAAATTTTCTTCATTAAACCTTTAATATCTTCAATGATTTCTTTTTCATTTTTTCCAACGCAAAAATCAACTTCTTTTCGAGCATAGCCTTCAGCGACATAATATCCAAAAAGTCTCATCAAATCTTTAGTCACTTTCACTTTTTCTGGCAAAATTTCTTTAGCTTTGAAATATTCTTTTGAAAGAGCTCGAGGCAAATGAACCCCTCTTTGCCATTTTGAGATTGTGGTTTGAGAGAAACCAAATTTCTTTCCAATTTTTTCTTGGGATAAAGAAGATTGAAGCGCAAACTCATAAGCTTTTTGAATTTCAAAATTTTTGTCAAAAAGAGGCTGCCAAACTTTAAGCTCTAAATTTGGCTCTTTAAAATCTTCAAAAGCTCGAATTTCTCTAAACTTTTTAGAACTTCGATTAACTTTAAAAGGCAGATCAACTAAAATATCTCCGGGTTTTAATTCTGACACTAATTTTGGCTGAATACCTTGCTTGGTTCTCACAAACAAAGAATGATTTCCAGTGGTTCTTATCTTTCCACCAAGATATCTCACTTCATAAATTTCATTTACTTTGTGGCGATAAACACTTCGCACTTTTTTGAAAGCGGCTTTCTTAAATAAAATTCTAGGATAAAAAGAGCAATTTTTTGGAATTTTTCTTTCAAAACCTAAAACTTCAAGATCATCTTTCACAAATTTTTCAATTCTTTCTTCATTTTCTTGATAATAAGGATCAATTACTTCTTTAATTGGAAGAATTTCAATTTTCCCTCTTCGTTTTACCATTACTGGCGTCTCGCCAGTGATACTTGCCGCCATCACAATTAATCGATCTTCTTTTTCAAAACCATCCATTTCCACCAAAATTTGATTTAAAGTTTGTTCTCTTTCATCATGCCCACCTCCAAGCCCGGCACCTCTTTCTCTTCCAATAGCATCAATTTCATCAATAAAAAGAATCGCTGCCCCTTCTTTCTTAGCAGCTTCTTTGGCAGTTTGGAAACAATCCCGGACTCGCGCTGCCCCCACTCCGACAAAAAGTTCAATAAATTCAGAACCAGAAATATGAAAAAAAGGCACCCCAGCAGTTCCCGCGACTGCCCGAGCTAAAAGCGTCTTTCCGCACCCCGGGGGACCTACCAACAAAACACCTCTTGGAATTTTTGCTCCGATATCTAAAAATTTTTGAGGATTTTTTAAGAAATCAACAATCTCTTGAAGTTCTTCTTTGGCTTCTTTAAGATCAGCGACATCATCAAAAGTAATCCGATCTTTTTCAGGACGGAATTTTTTTAGTCGAGATTTCACAAAAGTAAAAGCTTGCCCGGCTCCTTTTTGGGCTTGCTTAAAAGACCACCAGAAAAGAAAAATCAAAAGCAAAATTGGCAAAATCGAAGGAATGATAAAGCCAAGCCAAAGTGCAAGTTGTGAATTTCCTTTGATTTCAATTTCAATTTCTCTCAATTTCTCCGGCGAAACTCCTAAATTTTTCAAAGTTTCAGTTAATCCAGTTTCCGGCTCTTTGGAGCTAATAAGAATCTTTTTATCCTTTAAAATTGCTTTTACCTCATTTCCAGAAACAACAATTTTTTTTACCTCACCCTCATTGATTTTTTGAGCAATCACATTAATCCCCACCTCTTTTATCTCAGGCTTAATTTCAAATTTTTTCACTGAAAAAAAGGAAAAAATAAGCCCGATTAAAAAGAGAATCAGAACAACCTCAATTATTCTTTTGATAACCTCTTTCATTTTCTAGAATTAAAATTATATCAGTTTTTCTTCTTTTTTTCAAACTTGCTTTATCTTTATTTTTTCGATAAAATTTTTTCAAATGATCAAGCAAATAAAATATAAAAAATGTCATTGGATTGATATTTTAGAGCCCTCAGAAAAAGAAATTTCTTTTTTAAAAGAAAATTTTCATCTTCATCCCATAATTTTGGAAGAGCTAAAAAGACCTTCAAATCGCTCTCATGTCGAACATCTTGAAGAAGGGCTCTATTTTGTCTATCATGCCCCAAGATTTGAAGCTAAAATTGAAACTTCAGTTCCCCTGGAGGTTGATTTTTTACTTACCAAAGAAAGTTTAATCACGGTTTCTTATCAAAAAAATAACATCCTTGAAAAAATCTTTTCTCTTTGCGAAACCAATCTTGCCGCAAGAAATTTTTATTTATCTCAGGGTCCTGGTTTTCTTCTTTATCAGATTTTAGAAAAACATATCAATCTTTCTTTAAGACAGCTTGGTCATATCCAGGAAAAAATCCGAAGAGTAGAAGAGAAAATGTTTTCTGGAAAAGAAAAAGAAGTGGTAAAAGATATTTCCAAACTTAAAAGAGATATTTTAAATTTTCAATTAATTTCAAAACCTCAACTCACTTTACTTACTTCTCTTTTTCGAGAAGGAGAAAAATTTTTTGGAAAAAAATATAAAATTTATTTCTTTGATCTTAAAGAAGAATATGAGCATTTATGGAACGTTCTTTCCAATTGTCGCGAGGTAGTTGAAGCTTTGGAGACGACCAATGACAATCTTATCGAAATTAGACTCAACGAAATCATGAAACTTTTTTCAATTCTTGCCTTCGTTACCTTTCCATTAACGCTTTTTAGCTCTATTTTTGGAATGAACGTCGCTCATCTTCCAATTGTTGGTCATAAATATGATTTTTGGATCATTGTCGCCATTATGAGCTTTCTTACCTTTTTAATGTTTGCTATTTTCAAAATAAAAAAATGGATTTAACTTAAAAAATGGCAAAGATTTATTTTTACAATTATCTTTCTCGAAAAATTGAAAAATTTAAACCAATCCGAAAAAGAAGGGTCCATCTTTATTGCTGTGGTCCAACAGTTTATGACTTTGTTCATTTAGGAAATTTAAGAACCTATCTTTTTGAAGATCTTTTAAGAAGAGTCCTGGAATATAATGGTTATCGAGTGAAACATATTGTTAACATCACCGATATCGATGACAAAATTATCAAAAAATCCCAAGAAGAAAAAATTGATTTTAGAAAATTAACCCAAAAATATACCCGCTATTTTTTTCAAGATTTAAAAGTACTTAACATTAAAAAAGCCACCAAGTATCCTCGCGCAACCCAAGAAATTCCAGCAATGATTAAACTTATTCAACTTCTTTTAAAAAAAGGTTATGCTTATAAAACTTCTGATGGAATTTATTTTGAAATCTCAAAGTTTAAGGATTACGGAAAGTTATCTCAAATAAAAAAAGCTGATCTTATTTTAGGAAAAAGAATTTTAGCTGATCAGTATGATAAAAAACACATTTCTGATTTTGCTTTATGGAAATTTAGAAAACCGAACGAACCTTATTTTAAAGCGCCTTTTGGGGATGGACGTCCCGGCTGGCACATTGAATGCTCGGCAATGGCGGTCAAATACTTAGGAATTCCTTTTGATATTCACTGCGGCGGCATTGATCTTCTTTTTCCCCACCATGAAAATGAAATTGCTCAAAGCGAAGCGGCTTTTGGAAAAAAATTTGTTAACTTTTTTATTGAAGGAGAACATCTTTTAGTTGAAGGAAGGAAAATGGCAAAAAGTCTTGGAAATATCTATACTTTAAAAGATTTAAAACAAAGAAAACTTTTACCTTTAAGCTTCAGATATTTCTGCCTTCAAAGTCATTATCGAACTAAACTTGATTTTTCTTTCAAAAAATTAGAAGAAGCCCAAAAAGCTCTTCTTAACCTCTGGCAAAAAGCGGCTGATCTTTTAGTTGAAAGTCAAAAACAAAAACTAGAAAAAACTAAATTTGAAAAATTTCAAAAAAGATTTTTAAAAGAAATTAATTTTGATTTAAATAGCAAAAAAGCTTTTGAAATTCTTTACCAGGTTTTAAATGAAAAAACTCTAAATTCAAAAACAAAACTTGCACTCCTTCTTGATTTTGATAAAGTTTTTGGTCTTTCAATTGAAAAAATTTTAAAAAAGGCTAAAAAACGGCTTCCTTCAAAGAAAATTCTTTCTTTGATTAAAAAAAGAGAAGCTTTAAGAAAAAAAGGTGATTTCAAAGAAGCCGATAAAATCAGAGAAAAAATTAAAAAAGCCGGCTATCAAATTGAAGATCTAAAAGAGGGAACAAAGCTTAAAATCGATTTAAAAAAGATTTTAAAAATATGAATGAAATTTTAAGATTTTTGTTTCTCCTGCTTTTAATGGAAATCTTTTTTGCAAGTCATTTTTCTTTTCTTACCTTTAGCTTACTTTTCTTTTTCCTTCTCTGGCAAACTTTAAAAGCTACCAAAAGGCTAAGAAAAATTTTAGAGCTTTTTTTCATTGCTTTTATTTTTTTTACTTTAGCTAAAAATTATTCCTCTTTTCAATTCCATCTTTTAGCCTTTATTTTTGCTTTAATCTTTTCTTTTTTCCTTTCTTCTTTAAAAACCAAAACTACTTCTTATCATCTACCACTTCTTTATTTTCTTTACCTTTTTTTCTATCAAACCAATTTTCCTTTATTTTTCAAAATCCTTTTCCTTTACTTCTCCTCAGCCTTTATTTTAGGAAAAATTTTTTCTTTGGAAAAAAATCAAAATTTTATCTTCGCCTTTTTAACTTGCCAAATTCTTCTCTCTTTCTCTTTTCTTTCCCTTCCCGAAGAAATCAAAGCCTTAACCACCTTTCTTCTTTCCTTTTCAATTTTCAGCTTTTTTCTTCAGAAAGCAAAAACTTATTCTAGCATTCTTAAGAATTCGAGAATTAGCTAAAAACTGAATTTTTAACTCTCTTGACGTCTTTTTATCTTGAGATCCTTGTATAGTTTTAAATTAAGGCTTTTAAGTTAAATTTGGTAAAAACTTTTCACTCTTTAACAATTTTTATTTTTTTGACTTTTTCCTTTTTAACTTTAGGGAGATGGATTTTTAAAATGCCTTCTTTTAAAGTTGCTTTTACTTTTTCCGGATCAATTTCTGAAGGCAAAATAATGGTTCGAGAAAAACTTCCCCAAAAGCATTCCTGATAAAGATAATCAACTTCATTTTCTTTAGGATTCATTTCTCTTTTCCCTTTAATGGTGATCATATCACCGCTTAAAGAGATATCAATGTCATCAGGACTAACTCCAGCCACTGGAGCGACAATCACAATTTCATCATCGGTTTGATAAACATCAACTGTTAGCCGACCTTCCTCTTCTTCGCCTAAAATTTTCTTTTGAGAATCAATTTTAATTTTCCTGGCTTTTGAACCAGCTTCAATAATTCCAAAATTCTCTTGATTTAGATTAAAATCTTCTCTTTCCATCATTAATTTAAATTTTATTTCAAAAACTTTTTAAAAGCAAATTCAAATTGTGGAAAACTCACTTCTTAATTTTTTCAAATTTTTTTTCAAATAAATGCGATCGCAATTAAATTTCAGTATTTTCTTAATTTTTTAAAAGCCAACTTTAAAGGAAGACTTAAAAGAAGAAGGAAAAATAAAAGGAAAAGGAAAATTAAAGCTTTGAAACCGATTTTTTCTAGAGAATAAATGGCAAAATTAAAGCCGGCATGAAGAAAGGTTGAAAAGATTATTCCTAAAATAAGAAGACTTTTTTTCATTTTCAAAATACTTAAAGCCCAAAAATATCCTAAAAGAGCGGAAGCACTGGCATGTAAGAAAGTCGCTCCCAAAAACCGACCTAAAGCGACAAAGAAAAGATCAAAAAAACCAAAATTTTCTTCAAAAAAACCAGCAAAAAGATAAAGCCAATTTTCAACTAAAGCAAATCCCATAGCAGCAGTAATTAAATAAATCATCGGATCAATGGCTTCATCAAATTCTTTTTTTCGAGAAACTGAAATTTTAGCTGAAAAAAATTTAAAAAACTCTTCAATAAAAGCAAACCCGATAAGAGAAACCAAGGGAATTTTTTTAAAACTACCAGTCAGAGAAAGAAGGCTTTCAAAATAAATTGCTGGCAGCGTGGCAAGCATGCCATAAAAAAAGCATAAAAGTAGAGTCTCTTTAGGTTCGGGTTTGGGATCTTTTTTTAAAAAATAAATAAGCCAAATAAAAGAAGGCAAAACCCCAAAGCAAATTGCTAAAATTATGTGAACTAATTTAATTTCCATTGAGATTTTTAAGACTAGGATCAAGTGAAAAAGCTTTTTCTAAAGCAGAAGAGGCTTCTTTTGTTTTTCCAATTTTTTTCAAAGCAACGGCAAAATTATACCAAGCTTGAGCATCATCAGGATGATGTTTTAGATATTTTTCATAAGCAAAAGCAATTTGGGACCAGTTTTGATTTTCTTTTAAAGTCAAAATTAATCTTTCAAATCTTTGTTTTTCTTTCCAAAACTGCCAGCCAAGTTCAATGGCTTTAAGATAAACTTTTTCAGCTTTTTGATAATCTTGAATGATATAATAAAAATGACCTAAAACTTCATAAGGACGCCAAGAAAAAGGAGCCACTTCATTAACATAAAAATTCAAAATTTTCTCTGCCTCAGGATAATTTTCTTCATAAATATAAACCTGAGCTAATTCCATCAAATAAATTGGTCTTTTAGGAGAAAGCTTTAAGCCTTCTTTTAGAACCTCTTTTGCTTTTTGATAGCCATCTTTTATCTTCAGATATTGTTCTCCCATCCAGTAAAGTCTTCCTAAAATAAAGTAAACTTGAGGATCATAAGGATGAACTTTTTTTCCTTTCTCAAGCTCACTGGTAATTTTTTCATAAAAATTTTTAAGTTTTTGAGAATCTTTAAATTTTTCTAAAATCTGAGGGTAGCTAATCAAAGTCCAGCCACCTCTTTTCTGAATATCAAACAAAGTAAAAGGTGAATTAATCTTCAAAGCTTCGTTAAAGTACACTTCGGCTTGAGAAATGTAACCTGAAGAAAAAGCTGAAATGAAAAATCGAAGATATTTGTTGGATTTGTAAGGAAGCCAGACGCATTCAATTAAAAGGAAAATTACAAGTAAGCCTGCCAAAATTTTCAAACCAATTTTAATTCCTTCAAAAATTTTCTTTTTTTCTTTTATTTCTTTTTTCTTTTCTTCCTTTCTTTCCTTTAAAGCTTCAGTTTCAAAATAAAGCAGTGCCAAAAAAGGAAAAAGACCTAAATACATTGGAAAAGTGTCAAATAAAAAGATAGCTTGGAAAAGATAAGCCAGATAAAAAGAAGTCAAAAGAGCCGTAGGAAAACGTTTTTCTTTGTTTTTTATTAATCTAAAACAAAGATAAAGAACACTTCCAATGAAAATTAAATAGAAAACAAAAAGGAAAATCCCTCCTTCGCAAAGAACCTGAAGATATTGATTGTGAACTTTATCAAACCAAGGCTCGCCTGCTTCAGGAATTCTTGGATCAAGGTGCTTATTAAAGCCAGCAAAAAAGTTTTCCGGACCCCAACCCAAAATTGGTCTTTCTTTAAAAACTTCTAGAGCCACTTTCCAGGTCCGAAACCTTTGAGCTAAAGAACCTTTTTCTAAAGAGAGTTCAATTGTCAGGCGCTTAAAAATTGGATTTTTCTTGACCCAATCAGCTTCCTTAAAATGAAGCAAAATCCCCCAAAAAACGGCTCCAAGAAAAATTAAAATTAAAAGAAAAAGAGCGATTTTTTTGTATTGATGAAAATAATAAAGATTGAAAAAAAGAGTGAAAAA
>Ga0190307_1000140_pt1 | contig 22920 bp, 39 predicted proteins | sample 48700745_MG_FD_161653 | JGI IMG/M metagenome (GOLD analysis project Ga0190307, IMG submission 161653) | Hydrothermal vent sediment bacterial communities from Southern Trench, Guaymas Basin, Mexico - 4870-07-4-5_MG | ecosystem: Environmental > Aquatic > Marine > Hydrothermal vents > Sediment ... | reverse complement strand
TTCCCGTTTAGTCCCAAGGCGGGCTGTTTGGGGATTTACGCAACCGTTCTTCCCAGCTCCGCCTGCTTCAGATACCATCGCCAATCCTTCATTTCAATCCGCCAAGCGAACGCTTTTAACATCGCGGTTCATAACCCGCGCGCGCCGTCTGGGAGTTCAATTTTTCCAGATTGTATTTTGGCCATATCCACGATTCTATCACCGAAAATCAATTTCATATCCTCTTTTTTCGTGGGCATTTAATCACCATTTTCTAACTTCTCTACCTCAAAATCGTAGGTTTTCGACCACATTGAAAGCAGTTCGAGTTTAATTTTTTCTAATTCAGTAACTACCATTGAAATTTCGCTGTTCGTTAGCGAATCTCCAAAATCAACATCGGTAACAATCCTCGTATCTCCTTTCTCATCTATGAAGGTTTTGATTGAGATTTTCATCTTAAACCACTTTATTTAAAACTAAATGAATAATACACTCTTTCTTACCATCTTGCGTCCCTAAAGTTAATCTTATGCTGTGGTTATCTCTGTTTTTAATCTCTTTAACTTCCAGCACATAATACTCATTCCAAGAGATTTCATAATGAATTGAGACTCTTCTTACCTTTTCCTTTAAAAATTTTACAATTTTTTCAATCATTTCCCATCACCATCCTCAAAAACATCCTTAAATGCGAGTTTGAAGAGCCATTCGTTGAACTTTTCTAAAATTTCCTCAGTATGAAGTCCTGAATCTTCTTTATATTCTTCAATAAATTCCTTTCTCCCCCAGCCTCCGCGGCGTGGTGGCACGGAGTTGGCTTCCCCGTGCTCTTTCTTCTACCGACCTGCTGTCCGCCAAACAGCAGGTTCGAGGGAGACCACCGCCGATTTTTTCGCTCTCGGGCGGGCTAATCCCGCCCTTGCGAGCGGGCTGTTTGGGGATTAAGGTATTTCTTGATAACTTTCTCAATCTCACGGAGCTCGCTGAGTCGTGCTTCCATGCATGCGATACACGTTACCGCAACATCCTCCTCGAACTCATCTTCCGCTTTTCGGAGAGTTTTATACTCATCTTTTAAGTCTCTCATCAATTCTTTCCTTCTTTGTCTAATGTATTGTAATAATCCTCTAATACACCTCATAAGTTCACCTCCACCAAAACGTCCCAGGGCGGGCTGTTTGGGGATTCTGCTTACATCCATTCCCGGACACCTTACCGCGCGCCCTCTCCCGCTCCTTCTCCCGCAGTCAGGCTACGGCGCTGCGGGACGCCTCTGGCTGCGGCGGTTCAGTCGAGCATCCCGTGCTCCTTCCACCACAAGTGCTTCCAATGGTTTACAATCATCTTCCCTCATCCTTCAGTTCGATTATATGATAGTGCCTGTGCTTGACTTCGAGGATGTTGAAGCTCCTTACCTTGAACTTTTCCTTTTGTTTGAGCGGTGATACCGAAACGACGTTGTGAAGCACTATTTTACTACCCCGCTTAGCCATTTTGTATCGCTGCAGCCATCCAAAGTGAACCACGGGATTGTATCTTGAAAGCAGCACGAGCGGAATTTTTTTCACCTTTTCCTTCCTTCTGTTGTTGTTAAAACCTTCCCTTACTTTTCGAAAGCACTCCTCGCAGTAGTAAAAATTATCTCCCGAAACGTTTATCTTCACCTTCGCATCGGCACCGCATATCCTGCACTTCATGGCATCACGGATTTTGGTTGAGCCGTACCATACCCTACCTTACCACACCACACCAAACCCCACCACACCATACCCGACCAAACCCGGGCGAAGTCCATGCGCTTGTCGCAGAGTTTGCAGCGTATGGTCGGGGATTTTTCGGGTTCGATTGATTCGAAGGTTTTTGTTTCATTTTTATCTTCCTTTTACTCACTCGCTCACCTTGCGCTCGGCTAACTCCTCTAACTGCGCGCGCATGCGGATGAGCTCCTTGAGTATCGAGGCGCTGAAATACACGAAGATTAGTATCAAAGCGCAGAGCAGGGCTTCGAAGGGTACGAGATTGTAGTTCACTATTTCGTTGAGCAGGTGGAGTTTTTCTATTTCCATGTAGGTTTCTGGAGAGGTGTTTATCAGGTTTCTGAGCTGGGTTTCGTTGGCGCGCGTGTAGAGACCTATCCAATTTATTCCTATCGTTGAGTTGATGCCGCCTATTCGGTGGTAAATTAGCTGGTGCACCCGCTCGTGGGGCAGCGCCGTGAAGTACAGGGTGAAGATCAGCACCGCAGCCATCACGAGAACCGTGCGGTTGGCGAAGTCCATTATTTCACCATGTCGAAAATCGAGCGGCATCTAATAAAAAGCGGTATTTCATATATCTTTCCGCAATCTTCTACATACTGAAATTCTATTTTTAGCACATACTTTGAATCCTTTCCCATTTTAATTAACTCCGTATTTTCGGTTGAATCTGGGTAATTTGAAATATGGAAAACCTCGCATGATTTGATGAGTTTTTTAGTAAACTTACAATAATTCTGCAGCCATTTTTTTACTGATATTATGTTGATTTTTATACCCCTGAATTTACAGAAGTTTTTTATAAATTCATTAATTTGAGGATCATTAGGTCCGTTAAAGATTATGCTTACGCGGTTACAATCCAATCCTGCATATTTGAGCCCTAACACATAATATGCACACTTTACAACATGGATATTTTGCAGTCCTGTTTTCTCCAGATTTTTACTTTCGTAAATGTATATATGTCCGTCTTTATATCTCCAATTATCAACCTTAATATTGAAATTAATTTTTTTGATGAAGTTGTTCGATAACAAAAAATCCAAAATCGATTTTAATCTTCCTTTGTATGCTGTAACCCATATAGCCTTTTTTCTTTCTTTATATACAGTTCTGAAGTACCCTTTTTTACACACCATACACTTTCTAGTGCGTTGATCTTCTGCTTTTATATATTGACCGCAGAACGGGCAGCGCTTCCAACCTGTTGTTATTTTTTCATACCTACTTAACTCAGCAACCGTGAAAAATTCGTTTGATTTACTCAAAAAATCATTAAGGTTGAAAACTATTCTATATTTTTCTGTTTCATATCCTCCCTTTCTTGGTTTTGGTTTGAAAATAATCTCATTTCCGCTTTCATCAATAAGTTTGAATGTTTTTCTAACACCGTAGATATTTTTCAGATATTCATTATTCTTTTTTATTATCGATTTTAAAGTTTGCTCTGATTTAATATCCGACTTAATATCTCTAAATGTGAAATATACTAATTTTTCAAGTGACATACCTTTGAGTTTGTTAACTTGTTGTATATTATCAACATCTGTTTCGGTTTTCAATACGACCATTTACTCACCTTCCACACTGCGGGCATTTTTCAAATTTGCTACTGTATTCCGCACCGCATGAGGGGCATTTAATAATTTGGTATCGCTGGGTAAGCGGTTTTTGAGGTTTTTGTTGTTTGAAATATTCCTCAAGGATGTGAAGTATGACGAATGAGCGTGTCTTGCGGATTTTATGTGCTAATTCATCTATTTGTTGAAGTAAGCGCACTGGCATGCGTATTCCAACAAAGTCTTTATATTCACGCCTTTTCATAAACATTACCGTAAGGAGACCACCCATCTGTGATGGGTGGAGAGACTGGGTGGTCTGGTTAAACACAAATTGTTTAACGTTAAACACTTCCTACTCCTACTTTTACTTAGAGTAAATGTATGTATAGCCATAGGGTATGTATGTATAGCCATAGGGGTTCCTAAATATAGATATTCCTTGTGTTTAACGTTAAACACTTCTACTACAGGTTTTACTTGGAGTAGATGGTTATTTTGTTTAACAATTTTCATTTTCACACCTTTATTTCTGGGTTCCTTGCCCAAGCTAATAGCTGTGCTTCGCTGATGTCGATACCTAGCTTGGTTTTAATTAACCGTGCCCTGCCTTTAAGATATTCTGGATTCTCTCTTATCAGTTTGATGGACTCTCTAACAAGTGGTATCTCAAGGATTTGTCTCTCTTTTTCTTTTATCTCTCTTATTTGCTTTATCATTACTTCGAGTGTGTTTAGCCTTGTTTCGTATCGCTCATTGATTTCCCTCAGCTGTTTCTCGAGTTTTTTTCTCTCAATTTCCCATTCTCTTTTTATTTTTTCTTTCTCCCTTTTCAGTTCATCGAGGTTTTTAACTTCATTCTGCAGCCTTGCCCTTAATGCTTCTTCTGCTATCTGTGATATGTTGATGCCTATTTTTCTCGCTAAAGATAGAAGGTCAGCGTCAATTGTAATGTGAGTTGAAGCCTTTCTCATTCGCTTGCACCATTCCATTTAGTGCTATCCACGATCTCAACATCTGCGTTAGGAAATTCCTCTTTAATTTTTTCGATTGTCTCTTCGATTATTTTATCAATCTCGCTTTCACCGAGTGCTCTGGCACAGGGAAAATTACCATTGTAGTGCATGCACCCTTTTTTAAATTCTTTTGAACTTTCCATTGCACATGCAAAATTTTCGCAGTATTGCTTAGAAACTTCTGCTGAGCTTTTGAATACCAAAATCTTTTTCTCGTTCACCACACTGAACATTTGTTTTACCAAATCTGGGCAGAAGAATCTTTCACTCACCGCTCACACCTCTTTATGAGCGTATGATTCATTCCAAACCCCTCTTATCCTCCAATCGTCGATTAGAGGAATGTAACACCATCTCACTGAAATTATGGATGCTTGCGAAAGCCAAAGAACCAAGAATTAATAAGGGTATATCTTCATCTTTTATAGGTGGTGTGTCTACAATCCTCACCGCTCACACCTCCTCTTCCATGTATTTTTTCAGATAACCCTTACCGTACTTTCGCTCAAGGTATTTGTAGTAGATCTCTTGGAAACAGTGAAGAAAAAACAATCCTGTGAAGAGTGCTATAGCTGCAAATCCAAAATCTCTGTTATACGCTGCGATTGTTGATGTTATTAGACATATTCCTCCTCCTATTAAACTTGTTAATCTATCATACGTTTTCCTCTTCATCCTCATATCACCCTCACGTTTTCCTCCCCGCACCGGCACACGTAGCTTTCCTTTACCGCTTCCTTGCTGCGTGCTAATACCACCGTTTGCCCGCACCGCCAGCACACTACCAAAAACGCCTTAACATCGTTGCTCGGATCTCGCTCTTTAATTTTCTTCAGATGTCGCGCCCACTCAAGGAGAAGGTCAGCCATGCGAAATCACTTTCTTCATACAGTAAATAGGATGTGTAAATTTGTTATAAATAAAATCATCTCACATCCCTCGTAACCCTGTCTCGGCAGAGCGCCTCATCGCGCTCCCCCCGCTGCGCCCCTTTCGACCCTCTGGCGATGCCTTCGGGTCAGTGCCTCGCTCACCACTCATAGACATCGAGGCGTCTCTAATGCGGTGAGCATGAGAAAACCGAAGCGAGGAATAGTTCGCCAAAATATGCGCTTCCCTAACCCTGCGCTCGTGTTCTGCGATTTTCCAGGCGATTTTTTCTATTTTGATATAGCCAGACCTAATACCGAGTAGTTGCTTTAACTTGAACAACACAGAAATTTTAAGCGGGGATGTGGAATTTTTTCCAATGCCCCCGGCAGGACGTGTAATTCTTTCACCGTCCCCACCGAACAGTTGTAAAAATTTTTTCATTCTTTACTCACCTTCTTAAGACAAATTTATGATTGCGAATTTTTTGAAAGGTTTAGGCACGTAAACATGAGGCAGCTTTCGCTTCTCACGGAGTATTTTGAATTCTTTTTGGTCAAGATTCGCAAGAATATTAGCACACTTCTCACAAACGAAAAAACTCACTTCTTCCTTCCCGTTCAAATCAATTATCTTCACTTCACGCATATTCAATTTTTTGGCATTTTCAATTACGCTAATTTTTTCATCACACTCAAAGGACCTTTCGCACAGCAAACAAGAAATCAAGGCACGTTTCATGTTATTAATATACCACTCCTACCTTTTAAATACTTTTCTATACTAAAAAATATATTTTTTCCAACCGAAAAATATTTATATACTAATAGTGTATATTAGTATAGGTGAGTGAGATGGAAACGGAAGAAATAAAGTTTGTGAAGGACAGCTTCGGAGACAACGTCGTAAAGCTTTCCGACCTTGTTTCGTACAATCCAAAACTGCGGAAGTGGTGCGCAAAAATCACAGGGTATGAAGTGAAAATGGTTGGAAAAAGAGAGCCAGAGAAGCGGGTGTTTTTCAAACGAGAGTTTTTACCAAGAAGTAAGATTCCAGATGGAGGTATCGGAATCGACGTCAGCACAGTAAAACCAGGGGATATTCTTGAGGCTCACGGAGAGTCATGGAAACACAGCATCAACACGTACTATCAAGTGGTTGAAATAGGAGAAAACTCAATCAAGTTGGAATGGTTAGGTAACGACAAGGACCTCTCGAAAGTTATAGCAGCGCTGAACCGCCAAGCATGATTTTGTTTTTATTTTATCTCCCGCAACCGCAGTAACATGCGGGCGGGGGGAGGTGGAAAAATGCAAACAATAACCGCAAAGGTTTTGAGGGATGGAGAAACAGTATTCCAGCAAAGATATAGTGATGTAACAGTTAAAATGTTGCAACAGAGATTGGAAAATGACTACTACAGGAAAGTCAGAGAAAAATCAGAGCCTTCTTTTAGACCTAACTGGTATATCCAGAAAATAGTTTTAAGCGACGGGAAGGAAATAATACCTCCAGAACCGTTTCAGTTGCTCCAGGAAATCAAACAAGTAATAGCGCCAGCAGTGGCACTACAAGAATTCCCATATCCGTTTACTATTGGTTTGGACTTTGATTTGCAGAAACTAATAAAGGAATTTACAGAGGATGCAGGAGTAAAAAGCAAAGTTCAGGAATTGGCACTGAAAACCAGAGACAAGATAATGGAACTGTGGCAGGACACAGTAATACCAGACGGTGCAACAGTGATTGTCAGAGAAGTGTGGGATTGAATTTTATTTCCCTTTTTTATCTCCGCCGCCGCTGGACAAGGCGGGGCGGGGGGAGGTGAAGAAGATGTTTGTGTTGGCGATGGAAAGATTGGGAGAGAAAAACTTGAACTTTTCGGTAGTTGGCCTTTACACAGGCGAAATGTTTTACGTTGTCGCTACATACGACAAACTCGAACAACTCAAAGACTTGGTACACAAAGTGATAGACGAGGAACTCGCCATGGAAAGATACGTCAGGGTCACATTATGCTTTCATGAGGGGATAATCGAGAAAGAAGAGGTCCAGAGGTACTTGGACAGCGAGTTTGCAGTATATGCAGTTTGATTTTATTTCCCTTTTTTACCTTTTTATCTCCGCTTCCGCTTTAAACGGCGGGGCGGGGGTGAAAGCGATGTTGGAAGGATTGAAAAAACTGCTCGGATTGGAAAGGGAATACGTTTCGTGGGAAGAGTTCCAAAAGATTTTAGCGAAAAAAAAATAAAATAAAAAATTTTCTTTTCCTTTTTTCTTTCTTATATTCGCTTTCCTTTCAAATCGCTTCTATTCCTTCTATACTCATAATAAACTTTTCCGCTTTTTGATATTCTTTTTCCTGGCGGCAATGCTTTTCTTGCTCTATCACGAGACAAGGATTTTCTTGTACCTGTTTGCCTATTTACGGTTTTTATTACTCTCGGTTTTTTCAAGGTTCTCGCCACTACCCACTTTCCGACCTTCACCAAATATTTTGTTTTTCTCGCCATTTCACACCACCATAAAAAACCTAAAAATAACCGAGCGCCTTCAATCACTTCTTAATTTTTTCTTCTATTTCTTTTTCTTTTTTCTTCTCCTTTTTCGAGCCATCACATCACCCATTAAAAAATAAAGTAAATCACCCTTTTCTCAATTTTTCAAGCGTTATAGCTAAGTTAATTCTCTGCTTGGTCTTCAAAGGCAACCTCTGATACCACCGCGTTTTTCTCAATCTTAACAAAGCGCGCTGCGAAATCTCACCATCCCTCGTTATCGGATTTACCCCTGTTAATCTACGAATCCTTGCTCTGTGCCTGAGAACCCATTTAGTCAATACACCGGGTCTTTTGATTGCTTGCTGAATCCATCTTCGATTTCGAGCCATGATTTTGAATGCGCGCATACCCTTTTTATTTGTGAAAATTGATGAGAGCCGAAAGAGTTAAATATTCCGAGTCACTTTTTGTTAAGAATCTTCCCGAATTTTCTCCTCAACTTCTCTAAATTTTTTTCGTAGTCCTCGAACTCCAGTCTGAGTTTGAAATAATGATTTCTTACACGGATCCCGGGCATCACTATCTCCTTCACTAACACCTTGGGTATCTTGAACACCTTACCGTCGTTCAGCACCAGCCTTATTTCCCTATCCCTTCTCCTCGCCATATCACCCACGCAGAGTTCTGTAAAGATAAAATCCAGTAATCGCTCCTATGAACAAACCGATGTACTGCATCGCCGTCGCCGAAATCGCGTTCGTAACCAATCCAGAGTTCCCCATGATGAAAAAGTAACTCGCGCCGATAATACCAGCGAACGCCAAGTTTTTCGTTTTAAGATGCGCTATGAACATCACCACGAAGCCGAGCATCCAGAAAGGCAAACCGTATGGCATGTACGTGTTGAACAGCGTAACGAAGAAATCCTTAAAGTCAAGTCTAATCAGATAGTTGAACAGCTGATTCACCGTCGATACCTGCTCAGCCAGACCCATACCATCACCCCAAAACATTCAATCTGTTTCTTATGAATTCGATGAACGCTACGCCTATCAAAACTCCGCTCAGCGTGTTTAAAAACAAAACTATATGATCCACGAAATTGTGAACCGCCGTATTATTGCTGTACCAAGGCTCGAAGTAGCGCGTTATCCATCCCCAAGTCAAGACGTTCCATAGTTTGTTCATTATGCTTACGCTTCCCAACACCTGCTCGCTTTCTTCGGTTGCGCTGAAATTCCCCGTGAGCTGCGGGTTCGCTATACTGCTTTCAAAATACGTTCCAGTAAACATGCCGCTTTCCGTGACTATTCCCATACCTATTTGAAAGCAAATTAAAAACAGCGCTATCTGTATTGCTCTCATTCATTCACCACCTTGCTTGAAATAAACCGCTATGCCTAAAATTCCCAACACCACGCAAAATATAATGAAAACGGGCGTTGTATTCAACCAACCGATTGCGTATAAAAACAGTATCGTTATCAGGGTTAGCACCGTTCCAGCGACCAGCGATTCCCTTGTGGTTATCAATCCCACACCTAATATGAGCGAAAGCGAAATCAAATTCATAACCAAACTTCCAGCGCCTATCGGAAACGCAACTGGTGCTAACAATGATAACTGATACCGCACTGGCGAATTGCCGAAAATCTCGTGGCTTATCGAGTAAACAACCCTGAAACTCTGATTCGAGTAATCGCTTATATCTATCGTTAAATCAACGTTGCTCGTGTTCGCATAGCTGTATTGCTTGAAAATCGTTCCGTTCTCGAAGTAAATCGTTATGTTCACCTCGTTGGTCTCTCCCGTTTTGTCCTGATATATCACGTAGAGCTCGGTTCTGTTCTCGTTGGTGTAGGCGTTCATCAAAATAGAGTTCGCTATCAACTGCGCCTGCGGTGAAATCGAAATTACAGCTCTGCTCAGCTCTTTTGTTGCTGGCTGAACCACGGTTATCGTGCCGAATTCCGTTGTGCTTCCGTCTGGATTCACGGTTCTGATGTAATAATCCGTATCTTCCATCAAATAAACGCTGAAATAATGGTCGGCGTCGAAGTAACCCTCGCTTATGATTAAACTCCGATTTTCAATCTTTCTGTAAATTTGCAGCATCGAGTTGTAATAATCTGGGTCTTTCATCACAAAATCAATTCTATCCAAAGCGTTTTGATAAGCATCCACAACGTAAATAGGAATTGTTAGGAAATCCTTATGCTCTAAATATCGTTGTCTCGAATAATACATATCTGCCGTATATTTCACTCGAACAGCAACCTTATCGAAATTCACCATTCCAGCGAAGTTGAACTGTGTGTCATTCGCATCTTCGATAATTATATAGTTCTCTCCGCGGGAGCAAGCGAGAATCACCATCATCGTTGAATTCGGCGGATAGAGATCTTTCCCGCTCATCTCGTCGAGAACGCTTAACTGCAAGATTGGATTAATCTGCTTCGGATTCTCTATGCTCAAGACGCTTCCCTGCGTTGCAACCTCCGAATAGTTCGCCCTCACGTAATAGTTCGAGTAGCGAACGAGCAGGGTATCTATACCAGTTGTGTTCACGATAAGATAGTAGCCGTTGGTTAGGTTCTTTCCTATCACGGTTGCATTCACCCAAACGTCGCCCAAATCCTTGCGAATCACTTTCTGCTCGACCAACGGAGTAAGGTTAAGCGTAACAACGTCGTGGGCGCTAACATCGAGAGTTGCCTCGTAGCCAAAGGTTTCGTTGTTCGTGCAAGCGATTAGCGGATTAACAGACAAATCCTTCGTTACTTCTGTATTCGTGTAATTCTGCGTGTCGCTCACGTAACATTTAACTTCGTGAGTTCCTAAGCTTGGCTGAACCGAGTAGGGCGAGCTTACTTCCACGCCGTCGAAAGTTAAAGTGTAAGGAATTTCCGCGGAGCATGAAATAGTTGTCGATTGTCCTTCCTGCAAAGTCCATCCAGCGCTCGAAGTCAAAACTATGCTCGGGTCTCCTTTTTCAATCGTGTAGTTCTGCCAATCGGTGCAGTTAAGATTGCTCGCTGTATCGTTCGCGCATATCCTAAAACTGTAGTTCCCTGCCGTCATGGTTTGAGTCCAGTTGTAGAAATAAGTCGTTGGGTTCGAGTTAGGCGCTGTTAGGTTTTCCATCGTGTAATTCTGCATGGTTCCGCTGAAGTTGTGCTCTATCCAGACCTCGTCGAGATTCTCGTTTTCATCGTAAACGTCGATGGTGATGTTAATCCCAACCTGCTCGTCGTAGATTTGCGGTGAAGCTGGCTCAACGGTGAGGTTCTCGAAATAAGGAACCGTCTTGACCGTGTAATAAACCGTCACCTCACTCACCTGCGGATTGCTCGCATCCGTATCATTCGCCCAAACCGTCACGTAATGTGAGCCATCGCTTTTGCTTAGCTCAATCGTTACTAAAGTGTTGTTCGCATAGCTCGTGTTCTCGTAAATCAGCGTGCCGTCGTCGTATGCTTTTACCCAAAAAGTTGAATTTTCTGCGTCAGTAACCGTGAAATTAAAAACTATAGAGGAAGTGGTGTATGTGGTGTTTGTTGGAGAATAGATGGTTATTTCTGGTGCTTGAATTGATGTTTCCTCACTTCCAATTGAATAGGTTGGTTCTGGGTCTGCGAATTTGCGGACTATTAAATTATCAAAATAAGCTGAAGTCCCTACTCCAACTGTTGGATAACCAGAATGGAAAAATGAAACTTTATTTATTGTTACGCTAATGGATGTTGAAAAAGTTGTATCGTTTATTTTCCATCTAACAGAATTTCCTATCTTACTAATTTCTAAAAACGCTGTATCAAACTCACTTAATGTATCTAAAACATTTGAACTTCCATCAATTCTATATTCGGCTTTCCAAACATCTTGGTCTCCAACTAATCTCCATCTTATTTCATCTCCAGATGATGTGTCTGGAACATCATCTGTTAGGGTAAATCCATATTGTCTTCCAAGATTATCTGTATGGAAATAAACATCTACAGCAAGATTATCTGTTATTGGAAGGGATTTATAGGTGTAGATATCAATTCCAACAACATTGCTATCTGGACAATAAACTTTTATACTATAGCTTCCAGATACACTCCAATCGGTTGATGCTGATACTTCACAATCATTATTGTTTTTAACAGTAGTCCAATCACTTACATCTCCATCATCAAAATCATCAAATAACTCAAACACAGCAGTTCCGTTACTCTCGCTCGTCGCATCTGGGTTGCCGTAGTACATGTAAACAGTTGCATTATCGTTTGCAGGAATTTCAGGAACTTTTATCCAGACATAAGCCCAATTGCTATCAACCTCGCTTTCTATCCAGTAGGGGATTTCTTGTTCATTGCCAGAAGTTTCATTAAGCCATGTAAATCGTAAATCCGAAAAATCACTCTTCATATCAGAATCGTAGCTTATATTAATTGCAACTTGGTAATCGGTTAACGTATTTCCAGATTGCTCGGTAATGGTTATTGGTTTTCTGTATGCCCAAGCAGGATATGCCCATCCGTAAGTTAGTTTTGCGAATATAAACATGGCTAACAAAAACAGCAAAATAAAGTGACCGCTAACCGTGAGCTCGCGTTTCAAACTTTGTTTTATTTCCTTTAACCTAACCATATTCCTCTACCCTTTGCGCCCTAATCGATTCCTTCACCATCCAGACCATAACCGCGATGATGAAAACGAAAATAAATACATAAACCGCTGTGTACGCTCCCGAAATCTGCTCGTTAACCGCCGTTTGATTCACGCTCTGCCCAGCGAATTCGCTCGGAGTTAAGTTCATCATCGTATTGGCGAAAACCCCTATCGGCTTCGCCACCAACACCCAAATTATGCTAACCGCAATTATCGTGCCCACACCGATTGCGAACTCGTAAAATCCCATTTACCTCACCCGTACGCAACGCTCGTTCTTTCCCTTTCGTAAAACAGTTTGAATATTAAGTAAACGAACGGCACCGCAATCGCTATAATAATAAAAGCCTTCCATCCCGCATCGATGTGCGACACTATGCTGCTGTACTGCTCTCCCGTAATTCCGACCGATTGCTGCGGGTTCAAACTTTCCGCCAACGGAACGAGCCTCGCGCTGATTATCTGCGCTCCTATCATCCAAAAACACGCGATGAAAACAACAGCCATTAACACGGCTGTTCCTATCTCGAAAATGTCCGCCATACCACCACCTCTAACGCAGCAGATCCATGGGCGTCATCTTCTGCCTAACCTTTCGCAGCACGTTTCTGATTTTGCGCCTCGCGGGCTTCGACCTCACCTTTCTCGCCACCTTTCTTATTCTCGTTGTTCTCACTCCGCCGAAGAACAGTTCCAGAGGTTCTGGTAGCTTTCTCTCGATGAGCTTTTCCGTTGTTACGAGCATGCCGCCAACACCGCTGCCGAGTCTCGGAGCTCCGAAAAACAGGAACGGCGGGCGTATTCTTCTCGGCTTGACTATCTTCGGGACGGCGGGCGTAACCGGTGCGGGTGTTTTGACCTGCGGGCTTTCGTAGAACCTCGTTTGAGTTGTGGTGGTCGTTGTTGTCGTCGTTCCAGTTCTCGTTCTGGTCGCGGTCTTGGTTATGAAATTAATCAAAGGCGGCGCTCCGAAGGAAAATACGTGCGTCATTGTTGGTATCTCGAACTGGGGTAACTTTCTTATTTCTTTAATCGGCTGCTTCCCCCCTTCCTTACCCTTGGCTCTTCTTTTCATGCCGAAGAAACCAGCCGCGAACTTACTCCATATATCCAGAGATTCGCCTCTGCTTATCCTCGCCATTCTCGGCGCCGAGAACCCGAGCGCTCCTCCCAAAACCGAAGGTATCACTCTGCCGACGTGAGCGGTTGAAACCGCTGGTTTTTTCCCCGTGAGCAGCGCCTCCGCCCTGCTTATTTCCCTTCTCACCGCTTTCTCGACCGCTGTTTCAACCGTTCTTACGGCTGGTCTCGACTCGGCGGCGAACTGTATCTCGCCTTTAGTAAATTCAACTTTACCAAAACCTGCTTGTTTTGGTGAACCTGATTTAACCGAAATGAAATCCGTCAGCTCTTGCTTGGGTTTGTATATGTTTTCCCTGTGGACGAAGGGAATTTCACCTTCTCTCGTTATGACGGTTCCACCTACCCTTACCCTTTTCGTCACCGCTCCTCTCTTGGAAACGACCTTGTACTCTTTACCCAAAAACTTCACTATGCTCGGCTCCGCCTCGACCTTCGTTATCTCGAACGGCTTTTCCCAGTAAAACTCCGTTTCTACTGGTTTGACCTCGGCGTATGCGCCGATTCTCGCCGACTTTCCTTTTATCCTTCTTATGTTTATGTTTTTCCCTTTTTTCATCAACTCGGCTAAATGCTCCACATCCACGTACTTCGCCAGCTCACTCTCCTTTATCATTACGCGCTTCGAAGAAATTTTAATTTCGCCCTTTTCGGTTTTTATTACTTGCTCTGGAATTTCGAGCTCCGCCTTCGTTCTCGCGAATCCTTGCTTATCAACTTCGGTAATTAATTTCATGCGAGCATTAACATCGTAAACCTTTCTGCCTATTTTCATTTTGTATTTTATTCCCCCCTCGCTGACGTAGCTCCTCTCCGCGACCTGCCACGTCTTGAACTCGCTATCGATTGCGGAAACTTCAGAAATCCTCCCCGTTTTTACACCTTTCGGGGTTTTGAGTTTTATAGAACCGATTTTACCGATAATACCTCCAGCTATGATACTACCAATGAGCTCTTCCGTTGCTCTTACAGGATGCTCTGTAAATGCTTCTACGGTTCCTGTTGCGGTTTCGGTAATAAATTCAACCAATGCTTCTGCCCTTGCTTTTCTCCGTACAGATATTTCCTTCTTTATACCTTCGATACCCGTTTCTTTTATTTCAACACCTTTCAATTTCGCTCTTTGTTTTTCTTCGAGAATTGTCGGAACGGAGGCGATAGTAAAAGGAGTTGAGAATAACATTTCTACCGTGCTAAATGCTGCTGTTGTCGCAGCTTGGAAAATTCCAGCTAACGGTTTTTGTGTAAATATTTTAGGTGTCTTTTCCCATCCCAGTCCATATTTTTCTCTAATTTCCTCTTTCTTTGTTTCCAAAAATTCTAACGCTTTTAAAGCTGGCTTTCCAATTAATTTAGTGTAGGGTGACTCTTCCATGAGAGGAGGTTTTTGGGTGGTAGTGGTAGTAGTTGTTGTTAGTCTTTTAACTTCTTTTTCTCTTAATCCACCTTCTTCACCTATTAGAGCGGCAGAAGAAATAGCAGGTTGTTTAATTCTTCTTTGGCTCGTTTCAAAAATTTTCTCCTCGACGACCAAGCGCCGTGCAGAGGGTTCGGCGACCAAACGATAGCCTTCGCCTTCTTTCGTTTTTACTTTTTCCGCTTTAATTACATAAGCTAAAGGTTTTCCTGTTTCAGTTTTCGCGGGAACCGATTTTTCGATTATCGTTGTGGAATAGCCCTGCTTGTGCAGCTCCCTCGCCATTTCCGCTGCCTCCTTAACGCTCGCCGCTGGAATGGTTTTTCGCTCTCCGCTCGGAGAAACTGCGTGAACTGCTGGAACTTTTACGCGGGTTTCGACCTCCACGGCACGGGGTTTCTTCGCTAATTCTTCTGCCTTTTCTGGAGTTATTTTTTCCCACTGATGATAATAAACGACGCCGTGCTCGGTTGTGACTTTTCGAGTGCCTTTGAAAACATAGCCTTCCTTGAGCATGCTCGCAACATCTTCTGCTGTGGGTTTCTCGCGACCAGAGAGAACTTCGATGGGTTTCGGTTCTGCCTTTGCGGGAGAAGGTGCGGGAGGCTTTTCGGCTGGCGAGGGCGCTGGCTTCGATACGGGTTTGGAGCGCCTCGAACCCGAGCGAGAAGAACCAGAACTTGAGCGTTTTTTAGGAGACGGAGAAATTACCTTTCTTTTAGGTCTAACGATCGTTCTGCCGTCTTTTTCTACGACCTCCCAGCCCTTAGGAACGGTAACTTTTCCCGTTGGTGTTTCGTATACGGGCATAAAAAATCACAAAAAACCCGCGGGAAGCCGCGGGTTCAAAGGGGCGTAACGCTCGGATTGCCGCTATACTGCGGTAGCACCAGTCGCCTTGGTGGGCGAAGTTCCTGCTCTAAGAGCCCAGAGCGCAACACCGAGAGCCACTACAATCACTACCAGTATCAAAATATCAAAAATCGTTCCTGTGTTGGTCACTAAGCTCTGATAAGTGTTGTAGAAGTCGCTGGTGTTGTCTATCGCTGTTATGTTGCTGACCTTCGTTATCATAAACAGCGTTACGAAGAGGGTCACTAATGCTATTCCTGCCCCCAAAACTACGTCCGCTATGTTTGCCATGTCTATCCCTCGTTAAAGTTTTAAGTGCTCCTTGCGGAGCAACCCGATTAGAAGTTGTTTAAAAGGGGTTTTTATTTGTGAAATTGCGAACTTTCCGTACGAATTTTTTCTACCATCATGTTTTCGTGATTCTCGGCAAGGGTAATCCCATCGTTTCGTCCGAAATTTTTTTACACACGCACTTCGCGTAGCCGTAGGAGTAGAACATCCAACCGTTCGCCTCGCAGTACTTTTCGCAGAAAAATTTCGCATCAAGTTTGAAAGCCCACGCTATTAGAAACGCTAAAACGAACAAGACGAGAAGAAAACCGCACGCTATCTGATACATTCGGATTTTCTTCATCTCAACCACCGGGAGCGATTCTCGAAGCGCCGCCAGCGATGTGCTGAGCTATCGCCGCCGAAACGCCTCCGCCTCCGAAAATCCACTTCACCACTATACCTATCGCTACGAGAGCGATGAAGAATGCGAGCGCGATTTTCAGCCAATCCCTCTGCCCGATTTTCTCCAGCTCTCGCTGGAAAACGAGCTCCCTAACCATGTCGTGAATCGTTACCCTGTTTAATCCCGTTCTGAGAAAATCTTTAACCACGCTGTCAAGAGCTATGAAGACATCGTACTTCTTCGCCGCAACGTTATCCTTTCTCACTTCGATTTCTCCCTTTCTATTCAATATCAGAATTCCTCTCCACTTCTTCCATAATTTATACGTTTCTTTTAACGCTGCATCATCCTCCCTTTCCACTTCCTCGAAAAACTTTGCTATTTCACTTTCCTTCCATCCATTCAACTTTAACTCTCTTATCGTTGTCAGCAGCTCTCTCGGAGTTGTTATCGATTTGTACAGGTCGCCGAATCCTATTTTTATTCCCAACTCTGGGCAGTATTTCATCGAGTTCGGAGTCAAAATCACCACTTCCCTTGCGTTCGTTATCGCCAAGTTTTTCACCGCCTTTTCTATTATTCTCACGTACATCGCATCTCTCGTTGCCAAGAAAACTATGTCCTTCCCTTTTTTGCTCGCGTGCTTAATCAACCGTATGATTTTTCTCGTTTTAAACTCCGAAGCGACGTATCCGAAGCCCAGACCTCCGAGCAGCGTTCCTATTTCAAGCAGCATCTTTCTCCACCTTTCTTTCCCACGATTTTTTCTTCAACTCTTTCTCAATCATGTAAATAATCTCGGGATGGTTCTTGTACATGTAATAAACAGCGGTTCCTCCGCACACCCAACCGACTATGAAGCCGACGAAAAATCCCGTTATCAGCGGCGGCATCGGCATATCAAATCCACCTCGATTTTTTAATTTCCTTCTCGAGCTCTTCGGCATATTTTTGATACGTTCTCATAGTTGTCATTTCCTTGATCGTGAATCCTTCCCTACCCCGTGTTAATTGAATGTAATAAACCTGTTCGAGTATGTTGAGCAGAATGTTCAAATCAACTTCGAGAATTTCCTTACCTTGCTCGTCGATAAATGTTTTCTTTTTATTCCAGTCCTGCTCTGGAATGTACCATTTAATAAGTATGCACCACTCCCTGAATTTTGAAAGTAGGAACTTAATATCCTTCTCGGTGTAATTGCCGAAAACAACGATTTCCCACATAACGTAGAACTGTCTTTTCAGTTCGAGCGGGATGCTCGGATTGTCGAGCAGCCAGTCGAGTGCCGAGATCAAGGGTGTGGTGGTTTGGGGGGGTGGATATTGCGGCTGGATTGGTTGAACGGGCTGAACCTGAGGCGGATATGCTTGCTGAACGTTTTCATCAACCATTGCGAACACCTTAAACCGTTTACCTTAGTGAAATTTTGGGGGGAGAGGGTTTTTATTTGTGAGTTTCGCCGCAAAATCGCGGAAAAATCCGCAAATAAAAACCCCGCCCCCCCTAAGGGAGAGTCATGGAGGGGAAGGGCGAGCAAAAAAATTTGATTAGCAAAGAGCCATTTACTAATCAGGGAAAAGTCGAGGAATTCGAACAATGGCTATGCGCTCAGGGATATTCCAAAAGAACAATCCGCAACTATCTTGAAGTGGTGAAGTCGTTTATCAAGGCGAATATTAGCGATCAAGAGGGATTAAACCGCTGGTTGGAAGGGAAGAAAAGAACCTATCACAGAGCCGCCTTGGCGCATTATTTTAAATTTGTTGGCATCGAACTGAAGGTGCCTAAATTGATTAGAGAACCCGCTTCGAAGCCTAAGCCGCAGCTGAGCTGGGAGCATCTAAACGAGGTGGTTGAAAGATTGAAAAGGAAGAGCGCGGAGCTGTATTATATTTACAAGATTATGCTGCTCACCGGTGCGAGGATACATGAAGTTTTAAACCTGAAATTCTGCGATATAGACGTTGAGAACTCCGCGATTCTGTTAAAAACCAAAGGGGGAAAGTATCGCAAAGCGAGGCTGCCGCAGAGCTTTATGAAGGATCTCTTTTCCTATTTCACCGAAAAGAAGGGTTTACTTTCCCAAGACTACTGCTTTTTCACCCGCTGGAAAAGGGAAACAACCGAAATACTCTTCTGGCGCGAGCTCAGAAAGGTTCTCAATAAAAAAGAGTATAGGATTCTGAAAAACACCCACGCGTGCAGGCGCGCGGTCATCAACAAAATAATACAAGAAGCTGGCATACTCGCCGCAAAGGAGTTCGTGGGTCACGCGAAGGTGGACACGACCATGAGATACTTACTTGAGTTAACGAAGGAAAAGGAGATTAAGAAAGCATATAAGGTGATGGGAATTGGAGGAGATTAAAGAGCTCGGTGTGGATTGGAAAAAGGAGTACGAAAAGCTCGTTTTGACGAGAAAGTACGCCGAGGCGTGCACGTTAGTGGGCAAGCTCTTTACTGCACCGAGCGAAACGCTGTTCAGACTCGCATTAGGCGCGGTGGTCGATTACGTTCTCTCTATACCGACCACGAGCAACGATGTGTACCACGAGAAAAAGCAAGATTTGCTGAAAAGGCTGGATGAGCTCGAAAGCGTGTTTACCACGAATCCGCTCAGCGAGAGCTTCGAGCAGATAAAGAAAAAGTACGAAATAGAAATTATACCCGTGCGGCAAAGCGGAAGGATAGTGTACAAAATCAGTAATATCGTTCCTCTCGCGGTCGAGCTAAGAGAAATTTTAAACGAGGCGGGAACTCTCGCAACGGAAGCTGGATTGAGAATAACCATATCTCCGAAAAGAAAGTACGGAATGCAGAGGATACTTGAGTTGGAAGGGTTTGAGGATTTGAAGATAAAAGGTGAGTGAGGTGCATATATTTACCTTCAACAATTTCGCGAAAATCGTGATTAAACGCTTTTTGAAGAAGCAGAGCGATACATGCGTGCTTATTTACGGAAGACCGAGGACGGGAAAAACCACGCTCGGCTTCAGATTGCTTATTCCTTATTTACATTACATGAGAAAACTGGCAAGAGAAGGAACGGTTAAATGGAATCCTCCGCAGCAGTGGAGATTGATATTCAAGCGCTACTTTGCCATGTCCGCTGGGGATATGATAAAAATGGTTAAAAAGAATGAGGAAGGGAGCATAGTTTTCGTTGATGAGGGTCTCGACTTGCTTTCTTGGCACCACCAAATGGAAAAGGAGCAGCAGGATTTGATTGAATTGTTGATGAAAACCGGGAAAAAAGGTATTTTCACGATAATTATTACGCCGAGTTTGAGTTTGTTCACGAAATCGATGTTGAGCAGGTTTCACTACATGTTCATAATATGGGACGAGCCGAGTGAGAAAGGGAATTACGCCCACTTGCTGAGGAACTACAAATCGCCCGTACTCGCCGAGAAAAATCCATTCGGATTGAAGAAAGTAATTGATGTGATGTTGAAATATCCAGATAGGTTCGAGGATGATGTGGATAGAGTTTTCAGCATGTTTTACAACAGATACAACTACATAGGAATGGTTAAGTTCAAACCGATTAAAAAAGAGCTGTACGACCTCTACGAGCACTGCGTAAAGGAGCCTCTAATAATGCAGATGAGAAAGAAAAAGGGCTATGTTACGATGGAGGATTACGAAAGGTTGAAATATGCGTTCGAGACGATTTTATGGAATCTGTGGAAAAGAGACGGGAAGACGTTCACGCAGATAAGCTCTCTGCTAACGGATAAATTCGGAAAATGTTTACTTAGCGCCGCCTCGGTTTCGAAATACATCCGCCGAATGGAAGCGAGGGAGGTGGGTATGAAGTTCACGCTCGATGAAGGCGAAAAGGAGGAAAAGGAAGAAGATACGCGGGATTTGAAATTAGGCGAGGAGCTCGAAGGCGCGCTTGATGGTGAAGAAAAGATTGAAGACGAATCCGAGTAGCGAGAACCCAGAGAAAAGTATGTTCGCCGAAGTTCCCACAACCTGACCAGAGGCATTAACCTCGTAGGGAATACTGAAGCCATAAACGGCGAGGATGAAGAAAAGCGCGGCGGCGAGAAAGTGCCATAGAAAAGCCTTTCTCTGCAGCCCTAACCATGTTAAGCCTATCGAAATGAGCATCATCAAAGCACCGGTATAAAACATCGCGAGAGCTTCAGCCATGAAATTTCTCACCTATCAAGGGTTTTTATTTGTGTCTAACCCACCCTAATCCGCTTTGCGCAGTTGGGGCAAATCCACACTATTTTTTCTCCCTTTTCAACCTTAAGAGTCATCTTTATCCTTCCCTTCGCTTTTTTATCGAATTCCTTGCCGCAGAGCTTACAGGTTTTGGTTTTCATTCCTTCACCCACAGACTTCCGCAGCGCTGGCAGAACCACACCTTTCTCGGCTCAAGGACGAGCATTCGCGGGTTACCACAAGATTCGCATTTCATTCCAACACCTTTTCAAATGTTTTTTTGATTAGGTTTTTGGTAATTTCTAAACCACCAAGATATCCCATAAGCCAAAATCTCTTGTTTTTACTCTTGTGAAAAAGTTGATTATGTTTGTTCTTTTCAATCTCCTTTTCAATTTCTTTCAAAAGCCATTCTACTCTTTGTTTCATAAATTCAACACCTGCTTTAAATCCCTCGTAACTATGTTCTGTCCACATTAAACCATGCGGGACGAGTGGTTTTGAAAAATACCACTTTTCAAATGCTTCTCTAATTTTCTCCTTCGTTAAAGGTTCTGGCTTATCGGTCATCCAAAACACCTCTAAACGCCAACCGAAAGAGCCAAAAAGTGTATTTTTCATAACACACAACGAAAACTTCTTCATTTGTTTTGACTTGTAATTTTATACAACTTAATATTTCTTCGATTCTTGGCATACATTTTTTCTTTAATTCTTCCAAATATTCTGGATGCTCCTTAATCAACAATTCTGGTCTATCTTTATATCGTAGGTAGAACTCGCATGCGGAATTGATGCGTTGTTTGATTTCTTTAACCAACTTTATTGTATTTAAAACTTCCTTTCTTCTACTGATTAATTCCTGCTTATAATAATAGTCAACACCCTCTTTCCCGAAAAATTTCTCATCTTCTCTGAACCGCTTTAAATCTTCCTCAATATCTTTCAATTCTGCTTCTAATCCTTCTCTTATTTCTTCCAAATCCAAAGGTTTTGGTTTTTCGGTCATCTTTCACCACAACTTTTTAATTTTCTCGATGCACCACTCAAGAGTTCCCTCAACTATCTCCCTTCTTGTCCTGAATTTCTCAACATTATTCGCAACTTTTACTATCACTTCTGGATAATTTCCCATTTTACTTTCCTGCAGGTTTTTCTCCAACTCTTTCAGCAACCGTTCCATTTTTTTGTAGTCTTCTTTATGCATTTCCCACACCCCTCTTGATAAGTTTATCTGGAACGTCTATCACCAGATAATCTCCTATCGGTGTGCTTTTCACCTCTAACTCTATCTCTCCCCTCACTATCATTCTTGCGACTTCCTTCCAATCTATTCCCAAATCTTCGAAGGTTTCGTCATACTCGTTTCCCATCTCACTCAAAATACATGCGAGGTTCAAACTGAACTCCATCTCAACCACTTCTTAACCGCACGGAAACCGAAATTAGATTGGAGCAGGGCTGTGCATGGTCGGCGAGCGGGCTTCCGTGCTTTGGTCGCTTCTCTTCAAATTTTTTTCTAACTCATATAACCGTAATTTATACAACCATTCTCGGAATGGTTCTTCGTTCGGCTTTTCAGGAAGAGGTGACTTCTCATAAGCAACTTCCAACTTCTCTAATTCCCTCTCTATAATCTCTGGTGTACCCCCTGTTACGGGCTCGAATACGAATCTCCCTTCTTGTAACAACCTTTGTCCAAATTTCAATACTCTCAATACCTTATTACATCTTCTCTCGCTTCTATCCAGACCACTTTCTATATACTTCTTGTAATTATGGAGGGTAAAACCCCGTATCGAGTGATAACAGTTCTTGCTTATATTCCTCTTTACTATGCTTCTCAATTCGTAGAATAGTTCCGAATTATGGACGCTTACAACAATCGGCGACATCACACCTATTATGAAGTTCAAATTGCCCTTTAAAAGCATACTCACAACTTTTCCGATTTCGTGTATTGTGATGTCCGTATTATCTTTTTGTATAAATTTTGAACGCATGTCCGCCGTTCCTTTTAATATATCCTCTGTTGATGCAACGTATACCCTAAATAAGTCTGTATCCGAATCTGGACGCCTCATTTGCCATATATCGCTTCCTATCATAGTGGTAAAGAAATTATCTATCATTTGGTTTCACCTCAACTCTCCCCCAGCTTCTCCTCACTTCCATGCCTGGGCTGGCGGGCTGTTTGGGGTTCTATACAAATTTTTGATATCTTTGTCTTCTATGGCTCTTTTCCATGTTAATCGCATCTTATCACCTCTCCCCCAGCCCGAGCCTCGGCGATGCGGGCACACAACTTCGG